>JACCDO010036747.1_pt1 | contig 43101 bp, 36 predicted proteins | sample 7446101 | NCBI WGS metagenome assembly JACCDO01 (sample SAMN15323440, study PRJNA562643) | freshwater metagenome | isolation source: river surface water | place: USA:Blue River Watershed | collected 2017-08-16 | reverse complement strand
GACCATCAGCGGGACACCCAAATGCTCCGCCTCATCCAGGCACAAACGCGCGTCTTTATAGGACAAGGCATTCGAGAACCCGAAGTCAAAGGTGCGTGGAAGGATGTGCTTGGGCACCTTGTCTTGCATGGCACCGCTACGCCCACTACTGACGCTAATGATTTCCATCATGGTTTGGGGGTCAACGCCCGCTTTGGCGCCCAACACCAACATTTCACAGCTGATATCCATACACGCCACAGAGGCGAGGTTGTTGGCGACTTTAATCATTTGCGCTTGACCAGGCGTGTCGCCGCAAACGAGCACACGGCCCAGCTCTTTCATCACTGGCTCAATCTCCGCACGCGCCGCGGGCGGACCCGCCATCATGAGAGAAAGCGTACCTTTCTCTGCACCCGCAACCCCGCCGCTCACAGGGCAATCCACCATCACAACTGGACGCGCCGCAGTCGTCAACGCTTGATTGACTTCGGCGGAGGTCTTGGGTCCCGTGGTGGATAGGTCTACAAATATTTTGATGCGCTTACCGTGTACGACCCCATCGGCCGCGACCGCCACGTGCTTGACGATGTTCGGCGTGGGCACACTTGCAAACACGATATCGGCAAGATCAGCGACCTCCCGCGGGCTCTTAGCAGCGACCGCACCTTTTTTAACAAGTGCGTCAACGGCTGCCGGTACCGGATCACAGATCGTTACCGAGTAGCCAGCGGCCATGAGCCGCTGCACCATTGGCGCACCCATGCGGCCCACGCCCACAAAGCCAAGTGAGGGTTTAGTCATTGCAATCTCCAGTCATTATTGAACTTTATTAGGTAGCCAAGCGATCAGCTCGGGGAATACAAACATGATCGCTACAAAAATCAGAATGATGCCGACGAACGGCAACGCACCGGCAGAAATTTCTTTCAGTGAGACGTTGCCACTTACACCACGTAAAACAAACAGCACCATGCCAACAGGTGGTGTAATCAAACCAACCTCAACCATGGTCACGAGATAAATGCCAAACCAAATCGGATCAAGGCCGAGGGCCATCACGACAGGGTAAGTCACAGGTAGGGTCATGAGAATCATTGAGATCGATTCCACAAACATACCAAGGATCACGTATATCAAAGAGATCAGCGCGATCACCATCCAAGGGGATACGTTTGCCTCTTTAATTGACTCAACCAACGTCCGTGGCACTTTTAGGTAATCAAACACCCAACTAAGAATCGCTGCACCGACCACGATCAACATGATGAACGCGGTGACGCTCGCCGTTTCAACCGCTGTCTCATACAACATCTTCCAACTAAAGCGACGGTACAAAATGCACAGCACCGCAGCCATCGCCGCGCCTAAAGCACCCGCTTCGGTGGGAGTCGCAATACCTGCGTATAGCGAACCCAGCACGGCGCTAATGACGGTCAAAAACGGGACGATATTACCGATTGAAGCGAACTTTTCTTGGAATGTATACGCCCGTCCAGGAGGCGCTGAACCTGGAATCGACTTTGACCAGATATAGGCGGTAACCATAAACATAACGGCCAATAAAAGCCCTGGCACAATCCCTGCGATGAATAATACGTTGACGGGTGCGCCGACTGCGCTGCCGTAGATCACCATGGGAATACTCGGGGGAATCATGATGCCGAGTGTTGCCCCAGCAGCGGTGACGCCAAACGTTAATTTGGGGCTATAGCCACGCTTAATCATGTCGGGGCATGCCACACGCCCAAGCGTCGCCGCGGTGGCGACACTTGAACCAGACACTGCCGCAAAAATTGCTGAGGCGCCGACGCTAGCGTGCGCCAAACCACCAGGCGTGCGACCAAACCACCGCACCAAGGAGTCAAACATACGACCTGTCACACCGCTTTGCATCAGCAGTGTGCTCATCAGTACAAACATCGGCACTGCGGTCAGTGTGAAGGAGTTCACGCTGCTCCATGCACGCTCGGCAATAGTCAGTAGCTGTGGTTTGGGCAGCAATACATAGAGGCCTATGACACCCACTACACCCAATGCAATCGCGATGCGTACACCTGCCAGCATGAGCCCAAGAATTGCCAAGGACAGCAAGCCACCGATCGCCAAAATAGGGGCTGACCGCGCAAACCAGAACACTAATGCCAATCCACCGATCGTCAGAGCGACGGCGAGCGCCGTCCGTACACCACTCACGGTAGCAATCAACAATATGGTGGCTGCACAAATAAGAAGCGTGCCCCAATCAAGTCGAGTGCCTTGAATCATGACAAGTTGACGACCAAAGAGCAACAAACCGATTGTTAACGCGACCAACAAGAACGCGACAATCCACGAACGTGCAGCGGTGTGCCCTGGACGCAACCCAAGGTTCTCTCCGAGCAAGGAAAAACCGAACAGCACAAACCCGATCAGAATCGGAGTCTCAGGGATCCACTGTGGTGTAGATAGCAGACCCCAATCACGCGTACCGTTTACGTATTCGCCATAAACAAAGATTCCTGTTTGCCAGCAACAGAAAACAACAAAAAATAATGCAATCCAGTTTGCATACGCCAGAAAATCTTTCTGACGCGTTTCGCTTAACCGATCAACGACCAGCTCAACGTAGATGTGGGCGCGCGCCTGTTGCGCCGCAGCAAGTCCGAGAAACGCTACCGCGACCAGCATGTAGGTCGCGATCTCCGTGACCCAGGTCGTGGGCTCATTGAGCACATAGCGCGCAAACACCTCCCAGCAAATAATGCCAGCGATGCCCAATAAGCCTAAGCCACTGACCATTGCGGAAAACTTTCCGGCTCGATCTGCAAAGGCGGCAAGTGCCGAACGATGTGTACCGCTTTCCATGTCTACCCCTCAAATATTTTTGTGTACGTCAAATCTCTTGTTGGATTCGATCGTTTGTGGTGAACTGAATCGACATAACAATAATTCCATTCAACACCCTAGGAGACTCTTCATGCAAGTGAAAAATGTATTCAGAAAGTCCGCCTTAGCTTTACTGCTACTTTGCGGCGCGACGCAGGCGCAGAATTTTGAGTTCAATTTAGCCGTTATTCCAGCACCGACCGATCCTTACACCGTAGTGGTACAAACAATTCCAGAAAGAATAGCCAAGGCAACAGACGGTCGCGTCAAGATCACGATCAGTGACTCACTCGTGCCTGGAACACAAATCGTGTCTGCGGTGCGCGAAGGTCGGGTAGAGATGTCTGCCGGCCTGCACAGCTACCTAACTGCTGAAGAGCCGCGATTTGGAATCTTCAACCTGCCCGGCCTCATTGAAGGCATGGATGACTACAAGAAGGTCGGCGAAGCCTTCTGGTTTACAGACACACAAAAGATTTGGAAAGAGCGCTACAAATCGATTGTGTTAGCTGAAGGCGCCTGGTGTACGCAAGCTCTTTTCTCAAAGACACCCATCCACACATTAGAGGATTTTCGTAATAAGCGCTTACGTGTACACAACCCACAGACTGCCGTGTTGATGAACGCGCTCGGCGCGAAGCCTGTACCATTAGCGTTGCCAGAAGTCATGCCGTCGCTTGAGCGCGGAGTGATCGATGGATTGTTCACTTCAGCTTGCTACGGTAATGGTCAGGAATACTGGCGTGTCGCCAAGAACGTGCAGAACTGGAGCTTAGGTCCGATCAACGGCTGGGCGGTTTTGATCAATGAAGATGTATGGAACAAGCTGCCAGCCGATCTACAGGCAAAGGTGAAAGCTGAAATGCTCCTCGTGCAGAAAGAGGCTCTGGAAACCCAAAGCAAATTCACACAGGCCGCATACGACAACATGAAGAAAAATGGTGCGATCTTATGGGATGCACCAGCGGCAGAACGCGCACGCTTATTTGATCAGAAGTTTGTCAAGCCAACCTACGATGCGTGGCTCGCACGTGCGAAAGAAGTTGGTTTTGACGGAAACGCCTTCTTGGCACGCGTCAAGTCAACATTGGGTCGTAACTAAACTCTTCTGTCCCTCAGTAAAAAGACGCGCGCACATGTCGCGCGTCTTTTTTTATCTAGCGTCTAGAGCCCCAGGGCGGACAAGTTCGGACGCTTCAAATGCCAATCCGTTGCATGTTGGAAGGCGATACCGATGCGCACCATCGTTGCGTCATCAAAAGGCTTGCCTAATAACTGCATACCAAGAGGCATACCGTTATCTGCAAATCCAGCAGGCAAGGAGATACCTGCGGTACCCATGTAGTTTCCAGCGCGCGTGAAAGCAGCAAGCGGCGTCTTGGACTCATCGACTTCCGTCAGTGGCACTGCACCCATCGGAGCGCAGGGAGACAACAGCGCATCGATGTTGCTCATCCAGTCCGTCCACTGTGCGATCGTGCGACGATGATCGGCCATCGCATCGATGTAATCCGCGCCAGAAATATTGCGACCAGACTGTACGCGCTTGCGTACGAACGGACCGAAAGGTTTGGCTTCGTCGTCGATGTAAGCGCGATGGATTGCAAAGGCCTCGGCTGCAATAATCTGACCGTTGCGCAACATCATGTCGTGGAAATCGAAGGGGAATGGCTTCTCGACAATCGTCGCGCCGAGATCAACGAGGACACGGCGTGTGTCTTCGAGCGCACGCAACACATCATTGCCCAGAGCAATCGGGTATTGCTTGGGTGGGAACATCGCAATCCGCGTACCCGCAAGAGGCTTAGGCCCGGCCGCTGGTGCCTGCCACTGAAACAGCGGGCGATTGCAAGAGGTCGGATCTAGCGGATCTGCGCCAGCCATGAGTTCTGTCAGGATCGCCGCGTCACGCATGTCGCGTGTCATCGGACCAATCGAATCAAGTGTGCCCGACAGCGCAAGCGCACCGTGCAAGCTGATCAATCCACGTGTCGTCTTCAAGCCAGTGATGCCGTTGAGCGATGCAGGGATGCGCACTGAACCACCGGTATCGGAACCCAACGCGGCAGGACAAAGCGCTGCGGCCACGGCCACACCAGAGCCGCTTGAGGAGCCGCCTGGCGTGCGATGCGTGTTGAGATCCCACGGATTCCAAGGCGTGCCCATCACAGGGTTCGTACCCCAGCCGCCGAAAGCAAATTCCACCATGTGCGTCTTGCCCAGATTCACCATCCCCGCGCGCAACAAGCGCTCAACAGCGGTACAGGTTGTAGGGCTGCGGCGATTGACCCAGTCTTGTGAGCCACCCGTTGTAATCTGGCCTTCGATTTCGCACAAATCTTTAATCGCAATCGGCACGCCATCGACTGCGCTCAAACTGTAACCAGCGGCACGGCGTTGGTCCGCAGCACGCGCTTGCGCGATGGTGCTGTCTTCATCGACCAAGACATAGGCATGTAATTTTTTATTGCCTTTGCTAATCCGGGTGAGATACTCACGTGCAATCTCTTCTGAACTATATTTTTTTGTGCGCAGGCCTTCGGCGAGTTGAGTGAGTGTCGAAAAAGCGAGATCTGACATGTGAGGCTCCGATCAAAGTAAAAAGAAAGTAGCAGCGATGAGGGTTGGAATACTTGCCGCTAAAAAGAGAGGCCCTGGGGCAATTGTTTCGTTAGGAAAACTTGGCTTCAAAATCGAGAAGCCCGCTGGATTTGGTGCGTTTGCGATCACAGTCAATCCACCGCCCGTGACAGCACCCGCGACCAACATGTAGCGCCAAGCCTCTGAGGTTCCCTCAACAAGTGAACCGAGATAGGTCAGGGCAGCGTTGTCGGTGATCGCGGTGAGCGCCGTTGCTCCCCAAAACAATACGACGGGCGAGAGACTTCCCAGCAAATCTTGTAACCACCACTTCTGTAAGCCACCTAACATGACGAGGCCTGCAAGGAAGAAACCCACCATCAGACCTTCCTTAATCATCAACCGCGATTGGTAACGCTTGTAGGCCTCACAAAACCCGATGAACAAAATCAATAAGCCCATGAAGATGCCGGGATGGTGAGCAAACACGACGATACCAATCAAGAACAAGACATGAATCAAAGATGTAATCATCGGGACGCGTGATGGTCCATCCTCGGTTACACCATGGTGCGTTTCAACCTCACCACTTAGGAGTACCTTACGGTTAATGATTGTGAGAATCAAAGCGTTGATTGCAACGGCTGCCGCGGCACGCCAACCGAAATGCGTCAGCATGTACATGGAGTCCCAACCAAATGTTTGAGCAACCATTAATACAGGGGGTGCAGCATAAGCACTCAACACGCCGCCAATCGAAACGTTAACGAACAAGACGCCAAGCGCCATGTACTTAAAGCCGGTGTGACCAGGCCGCTTGAAGTAACCATCGCGCAATAGGAGGGCTGCTAATGTCATTGCGGCAGGCTCTGTGATAAGCGAGCCTGCCAGTGGCACAAATGTCAGCACAACAAAGAATGTTGCGAGCTGCCGCTGGACAGGAATCATCCGAGCCAGGGCTCGCACCAACACGTTAACCAACTCAATAATTGGCCGGCTCGCCGCAACCACCATGATTGCAAAGACAAATAGTGGCTCGGTGAAATTGCGGGTATCGACATACTCCACCATCGTGGTCGTGCCGGCCATCATCGCCATCACCACAATCAGCACGAAAGCCCACACACCAAACACTGCTTCGACTTCGGCTAAAAAATGCCATAGGCCTGCATGCGGCCCATTTTTGTGCGCCAGTTTTGCGAAAACAGGAACTGTAAAGGTATGAATGACCGCAATTGCAAACAGGACTGTCGCAATAATCTGAACGGAGTGGGGAACGGTCATAAGAAAATCTCTTGAAAATAAAGATGGGGTACCCGTACTTGCTACAGGCAACTGCGATCTTGACGACTATACCGTAGGCAGGAGAGAAATCACAGCCCAAACTCGATAGGTTTCGAGATGTAAGGATTGACAGCTAATTGTTTCTGGAAGATGCTGTCACGTCCCCATCTTTTTACCTATTTGCGATGTCATCCCGATCCCTTGTTGTGCAAAAACTGACTCAAGCAGCCTTTACGCCGTACGGCGACATTTTGGGAGGCGAAATCGCGAGCGGGTTGTTTATTAACGGCGGCACCAGCGAAAAAATTGCGCTGGGTGACCCATCACTGACCGCACAAGCTGGAGAGCCCTCGCTCAATCTTTACCGCGCGCGTGCGAACCCTTTGCCCTTTATCGCGGTAGAGCTCGAGCGGCACTGTGTAGGCAGCCAATCATTTATTCCACTGGCGAGCGTGCCGTTTGTCGTCGTTGTAGCGCTTGGCGACCCAGCCAATCACGGCAAAACGCCTTTAGAGAGTTCGATCGCGGCGTTCTGGATCGATGGATCGTGCGGCGTGACCTTTAAGCCAGGCACTTGGCATCATCCACTGTTATCGCAGCGTGATGGGGACTATGTGGTGCTTGAGCGACGCGGACCGCTTGTGGACTGTGAAGTCCAGTCGCTCAAACAACCGGTTGAAATCCGGCGAGCATAACGACTCGCCGGGATGTAAGGTTTTTAAGCAGCCTGCGCCACAATCATCTTCGCCGCTTTTTCAGCGATGACCATCGTGGGTGAGTTGGTATTGCCCGACGTGATCGTGGGCATGATCGAAGCGTCCGCCACACGCAAGCCTTCAACACCATGTACGCGCAGACTGGAGTCAACAACGGCCATGGCATCATGCCCCATCTTGCATGTGCCCACCGGATGGAAAATAGTCGTTCCGATTTCACCCGCCGCTTTGGCTAAAGCTTCTTCGGTATCTTCTGTCACGCCTGGCTTAATCTCTTGCGGCTTAAAGCGCGCGAGCGCAGACTGACCAACGATACGTCGCGTCAAACGAATACTGTCTGCAGCGACATGGCGATCCTCGGGTGTCGACAAATAGTTCGCCAAAATCTCGGGGTGCTGCGCGGTATCAGGCGAGGTAATGTTGACATGCCCACGGCTTGTTGGGCGCACGTTACAAATTGACGCGGTAAACGCAGGGAATGTGTGCAGGGGTTCACCGAAGCGTTCGAGTGACAAGGGTTGCACGTGATATTCCACGTTTGCGCGCGTTTGTTCGGGGCCCGATTTTGCAAAGACACCAAGCTGTGACGGGGCCATACTCATCGGACCGCGCCGTGTGAGCATGTATTCGAGCCCGATCATCGCTTTGCCCCACCATGAGTTCGCAAGTGTATTGAGGGTGCGCGCGCCTTGCACACGATAAATCATGCGAAGCTGTAAGTGATCTTGCAAGTTTTGTCCTACACCTTCAAGCGCATGAACAAGCGGCACGCCGAGCGAGCCAAGTAACGCGGTCGGGCCAACGCCGGAAGCCTGTAACAACTGCGGGGTGCCGATTGCACCAGCCGCCATCACAACCTCACGATGCGCACGCGCGATGTGTTGTTCGCCATCTTTGATGAAGCGCACACCCGTGCAGCGACGTCCTTCGAACTCGAGCTTGGTCGTACGCGCGCCCGTTAACACTGTCAGATTGGTGCGATGCTTGATCGGCCGCAAATACGCCTTGGAGGCATTCCAACGAAACCCTGATCGCTGGTTTACTTCGAAGTAACTCGCGCCTTCGTTGTCGCCACGATTGAAATCCGTCGTCGATGGAATACCCGATTCGATCGCTGCATCACGAAACGCGTCGAGGATCTCCCAAGACAAGCGCGCAGGTTCAACACGCCATTCGCCCCCGGCGCCATGGAACTCGCTTTCACCTGCGTGGTGATTTTCCATCCCTTTGTACAACGGCAGGATATCCTTCCAGCCCCAACCGGGATTGCCTTGGGCTTCCCAGCCATCGTAGTCTGCACTCTGGCCGCGCATATAGATCATGCCGTTAATAGAAGAGCAGCCCCCCAACACACGACCACGCGGATAGCCGAGCTCGCGGCCATTCAAGCCTGGATCCGCCTTGGTGCGATAACACCAGTCGGTCCGAGGATTGCCGATGCAATACAGATAACCGACGGGGATGTGAATCCAGTGCCAATTATCTTGACCACCCGCCTCAAGCAAGAGGACTCGATTTTTAGGGTCGGCGGACAAGCGATTCGCAAGTACACAGCCTGCCGAACCGGCGCCAACAATGACGTAATCAAAGTCGAGTGAATGAGGTGTTGTCATGTTCTTGTCTGCTCTTATTTGTTTTTGTAAACCGCGTGCATGTAAATATCGCACAAGACTTGCATTCCTGCCTGATCTTCTGCATCAAAACGCGCCGGAATCGGACTATCAAGATCCCACACGCCAACGAGCTGCTCTTGATGAAACAAAGGAATTACAAGCTCAGACCGTGAGGCTGCATCGCACGCAATGTGTCCGGGGAAGGCATGCACGTCCGCGACACACTGTGCCTGGCGCGTGGTCGCAGCTGCACCACAGACGCCTTTATCGAGCGGGATACGCAAGCAAGCGGGTTTGCCTTGAAACGGACCGAGCACGAGCTCGGTGCCATCATAAAAATAGAAACCGGCCCAGTTCAGATCACTCAGGGAGTGCATCACAAGCGCGGCCATGTTTGCGGCGTTGGCGATCCGGTCTGTTTCACCTTCCATTAGCGCACGCGCTTGGAGGGCTAATTCGCGATACTGCTCCGCTTTGGGCAAATCGGCCAGTGATGCTGTGACAAACATGAGAGGGAAGCCGTGAGTGGAAGAAAGTTAGGTGCATTTTAGCCATGCGCCTGAGTCAGATGGACGTTATCCCCAGCCCGCCACACGTGGCTAAGGGTTGGACAGTTTCTATTCGTAGGGCCATAATATGGACTAATTCCAGTCCATATACTGAACCTCCAAATGACCACACCAACCGCTGCCATCAAATCCGGCACACAAGTGGTTCAAAGAGTCGCCGCCTTGTTGCGCAGCGTATCAGCACGCAACCGGCTCGGTGCGCGACTGATTGACCTGTGCACGGAAGTCAATATCGAACGCCCCACCGCGCACCGAATCCTACAAGGCTTGGTATCCGAGGGGCTGATTCGCCAAGACGAAACCAGCAAACGGTATTTTCTGGGCAGCATGATCTATGAAATGGGGCTCGCGGCAAGCCCACGCACAAATATGCGCGACTTATGTCATGCGCATCTACAGCAAATCGCACAAACAACCGGTGACACCGTTTTTTTAACAACACGTGCAGGTTTTGATGGCGTCTGTATTGATCGTGCGGAAGGCGCCTTCCCGATCAAGGTGTTTGTCTTGGAGGTAGGTCGCAGACGCCCACTCAATATCGGCGGCGGTGCGTTGGCGATCTTAAGTTTCCTAGACGACAACGAGATCGAGCGCATTCTGAGTATCAACCGAGAGCGGTGCGCAGAAAAGTATCCGAACTACTCGGAAGCAGAAGCACGCAAAATCATCACGCGCGCACGCGCGCGCGGCTTTGTGATCAGCGATGTTGTGGAGCTCCCCGGTGTACGTACGATTGCCTTCCCGATCTTCGATAAAAACAAGCACCCGGTCGCTGCGATTAGTGTCGCAACCTTAAGCCAACGTATGGACAAAGGTCGAAGCGATCTCGCTATCTCGTGCATCACGAAAGCAATCGAACAAATCCAGCCTACGCTGCTGACGATGGAAGATGAGGATTGACATACCCGTACGCCATGTTTGTGCGTCCCTCGCCGTGCTTGTCGTAGATCGCTTTACCGCTCGCGATCTTGTCGTCAGTGACCGCGGCACGCTGCGCCGTAGTTACACCGTATAAGCGTGCGTTGTTATCACCAAAAATTGCGTTTTTGATGGGACCATCCGCGGGGCCGAGTGGCTTGAGTCCATAGCGCTTCTGTAAATCCTCGGGTATTTCAATCCGACGCAAGGCTTCAATTTGCCACTGCGGTGCGCCAGTCCAAATCGCATCAGTACCCCAACACACATGGTCTGCACCCAGACCCGCAACAAGCTGGCCCATCATCACAGCGGATACGCGAGGATCCGCGATCGTCGATTGTGCGAAGAGCTGGCCAACGTCTGCATACACATTCGTGACACCGTGCTTAGCAGGAATTTCGGCAAGGTCGGTGACCCAATCAATACGACCCGTTTTTTCAAACTGTTCCCACGCATTCATCGCGCCGTTACCACCGCCGTACCGATAACCACCGTGGTAGATGATGAAATTCAGTTGTGGCCAATCTTTCGCAGCCTTTGCAACATCATCGACCTTTGAGTTTCGCAACAAGTGCGGAAACTGCTTTTCAACGGCGGGAGGAAAGAGACCTTTGTGAATACAGACATTCTTTAAGCCAGCTTTGGCGAATTTTTCGTAAGCAGGATAGACAAGCTTTTCATCGTCAAGCAACCAGGGATGTTTCGACAGATCTTTATGCGTATTGTCCCCGATGGTGTAGCCCTTGAAGGAGTCCGGTTTCAATATCTCGATTGCACGGTCAATTTCCTCAAGCCAACCGTCGTAGCCTGGCGTAAAGATCGCATGCGCATACGCCCGCTTAGATCCCGCAATACCGTTGATCGTTGCACGGGCGTTGGCTTTCATGTCGTTGGTTAAAAACCAATCGCCGGGCTTCTCAGACGGTGCACCGCTAATGCAAGCGATTTTTGTATCACTATCGAGGTAGATTTCTTTTAAATAGTTTGCAAACTTTAAATCCTCAAGTGTTTGAGGTTTACCCACGAGCGCCGGATTCCATCCTGCTTTACCCACGGCCTCTCGGCTACGCACGAAACCTGCCAGGCTCGTGTCATCGCGCAGGAAGTGTGTGTGCATATCCATGATGAACTGACCCGATAAGCCGCGCGCACGATCGGCCGCCATTTCCGGGGTCGCCGCTTCAGCACGCGACACACCAAAAATCGGTCCATAGGTTTCGTTCATCGCGACAAACGCGGCTGCCATCCCAGACGCTGTCTTAAAGAATTTTCTACGTGTTAGGCCTTGATGCTTGGATAGCTCAAGGCCAATTTGCTTAACGCGACTCTCGTATTCTTTTTGTTTCGCTGTCTGAGGTGCAGGCGCAAACTCATCACTCGACACGGCCTGCACAGGGATCGGTGCGGGGTAAATCGAAGACTCTGCAGGCATCAGTGCTGCAAGTTCTTCAGGACTCAACATGCTCATTAGATTTGCTCCTGGACCGTTGTTTTAACCAAGTCACAACACCTAAGCCAGCCATTCGGCCGCTCGCCAACACGCCATTCAGCAAGTACCCACCTGTCGGGGCTTCCCAGTCGAGCATCTCACCTGCAACGAATATACCGGGGTGACTGCGTAGCATCAAGCCCGGCATCAAGCCTTCAAACATCACACCACCGGCCGTGCTGATCGCCTCATCAAGTGGTCGACAGGCGTGCAAGGTAATCGGCAGCGCTTTGATTCCTGCAGCAAGCGCTTCGGGACGATTAAAGGCTTCGGCAGGTAAGCACTCACGAAGCAACGCGGCCTTTACGCCTTGAATGCCGAGCCTGGAGCGCAGATGCGACGATATCGAGCGCGTACCGCGACCACGCGAAACTTCTTCCAATACTTTTTCGGCGCTGTGATCTGGCAAGAGATCAACATAGAGGGTTGCTGAGCCGCGCTGAATAATCTGTGTGCGCAAGGCTGCTGACAACGCATAGATGGCGCCGCCTTCAAGACCATGCTCGGTCACCATACACTCACCACGCAGTGCAGGCGCAACACCGCGCTCAGTCTCAACCCAAAACGCAGCCGTCTTGAGCGGCTCACCCGCACACTTGTCGATAAAGTGTTGCGACCACTTACTTTCAAAACCACCGTTGCTGGGTAATAAGGGTGCCAACATCACACCCTGCTCTTTCAGCCATGGCCACCAAGCGCCGTCCGAGCCAAGCTTGGCCCAACTACCGCCCCCAAGCGCGAGAATCGTTGCATCCGGCTTCGTGCTTATTTCACCGTTTGGTGTGTCAAACCGCAACGCATGTTCCGCATCCCAACCAAGCCAGCGATGCCGCATCAAAAACTGTACGCCTTGTCCGCGCAATCGATGCATCCACGCGCGCAACAAGGGCGCTGCTTTCATCTCAGCCGGAAACACGCGGCCAGAACTGCCGACAAAGGTGTCGATATGCAAGGCGTGCACCCAGTTTCGCAACGCTGTGGCATCGAACGCAGACAGCATCGGCGCCATTTGGGGCGCACGCTCGGCATAGCGCGTTACAAAAAATTCGGCAGGTTCGGAGTGAGTGATATTCAACCCACCTCGACCTGCCATTAAAAACTTGCGCCCCGCAGAAGGTTTGGCTTCGTACACCTGCACCTTGAAACCGTGCTCAGCCAACACCTCTGCTGCCATGAGTCCTGCGGGTCCGGCTCCTATCACGGCAACTATCAACAAACTTCTCCGGACTTAAACGCTACAGTGGGGCTTGTCGTCTACTCGCGCGTCCTGATCAGGATTTTTTTGCGGCGGAGACAATCACCTCAACCAACAAATCAGGCGCTGCAAGTTTCACTTCACCGGTTGCGCGTGTCGGCAACGCATTTTTGGGCGCCCACTCGGCCCACACAGAATTCATGCCTTCAAAGTCTTTGGTGATATCTTTGAGCCAGATTTGTACCGTGAGCAAATGATGCTTGTCGGTGCCAGCACTGGCCAAGTGGCCATCGATCTTTGCGAACACATCGCGGGTTTGCGCGACGATGTCGCCCTTCACGCTCGAGGTAATTCCAGCGACGTAAACCGTGTCACCATGAATCACGACACGGCTCAAACGCTCGTTGGAATCGATGCGGGTAATTGCACCCATGTTGCTACTCCTTAATCAATTAAAGATATTTCTTGAACCAGGCCTGGGCTTGCTCCCACGCCTCTTTGGCTTCCGTCGCGCGGTAGCTGGGGCGATAGTCTGCATGGAAGGCATGCGGTGCTTCGGGGTAAACGATGAAGCTCGAAGCCTTGGCAGCTGCCGAACCACTTGTCAGTGCGGTTTTCATTTTATCAACCGTATCAAGAGGAATGCCCGTGTCCTTTCCACCGTACAAGCCAAGCACAGGCGCTTTCATCTGCCCGGCGATTTCCACAGGTTGCGAAGTACGCAACGCATCTTTGTCACCCACCAAGCGACCATACCAGGCGACGCCTGCTTTCAGGTTTGGATTATGTGCGGAGTACAGCCACACGATGCGACCACCCCAGCAGAAGCCAGTGATGGCCAAGCGCTTGGGATCACCGCCGTTGGCTGCAGCCCACTTGGCGGTTGCATCCAGATCGCTCATGACCTGTGCATCAGGCACCTTGTTGACGATCTCGGAAAAAATCTTTGCGTTCTCTGTGAACTTTGATGGGTCACCCTGACGCGCATACATCTCAGGCGCAATCGCGAGGTAACCGAGTTTAGCGAAGCGGCGGCAAACGTCCTTGATGTGCTCATGCACACCGAAGATTTCTTGCACAACCAGAATCGTGCCAAGGTTAGTCTTGCCGGCAGGGGCTGCACGATAGGCGGGAATAGTGCCGTCGGCCACTGGGATTTTGACTTCGCCGGCAGTCAAACCATTGGTATCGGTCGTGATGACGGTCTGCGCCATGACGGGGCCTGCAGCGAGCGTAAAGCCGCTCATGAGCGAGGTCGCCAAAAATCCGCGACGGTTGAGCGTCAGGGGTGGCAACAAGCTGTCGAATTCTGGGCTGGGTTTGTTCATGGCATGTCTCCTAGGATGGATCAAAGCTGGATAGTTCAGTGTAGCTGTAATATTTGAAAAAACCACTACAAAACCACAAGACGAGACACGCCAGACATGAGCACCACTAAAAGCTCCTCAGCAGCCACGGCAACCTCTGCGCCACGCGCACGCCCAAACGACCGGTCGCGCATCGCCAAGCTGCTTAATCCTGCATCAGTTGCGGTGATTGGGGCATCGGATGATCCAACGCGGATCGGCGGGCGGCCGATTTCATACATGCGCAGCCAAGGGTATACCGGCAAGATATTTCCGGTGAACCCTAACCGTGAAACGGTGCAAGGGCTAAAGGCTTATCCAACTGTTGCGGCGCTGCCTGAAACACCTGATGTGGCAATCGTGATCGTGCCTGCGTCCGCGGCACTGGAATCCGTCACTGCGTTAGCCGAGCGAGGCTGCGCTGCCGCGATCCTATTTACCTCGGGCTTTGCCGAGATCGGACCAGAAGGTGCTGCAGCACAAGCGAAACTCGTTGAAGCTGCGCATGCGCACGGCATGCGGTTGATTGGCCCGAATTCGCTCGGCTTGATTAATCCATGTAAACATTTTTATGGCACGTTTGCGACAGGCTGTGAACTCGCCTTCCCGAAGGCAGGCGGCGTCGCGATTATTAGTCAGTCGGGCGCATACGGTGCGCACCTGATGGCAGTCGCCACGGCCAACGATATCGGCTTATCTGCCGTGATTCTGACCGGCAATGAGGCGGACCTCACGGTCGGCGACATGTTGCAAATGGTGGTCGACGATCCCGATACAAAAGTCATCATGTTGTATTCGGAGGGAATCAAAGAGGCAGCCGGCCTCGTGGCAGGTCTTGAGGCTGCGCGCCGCGCACGCAAGCCTGTACTCATGATGAAGGTAGGACGTAGCGCGGTGGGCAGTGCGGCCGCACAGTCGCACACCGCATCAATCGCGGGTGATGATCGTGTCACAGACGCAGTCTTGAAAGAGCTCGGAGTCGTGCGTGTGCAAACGACGGAGCAAATGCTCGACATCGCACGCTTGGCAACACGCGGCGTTTATCCAGCAAACAATACGCTTGGTGTGATTACGGTTAGCGGTGGTGCAGGTGTGATTATTTCGGATGCGGCCGATGCGGTTGGCCTGCCCATGCCAGAAATGCCTCAAGCCTCGCAAGAGCGTTTGCTAAAACTGCTGCCCTTCGCTGCGCCCCGTAATCCTGTGGATGTGACAGCGCAATATCTCAACGAGATGTCGCTCATCAGTACCTTCACCGATGCGCTGATCGCAGAGGGCAAGTACACCTCAATTCTCGGTTTCTTTACTTATACCGGCGGCGTGGCGAGTATTGCCCCACGCCTCCGCGAGCAACTGAAAATCGCACGTAACAAGCATCCGGACTGTATTTTTGCGCTGTCTCTGATGGCCTCGCGAGAGTTGATTCGACAGTACGAGGAAGACGGCTTCGCGGTGTTTGAAGATCCAGCACGTGCCGTCGTCGCCATTGAAGCGATGGGCCAGTTTGGTCGGGCATTTGCCAAGCCTGCCGGCTTACCGGCGCCCATCGTCAAACCGGTTCAATTACCGTCAAGCAACCCAAGCGAGGCAGAAGCGAAACAATTACTCGCCTCCGCAGGCATTGCTTCGGCCCCAGAAGAAGTTTGTACCAGTGTCGACGCCGCAGTACGTTCAGCCGAAAAAATTGGCTATCCCGTTGTGATGAAGATCGTCTCACCTGACATTTTGCACAAGTCAGAAATCGGTGGCGTGTTACTGGACATCAACGATGCGGCAGGCGTGCGCGCAGGCTTTGACTTGTTGATGCAGCGTGGCAAGAGCGCTGCACCAAACGCGCGACTCGACGGCGTACTGGTCGCGAAGCAACTGAAGGGTGGAGTGGAATGCATCCTAGGCATTCACCAAGATCCGGTGTTTGGACCCATTGCGATGTTTGGCTTGGGCGGGATCTTTGTTGAGATTCTGCAAGATGTGGTGTTGCACCGCTGCCCCTTCGGACCTGATGTAGCCGAACAAATGATTCGCTCGATCAAAGGTGCGCCGTTGTTAGAAGGTGCGCGAGGCCGACCCAAAGCGGACATCAAAGCACTCGCAGAAATGCTGTCGCGCTTATCCGCCTTTGCAGTCGCTGCAGGACCACGCCTGCAGTCGATCGACCTCAATCCGGTGCTCGCAATGCCCGAAGGACAAGGTGCTTATGCGGTGGATGCGGTGATTGAGGTCGATAACTCGAGTCACTGAGCGGCGCGTTAGGCTTTCGGGATCTTGGTGGTCTTGGGCGGCATCAAGAAATCGAAGTCCGCGCCTTGGTCCGCTTGTGTCACGCTTTGCAAAAATAGTTTGCGATAGCCACGAGATGCAGTCGGAACGACAGCGGGTTTAGCAGTGCGTCGTCGAGCAAGCTCTTCGTCACTGACCAGTAAAGAGAGTTCTCGTTTTTCAACGCTCAAGCGGATACGGTCACCGTTCTGCACGTAGGCAAGCGGTCCACCGATCGCAGACTCGGGAGTGACGTGTAAAACGATCGTGCCAAATGCAGTACCACTCATGCGTCCATCCGAAATCCGAACGATATCCTTGACGCCCGCTACCGCCAACTTCTTTGGAATCGGCATATAGCCAGCTTCTGGCATAGCCGCACCCTTAGGACCAATGTGCTTGAGGACCAGAATATCGTCAGCCGTCACGTCGAGGTCTGGCGTATCAATACGGTTGGCCATGTCTTCGAGGTTTTCAAAAACAACAGCACGACCTTCGTGCTCCATCAGCTTCGGATGCGCAGCCGACTGCTTGATAATTGCACCGCCCGGTGCCAGATTGCCTTGCAGCACGGCGATGCCGCCTTGCGGGTAGATTGGGTTTTTCGCTGTCTTCACGACATCTTGTTTAAACCCAGGGCCAGCCGCTTCGATTTCTTCACCGAGCGTGCGACCGGTGACCGTCAACGCATCAAGATGCAGTAATGGCTTGAGCTCACGTAACAGGGTGGCCATGCCGCCTGCGTGGTGGAAGTCTTCCATGTAATGCTGACCTGACGGTTTCAAATCAAGCAACACGGGTGTTTCACGACCCATACGATCAAGCGCCTTCAGATCCATCTCGAATCCCATACGGCCTGCAATCGCGGTTAAATGCACGATACCGTTTGTTGATCCACCAATAGCGAGCAGCACGCGCATCGCGTTTTCAAATGCTTTTTCGGTCAACACTTTGTCTATCGTCAGTCGCTTGCGTGCGATTTCGACAGCGAGCGCTCCGCTTTGCTCGGCGACACGAATGCGATCTGCCGTGACGGCGGGTGGCGATGCGCCACCAGGCACCGTCATACCGAGTGCCTCAGCGATACAAGCCATGGTGCTCGCAGTACCCATCACAGAGCAAGTCCCGACGCTCGCCACGAGCTGGCTATTCACTTCAGCAATTTCTTCCGCATCAATCTCTTCCGCACGGAATTTGCCCCAGTAACGGCGGCAATCCGTGCAGGCACCAACGCGCTCGCTGCGATGCGAACCTGTCAGCATCGAACCTGTAATGAGTTGTACTGCGGGTAGGCCCGCAGATGCAGCGCCCATCAACTGGGCCGGTACCGTCTTATCGCAACCACCAATCAACACGACAGCATCCATCGGCTGAGCACGCAAGAGCTCTTCGGTATCCATCGACATGAGGTTGCGCAGAAACATACTATTCGGCTGCGAAAAGCTTTCATGGATGGAAATCGTGGGGAAGTCCATCGGCAAGCCGCCGGCCAACATAATGCCGCGCTTCACAGCTTCAATCAGTTGCGGGGCATTGCCATGGCACGGGTTGTAAGCGCTTCCCGTGTTGGTGATGCCAATGACGGGGCGCTCGAGTGCGGAATCCGTGTAACCAGCGCCCTTGATAAAGGCCTTGCGCAAAAACAACGAGAAGCCGCGGTCACCGTAGTTCGCTAAGCCTTTAGAAATGCCTTGATCGCTTGCTGCGGGATTAATCGAATGGCCTTTTTTGTTATCGTCTTTTGACATGTGCGCGCACCTGAAAGAATGTATTGGGCTAAATCTTTATCTGGCTGAATCGTAGCCTCTTTTAATCCCTCTGGTAAATTGATTTAACGCCCCCATATAAAAAGTTATGAATACACCTACTCCGACTCCGCCCAATCGATTGCCCACCCTATTTGTGTCGCACGGTGCACCGCTGTTTGCGTTGGATGCAGGCACTTCCGGCCCTGCCTTGCGGGCCTTTGGGGAAGGCTTCTCGTCGCAAAACCTTAGCGGGATTGTGGTGATGTCTCCGCACTGGATGACGCACGGCGTGAAAGTAATGAGCGGTGAGGCGCCCGCGACGCTGCATGATTTCGGGGGCTTTCCCAAAGAGCTATACGCGTTGCAATATCCTGCACCAGGCGCACCTGCGCTTGCCCATCAGGTGCTTAAGCTACTGCAGGGCGCTGGGATCGAAGCCACAGAGGATGCGGCACGCCCCTTTGACCACGGCGCATGGGTGCCATTGATGCATTTATTTCCAAATGCGGATATTCCTGTTCTTCAGGTATCTTTACCGATTGGAGCAAGCCCGAGCGACATCACAGCCATGGGTCGAGCACTGCAGCCTTTGCGTGACACTGGGATCCTGGTGATTGGGTCAGGAAGCATGACACACAATTTGTCAGAGTTTTTTGGTGGCGAGCCTAAGGCAGCGCCTTATGTCGACGCGTTTAGTCGTTGGGTTGAAGACGCGCTGGTGCGCCAAGATGTAGATGCTTTATTGGCTTACGTGAAGCAAGCGCCGTCAGCGTTACGTGCGCATCCCTCAGATGATCATTTTTTACCGCTGTTCTTTGCCCTGGGCGCTGCAGACATAGCAGGTGCAAAATTTAAGCCTGAGTATCTGACCCGCGAAGTACGTTACGGCATGCTTGCGATGGATAGCGTCGCTTTACATGCCGTTGAATAAACGCCTAGAGCGTACCCGGATAGGTGCCGCCATCTAAGACGAGGTTTTGTCCCGTCATGAAGCCCGCACCGGCGCTACACAAAAACGCACATGCTTGACCGAACTCGGCTGGATCTCCAAACCGACGCGCAGGTACAGTCGCCTTGCGTGCGTTTTGAATTTGCTCAATCGTCTGACCGCTTGCCTTCGCGCGCGCAGCTGCGTTTTGTGTAAGGCGATCCGTAGCAAATGGACCGGGCAATAAATTATTAATCGTGACGTTATGCGAAACGATTTGACGCGCAAGGCCAGAAACGAAGCCAGTAAGACCCGCACGAGCACCGTTGGACAAACCAAGTGACTCGATCGGCTGTTTTACTGATGCGGAAGTGATGTTGACGATACGTCCAAACTTGCGCTCAATCATGCCGTCAACCGTGGCACGAATCAATTCAATTGGTGTGATCATGTTAGCGTCGACTGCTGCGACCCAATCATCACGACTCCATTCACGAAAATCGCCAGGCTTGGGACCACCCGCATTGGTCACCAAAATGTCGGGGTTGGGACACAGCGCCAAGACTTTCGCACGGCCTTCTGGCGTGGTGATGTCAGTCGCGATCGTTGTAACGTTCACACCTGTTTCTGCACGAATCGCCTGTGCAGCGGCTTCGAGTGCCTCAGCGCCCCGCGCGAGCATTACCACGTTCACACCCTCACGCGCGAGTTGCTGGGCACAGGCTAGCCCCAAGCCTTTACTCGATGCGCAAACGATTGCCTGTCTACCGCGAATACCTAAGTCCATGATGTCCCTTCACTATTGTTGTGTGTATTGTCTGTATGAAAACCGCTGCATGGATTGAGCTTAAAACACCTTGGCGAGCCGTGCAATTGCAGCCATCACTGCAGCTAGACCCGAGAGTTGAATTCCAATCATCCACATGAATTTGCGATCGACATCTGCGCGCAACTCCGCAACAGAGCGGTCAAGGCGATCGATAGACTTCGTGTTTTGATCAATAAGGACTTCAAGGGTGGTGATGCGTTTTTCCATACAGCGATGGTACGGAAGTCTGACAACGAGCGCAATGAAATGAGGATGGTGTTGCGCGCTGTACTGATCACTATTTTGTAAGCAAACTTTACAGCGCGCGAGGTTTTAATCAGCGCAAGTTAAAACGGGATGTCATCGTCCATGTCAGCTAGGTTAGCGCCACCTGCTGCAGGTGCCGCTGGACGCTGCGCCTGAGGTGCACGTGCGGCTGGGCGTGGCGCGCCCTCACCACCGCCGCCCATCGAGCCACCGTCGCCCCCATCGCGCCCACCTAACATTTGCATCTGATCTGCGACGATCTCAGTCGTGTACTGATCGACGCCTTCTTTGTTTTGCCACTTGCGTGTCTTGAGGCGCCCTTCAACGTACACAGGACGGCCTTTACGCAGGTACTCGCCCGCGATTTCTGCGAGACGGTTGTAGAACACCACGCGATGCCATTCAGTTTCTTCGCGGCGCTCGCCTGAGTTCTTGTCCTTCCAGTTGCTGGTGGTCGCGATCGACACATTACAAATGGCGGCACCATCAGGGCTGTAACGGACCTCGGGGTCACGTCCAAGATTACCAACCAGAATTACTTTATTGACCGAGGCCATGCCGATCTCCGTATATTTAAAAAACTACTCTATTCATCAATGCCCTATCGGGCTCGTACCAGGTGCCATGATGGCCGAACTGGCAAATCACCACCAGCCGCAAAACTACGCAATGCAGACAGTTTACGGCACGTTTTGAAACGCGTGCCAATCCGCCGCCGAGAACCATTGTCGTAAAAAATCTAAAAAAGTTCGTACCCGCAGTGGCAAATTCTTGCGGCTGGGAAATACCGCATAAATATCCACCCCGATAGGCTTGAATTCGGGCATCACGCTTACCAAGCGACCCGCCTGAATGTCTTGCATCACCATGTAGGTAGGGTGCATGGAAATACCGTGCCCCAACAAGGCAGCGTGTCGTAAGGGTTCGCCAAAATTCGCTCGGATCGTGCCGTGCACGCGCACGCTCGCTTTGCCCTCGCTTTCGTTGAAAAAAGTCCAAATATTGGTGGGTGACTTCAACGCATGGACCATACAGTCATGCTGGGCGAGGTCAGCCACGGTTTGAGGCGTGCCGCGCCGCGCCAAATAGGCGGGCGAGGCGACCAACAATTGCGGCACCACGGCGAGGCGGTGCGCCACGTGGGACGTATCCTTGAGACTAGAAGCAATACGCACAGACATATCCAGCCCTTCGGATACGAGATCACTGCGCCCATCATCCAAATACAACACGACTTGAATATCGGGGTGTGCGGATGAAAAGGCGGTAATGATCGGCACAAGATGAAAGGCTCCGAAGGAAGGGGGTGCCCCTAAACGCAACATCCCCTTGGGCTCCTTGACCGACTGGCGCACGGCCGCTTCCACCCCCTCGGCCCGCTCAAGTAGTTCGCGCCCGTTTTCCAGCAAAGATAGTCCGGACTCTGTCAGGCTGACGCTTTTGGTGCTGCGCGTCAGCAGCTGGGCACCCATCGTCTGCTCAAGCCAAGCGATATGTTTGGTGACATTGCCTTTTGCCATACCAAGACGCTGGGCAGCCCCTGAAAAGCTGAGCCCCTGAGCGACTTCAATAAACACTTCGATGGCGCGCAGCTTATCCATGTTCAGCTTGTCATTGTTTCTAAATCGAGAACAGTAATTTCACAAATGTATTCTAGCGAAAACCTCCCCAACCCGATAGACTGCGTCATCTTTAAGTCATATTGAGGGCGTCAACCATGCAAGTTACTCCAAGCGGACAAGGGCTAGGCGCCCGCGTTGAGCAGTTTGACTTATCCAAGCCGCTTTCTCACGCGGATTACAAAGCGATCGAGGGTTTGTTAGGGAAGTATGGGGTTTTGTGTTTCCCAAAACAGAACTTGACTGCGCTTCAGCTTAAGAACTTCAGCAGCTCTTTTGGCACCTTGGAAGTCAACGTGGCCAATATGTACCAGGAGCCGGGCATCCCAGAGGTCATGATCCTGTCCAACAAGAAAACGGAGGACGGCAAGCCAATCGGCCTGGGGGACGCGGGTCAAGACTGGCATACGGACATGTCTTACAGCAAGATGATTGCCTTTACGAATGTGCTGTATGGCATTGAGATCCCACAGCGCAATGGCGAGCCATTGGGCGGCACAGAGTTTTCAAATATGCGCGCAGCATATTTAGCTTTGCCCGAAGAGTTAAAAACAAAGCTAGAAGGCAAGACCATCTTGCATGACTTCAATAAGTTCTGGGAAAACATGCGCAAGCAGCCCGGCTGCACACGCCCCCCTCTGACTGAAGCACAGCGCAAGGCAAAACCGCCTGTTTCGCATCCGGTCTTTCTGACGCACCCAATTACTGGCGAGAAGATTCTCTACGCCAACCCAGGTTATTCGATGCAGATTAACGAGTTGCCCACCGAAGAGAGCGACCGTATTCTGAACTTCCTGTTCGAGCATCAATTGCAGCCGCAGTTTCGCTATCGGCACCGCTGGACGGCGGGGGATGTGCTGATGTGGGACAACATGGGTACGATCCACAACGCGATTGCGGACTACGGTCCGGATGAGCATCGCTTTATCAAGCGTTGCCAAGTCATGGCGGATCGGTACTTTCCCTTGGCGGCATAGCCTACAGGCGTAGTGACTGATACGCTACGCCCAATATTTCTTTCTGGAAGAGACAAATGAAAAAGCTCCTACTGAGCGCGTGTCTGGCGCTCGCGACAACATTGCCTGTTGCAGCCTCGGCACAGTCGGCAAATTATCCAAATCAACCCATCAAAATGTTGATCGGCTTTGCAGCGGGTGGTCCCACCGATGTGATTGGCCGCATTTTGGCGCAACACATGACCACGACCATGGGACAGTCTGTCGTTGTAGAAAACCGCACAGGTGCAAACTCACTCATCGCGACACGTGAAGTCGCTAAAGCCAAACCGGACGGCTACACCGTTTTGTTTGCGTCGCTGTCACATAACGTGAACCGCTTACTGTTGAATGAAAAGGCTGATTACGAACCTCTGGGCAGCTTTGCACCAGTGTCTCTCGTCGCGAACTTACCGCTTGTCGTGGTGACTGCGTATGACTCACCGTACAAGACGCTGCAAGACTTGATCGCCGCAGCGAAAAGCAAACCAGAGGCGGTCAGTTATGGCTCGGCCGGTAATGGTGGTTCGGCTCACCTAGCGGGCGCATTGATGGCCACCATGACCGATACAAAAATGGTCCACGTACCGTTTCGTGGCAACGCACCTGCACTGACAGAAGTGATGGCAGGGCGTGTGTCCTTTATGTTTTATCCAATGATCGGTATTGCGGGCCATGTTGCCGATAAGCGTTTGCGAGTACTTGCTGTCGGCTCCGCCAAGCCTATGCCAGACTTCCCTGGTGTCCCGACAATGGATGAATCAGGCTTTCCTGACTTTGAACAAACCGCACCCTGGGTGGGCATGTTGGCGCCAGCCGGCACACCAAAAGCGATTGTGGATCAGTTAAATGCCGCGTTGAAAAAAGCGCTCGCACAACCAGAGATCATCAAACGCATGAAAGATCTGGGCGCCTCGCCGATCGGTGATACGCCGGATGAGTTCCGTGCGTTCCTTGTCAAAGACAGCCAGCGTTGGGAGCGAGTGATTAAAGCCTCAGGCATCAAGGCTGATTAAGCGCCCAAGCGTATCGCTTAAGACCTGGGGGCGAAAGGCTTCAAACCCCAGGTCACGACGAGCCACATGGCTGCCAGTGCGCTCGCCGACCAAAACACCGCGGTGGGGCCACCCCACACGATCAAACTACCGCCCAAGGCGCCACCCAAAAACAGTCCGGCGGCTTGGGTTGTGTTGTAAAAGCCAAGAGCCAGGCCTTTTAATTCTGGCGGCGCAACGCGCGAAACTAACGAAGGCTGCAGCGCTTCGAGCACGTTAAACATCACAAAAAAAGCGGTTAGGCCGAAAGCCAAGAGATAAAAGCTTTGGCTCGCCCAGACTAAAAAGGCACAGGAAAGCACCAAACCGGCAACCGCTAAGCGCAACATAGCGCGATGCGCATGGCGTTTTTCCGCCACAAAAATAGCGGGCACCATAAAAATAAATGAACCAAAAATCACCGGTAAATAAACTTTCCAAAGCTGGGCAGGGGCCAAACCGCCAAGCTTGAGAAACAGCGGCGGAACCGCCACAAAGAGCGCAACCTGAATCAAATGCAGGCAAAACACACCAAAATTTAAACGCAATAAGTCGGCGTGAGTGAGCACTTGCGTCGCTCGAGCGGGTTGTGCTGGCTTAGGCTGTGGCGGCGCGAGGGGGATCACAAAGCGTGCCACCACCAAACAGACCACGCCGAGCAACGCAATCGTCCAGAACAATCCAGCCAATCCGGCAGACCCAACAATCAAGGGCGCAAGGACAAGAGCTAACGCAAACGACAAGCCTATCGATCCACCCACCATCGCCATGGCGCGTGTGCGAACTTCGGGTCGCGTGACGTCAGCCAACCAGGCCGTGACGGCCGCAGAAATTGCGCCGGACCCTTGGATCGCCCGCCCTAGGGTGACCCAATAAATATCGTCGGATAACGCACAGACGACACTACCCAAGACAAAGAGCATCAGACCAAACAGAACAACGGGCCGGCGCCCCCAGCGGTCAGACGCAAGCCCAAACGGGATTTGCATAAAGGCTTGAGTCAAGCCGTACATGCCGAGTGCCAAACCAACTCGGGCAGGATCGTCGCCCCCAGCCAAGCCTTGTGCAGCGACCGCAAAAACCGGCAACAACAAGAACAGCCCCAGCATACGGGCAGCAAACAGCCCTGCCAGCGCAACGCTCGCGCGACGCTCAGTTGGGGTCAAGGCCAAAGAAGGGGTTTTAGGCATCAAGGTTTGAGTTCTTTCTGTAGGGTTGACGCACGTGTTTCGCGCCAGCACGGTATAGTACCAAGTTACCTTTTGAAAACGTGTCATGGACGAAATCCGCATCCGGGGTGCCCGCACCCACAATTTGAAGAACGTGTCGCTCGACCTGCCGCGTCATCGGCTGGTCGTCGTGACCGGTCTATCTGGTTCGGGCAAGTCGTCTCTGGCCTTTGACACGCTTTACGCCGAGGGCCAGCGTCGCTACGTGGAAAGCCTCTCGGCCTACGCCCGCCAGTTTTTACAGCTGATGGACAAGCCTGATGTGGATCTGATCGAAGGGTTGTCACCCGCGATCTCCATTGAACAAAAGGCTGCGGGCCACAACCCCCGCTCGACCGTTGGCACCATCACCGAGATACACGACTATTTGCGGCTGCTTTATGCGCGAGTCGGTACGCCCTATTGTCCAGATCACGGATTACCGCTTGCGGCCCAAAACGTTAGCCAAATGGTCGACAGCGTGATGGGATGGCCTGCAGAGAAGCGCTTGGCAATTCTCGCCCCCGTCGTGCGCACCCGTAAAGGGAGCTTTGACGATGAGTGTGCCAGCCTGCAAGCGCAGGGGTTTGTGCGCGTTCGCGTGAACGGTGAGATGGTTGACCTCGACAGCATGCCGGAACTGAACAAAAACGAAAAGCACGATATTGATGTCGTGATCGATCGTTTACGCATCAAACCAGAAAGCAAGCAACGTTTGGCTGAAAGCTTTGAGACCGCATTAAACCTGGCGCAAGGTCGCGTGATCGCACTCGACATGGACACCAACGAGGAGCATCTGTTCTCGAGCCGCTACGCATGTCCAGTATGTAGCCATAGCCTTCCCGAGCTTGAACCAAGACTCTTTAGCTTTAACAACCCTGTCGGTGCGTGCCCAAGCTGTGATGGACTGGGACATGTAGGCTTTTTTGATCCGAAACGCGTTGTGGCGTTTCCAGAGTTGAGCCTGGGTTCGGGGGCGATTCGCGGCTGGGACAAACGCAACGCGTTTACCTTCTCGATGCTGTCGAGCCTCGCGACGCATTACGAATTTGATATTGAAGCGCCGTGGGAGAGTCTCCCTGAGCACTTGCAAAAGATTATTTTGCACGGATCCGGTGAAGTTGAAATTCCTTTCTTCTATTTAAATGAGAAAGGTCGCAGCACGGTCAAGCGTCATCCGTTTGAAGGGGTGATTCCAAACCTCGAGCGCCGCTGGAAAGAGACGGACTCCTCGGCCGTCCGCGAGGAGTTGGGTAAATACCGCGCCATACAAACTTGCCCTGCATGCCATGGCTCGCGCTTGCGTCCCGAAGCGCGCCACGTCCGCATTGGAAACGAGCGTATCGCGCCACCCGCCGAGTTAGCAGACAGCCCAACAGGTCGCGCTTGGCAAGAGCACGGTCTCGCGATCTATGAAGTCGAAGCACAGCCGTTATCGCAATGCTTGAAGTGGTTTCAAGACTTGCAATTGACCGGTGCGCGTCAAGAAATCGCGCAGCGCATCGTGCGAGAAATCGAAGCGCGTTTGAGCTTTTTGAACAACGTTGGACTGAATTATTTATCGCTCGACCGCAGTGCGGACACGATCTCAGGGGGCGAGGCCCAGCGCATTCGTCTGGCAAGTCAGATCGGCTCCGGACTGACGGGTGTTATGTATGTGTTGGACGAGCCCTCGATAGGTTTACACCAACGCGACAACGATCGCCTCATCGCGACCCTGCATCATTTGCGTGATCTGGGCAATAGCGTAATTGTTGTCGAGCACGACGAAGACATGATTCGCCAAGCGGACTGGGTTGTCGACATGGGACCGGGCGCAGGCGAACATGGCGGCCAAATCGTTGCCGAGGGAACCCCGCTGCAAATTGAACAGAATCCTGCGTCACTGACTGGTCAGTACATGAGTGGTGTGCAAGAAATTGCAATCCCTGCGCGCCGGCCGATGGATGAAGAACAAGCGTGGCTATCTCTGACGGGTTGCAGAGGCAACAACCTGAAGTCGGTCGAGCTACGGATTCCTGCAGGTAAGTTTGTTTGCGTGTCCGGGGTGTCAGGATCGGGCAAATCAACGCTGATTAACGACACGCTCGCCGTCGTGATGTCGCGTGCGTTACATCACGCGCAAACTGAACCTGCACCGTTTGATTCACTCAACGGGCTTGAGCATTTTGACAAAGTCATTAGTGTGGATCAGAGCCCAATCGGGCGCACGCCGCGTAGTAACCCAGCAACCTATACGGGTCTATTCACACCAATTCGCGAACTATTTGCAGGCGTGCCTGAGGCGCGTTCGCGTGGCTATGATCCCGGGCGCTTTAGCTTCAACGTCAAGGGCGGCCGCTGTGAAGCGTGCCAAGGCGACGGCGTCGTAAAAGTAGAAATGCACTTTCTGCCAGACATGTATGTCCCGTGCGATGTGTGTATGGGCAAACGCTATAACCGCGAAACCTTAGAGATTCGGTATCGTGGCCGCAACATTCATGAAGTGCTTGATCTCACGGTAGAGCAAGCGCTGACGTATTTCGAAGCGGTGCCGGCCATCGCACGTAAGCTACAAACGTTAATGGATGTGGGCTTATCTTATTTACGGCTTGGTCAGAGTGCGACGACCTTGTCGGGTGGTGAAGCTCAACGGGTGAAATTGTCTCTCGAGTTATCGCGACGCAGTACGGGCCGCACACTTTATATTCTTGATGAGCCAACGACTGGCCTGCATTTTCATGACATCGCTCTGTTACTTGGCGTACTCAATCAACTCGTCGACGCTGGTAATACGATTGTCGTGATCGAACACAACTTAGATGTCATCAAAACTGCAGACTGGGTGATCGATATGGGCCCGGAGGGCGGTGATGGTGGCGGCAGAATTGTGGCGCAAGGTACGCCAGAACATATTGCCGCCTCGGTCGAAAGCCATACGGGCCAGTATTTAGGACGTGTCCTGGCCCGTCACGCGCAATCAAGGCAAGCCAATTAACCGCAGCTGAACGGCTGACATACTGGCGCATTGACCCGATTCGCGTAAGGGCAAGACGGAATCGCATGATTGACCCTCAGCGAAAGCGCCTGCGTCGAAGGGGCGTCCAATATCGACTTCACGTCCGGGTGGACGTGTGCCATCCCAACGACCCCACGAGATCTTGACGCGCGTGGACTGACGACATCCGCCTTGCGTTTGTCCGTCACACGCGTTGAGCAACGCGGTCAAGGCAGCACCCGCAGAGGGATGTCCACACACGGCCGCTTGTGCCTGCATGACGCCGCCACCTTGCACTGTCCCTTGCTCTGATACGACGGATGCGAGCCAGCCAGGTGCACACGTACTTTCAACCGTCACTTTCGGCGGTGTGCGGCTGCTGATGCGCTGATAGTAAGCTGTCACTTGGCTGCTTGCCTCTTGCCCGGCACGCGTGTCAGCAAACGCGAGAATACATTGATCCCCTGAAGCCGCTGGCTGACAAACTTGAACCAAGACGAGTTGGTTGGAGTTGTCATTGCCGCGCGAGCCCGTCACAAGTACGGCTGCGCCTGTACCAGCCGCTGCCGTATTAGCCGACTGCGGTGCGGGTTGGGTGGCCGAGTTGGCGGCATCGAGAGACACCGGTGCTGCGACCTCGTTCGAGCGTGGCGGAGCGATCGGTGTCGCGACCGGCGCCGCAGCAGCATTAGGGGCTGCGTTGTTAATTGGGGCGGGCGGCTGAGACGAACAAGCCGTTAGAACGCCGAGCGTGGCGCACATGGCCGCCAAAAGAATAGGTTGCGTAAGGCGCATCATGAAAACTCCTTGGTTAATCAAACTGGTCGCCCATGCGAAACAAGCGGTGATGCTCACGAATCGCATAACGGTCAGTCATTCCTGCGATGTAATCCGCAATCGCACGCGCCTGCCGTATGTCGTCCTCATGACGGTAATCTGGCGGCAACAATCTAGGCTCGTGCACAAAAGCACTATACAGCTCGCGCACAATTCGGCGCGCTTTATTTGTCATGCGCATCACCTTGTAATGGCGATACAGATTCTCGAACAAAAACACTTTCAGCGCATCTGCTTCTTGACGCACCGTACTCGAAAACGCCACGAGCGCACCACTGCGACGCGCAGCGTCTGCATCGGCAGGCGCTGCCTCCGCAAGTCTAGCCGCCGTGGTCTGTGTCACGTCGGTAATTAAGGTGTTGATCATGCTGCGGATCGTCTCGGCAATCACGCGGCGCGGCGCCAAGTCTGGCCATTTTTGTTCGACTTGTGCATAGTGACGGGCAAAAATCGGCACGGCTTGCAGTTGCTCAACGGTTAATAAGCCTGAGCGCAGTCCATCATCGATGTCGTGATTGTTATAGGCGATTTCATCGGCAAGATTGGCAAGTTGAGCTTCGAGCGAAGGCTGTGTACGATCGATAAAACGCTGACCGACGTCGCCTAGGCGCTTGGCGTGCGTCAAAGAACAATGCTTGAGGACGCCCTCGCGCGTTTCAAAACACAAGTTCAAACCGTTGAACGCGGCGTAACGTTCTTCCAGCTCATCCACGACGCGCAGGCTCTGCAGATTGTGTTCAAACCCGCCTGCATCTGGCGCGAATTCGCGCATGCAGGCGTTGAGCTCATCTTGCCCAGCATGCCCGAAGGGCGTGTGTCCCAAATCGTGCGCAAGCGCGATGGCTTCGGTTAGATCTTCATTCAAGCGCAGGCTACGCGCAAGCACACGGGCAATCTGTGCGACCTCAAGCGAGTGGGTCAGACGTGTGCGAAACAGATCACCTTCGTGATTAATGAACACCTGCGTTTTATATTCGAGCCGTCGAAACGCCCCCGCATGAATAATGCGATCACGGTCTCGTTGAAACTCGCTGCGATTCGCGGGAGCCGGCTCTGGATAGCGCCTGCCGCGACTCGACTCTGGACGGCAAGCGTACGCAGCAAGTTCTGATGTCGACTCCGCCATCGCTACTCCGGGTGTAGTACTAATCTGTATTGCGCAAAATCACACGCGCCACGGTTTCTGCGGGCGCGCCGCGACGAATGGTTTCACCAATGCGCGGCATCATAATGAAACTGATTTCACCAGCTTCGGCCTTCTTATCACCACGCATCAGACGCATCCACTCATCGACACCACCCAAGCGAGGACCGCGGGTCGGGCAACCAATGGCGGCAACGAGTGCGCGGACACGCTCGACATCGGCAGCCGGGAAACCAAACATTTCAGCAGATAGATCCGCGGCCATGACCAAGCCGCATCCGACAGCCTCGCCGTGCAGCCACTCGCCGTAGCCCATGCCAGCTTCAATTGCATGACCAAATGTATGGCCCAAGTTCAAAATCGCGCGCAAGCCCGTTTCACGCTCGTCTTTGGAGACCACCCAAGCTTTGTATTCACACGAGCGGCGGATGGCATCGGCAAGCAGCACAGGATCCCGGGCACGCAGGCCTGCAACATTTTTTTCACACCACGCAAAAAACTCTGCGTCCAAAATGAGGCCGTACTTAATCACTTCTGCAAGGCCCGCAGACATCTCACGATCAGGCAAGGTGTTGAGCACGTCGGTGTCGATCTCAACCGCAATCGGTTGATAAAACGCACCAATCATGTTTTTGCCGAGGGGATGATTGACGGCGGTCTTTCCACCTACCGAGGAATCGACTTGCGACAACAGGGTAGTTGGCACTTGTACAAAGCGCACGCCGCGCATGTATACGGCAGCGGCAAAGCCGGCCATATCACCGATGACACCGCCACCAAGCGCAACAATGACCGTGCGGCGATCAAGCTGCGCACCGAGCATGGCATCAAAAATGAGGTTCAATGTTTCCCAGCTTTTGTGGGCCTCGCCGTCGGGCAATACGATTGGCACGATGCGCTTACCCGTTGTCGCGAGGACTTTTGTCACACGCTCGCCCATCAGGCCTTGAATCACGGGGTTCGTGACTAGCGCAATCGTCGTAGCGTCAGCGGGAATAGACTGTGCCAGGGCATCAAGCCGGCCGCTTGCGATATGAATGGGATATTGTCCGCCGGGCGTGGCGACATTTACGGTGTGCATGGTTTGTTCTCGGCGGAAGGGTGATCGGCGGAGTGACTCTCACCAGTATGGCTTGCCGCAAAATCTGCCCGCATGCTCTCAGAGGAGTTTGCAGGCCGGCTTTGCGCAGAGCGATCAATCGGTTTGTCGATCTGTTTGAGTCTGTCAACGATCTGAAGTACAAGCTGCCCGACAGACATGGTGCCAGTGTCAACCGTGAGATCGGCAACTTCCTGATACATGGGTTCGCGCGCCTCAAGCAAGGACCGTAAGGTCCCCTTGGGATCTGGCGTGGAGAGCAAAGGACGATTTCGGTCTCGGCTGGTGCGTCGGTAGAGTTCGTCTACGCTGGCGCGCAGATACACCACGAGCCCACGCGTACGCAGGGCGCTGCGGTTTTCAGGCGCGATAACAGCCCCGCCACCAGTTGCGAGCACGATATCGGGTCGAACCGTACAGTCGTCGAGCACTTGGCACTCACGTTTACGGAACCCTTTTTCCCCTTCGATCTCAAAGATCACAGGGATACGAACACCACAACGGGCTTCTAACTCATGATCCAGATCGAGAAAATCACGGCGCAACGCCCGGGCAAGGGCTTTTCCGATCGTCGTTTTACCAGCCCCCATCATCCCAACCAAAAAAATCGGGGTGTCGTGGCCCAATGTACGAGCAGGGAGTTCGGGCACCACGCTGTCGATCGACGCGTTGGGCTCACTCTGTGAAGACGACTCTGGAAGGGGTTCGTGACTCATAACAACATTATCCCATTGACCGTCCCGAGACACCAATAGGTCGGGGCAAACCGGCGCAAAACCTTTAAAATGGCACGCAATGAGCAAATCAAATCCCCCCCGCGAAGACGACGACCTGCCAGAAGAGAAGCCTAAAAGCTCCTTTCTCGTTCGGTTCATTCTGAAACTCACCATCCTGTCGGCTGGCCTGGCATTGTGCGGCGCCTTGCTGTTCGGCATGGCGATGGCGCTTGCCTGGCCGAATCTTCCCGACTTAAACGCGATGACGGATTACCGCCCACGCGTGCCGCTACGTATATACACCTCTGACAAGGTCATGATCGGTGAGTTCGGCGAAGAGCGTCGTAACGTATTACGTTTTAACGAAATCCCCGATGTCATGAAATCGGCAGTACTGTCTGCAGAAGATGACCGGTTTTATCAACACGGCGGCATTGACTGGTTAGGCGTGGTCCGCGCTGGCTTGACCAACCTGATTTCGATGCAGAAATCGCAGGGCGCCAGCACGATCACAATGCAGGTCGCGCGTAATTTCTACTTGTCCTCCGAAAAGACGTATTCACGAAAATTCTACGAGCTACTGCTGACCTTCAAGATTGAAGCCAGCCTGTCTAAAGATCAGATTCTTGAGCTCTATCTGAACCAAATTTATCTTGGACACCGCGCCTACGGATTTGCAGCAGCATCGCGTACGTATCTGGGCAAATCACTGTCAGACATTACCCCCGCCGACGCAGCGCTGCTGGCGGGCATCCCAAAGGCACCTTCCCGCTTTAATCCGATCGCCAACAAGCCGCGCGCTGTGCAGCGTCAACGCTATGTGCTCGGGCGCATGCATTCTCTAGGCTATCTGACTGAAGCAGAATACAAAGCAGCACTTGCGCAACCGGTTGTCATTAAATCGGCCGAAGGCACGCCTGCGGGTGGCTACGCTGTACATGGTGAATACGCCGCAGAACTCGCGCGTCAGCTCATGATTAGCGTTTATCCCGATAATGTTTACTCTCGCGGACTAAACGTCTACACAACGATTCATTCGAAGGACCAGGAATGGGCGTATCAGTCCTTGCGCGAAGGGGTACTCGACTACACCCGCCGTGCGCCTTACCCAGGTCCAGAGGCACAACTGACTTTGCCCGTTGGTCTAGAAAAAGACCCCGTGAAATTTGATGAGTTTTTAGACGGCGTCTTTGACAAGCATCAGGACCGCACTGAAATGCTAGTTGGGGTCGTACTGTCGGTCGCTCCCAACGAAATCAAGGTTGCTCGGAGCGCGAGTGAAATCATCACCGTGAACGACAAGCGTGCACTCGGTGTGATCGCGCGTGCGCTCAACCCTAAAGCGCCAGCCAACTTAAAGATCCAGCGGGGCTCGGTGGTCTACTTACACAAGGCACCGGAATACTGGGAAATTCTGAATCTGCCGACCGTACAAGCCGCGTTCGTATCGATGACGCCACAAGACGGCGCCCTGCGCGCAATGGTAGGGGGCTTTGACTTCTATCACGGCAACTTCAACCGTGTGACTCAAGCATGGCGTCAACCTGGGTCATCCTTCAAGCCTTTTATATACGCTGCATCTCTTGAGCGTGGGTTAACACCGGGGACCTTGATCTCGGATCAGCCGTTTGAGTTAACTGCAGCACAAACTGGATCGGGCAAGGCTTGGACACCCAAGAACTACGGTGATCAATACGATCAGATGCTGACGATGCGTGAGGCCATTGCGCGGTCAAAAAATATGGTGTCGATCCGTATTCTGCAAGCAATCGGACCGCAGTATGCGCAAGAGTACGTAGCCCGCTTTGGGTTTGATAAATCACGCCACGCAGCGGTCCTGCCGATGGCCTTAGGCTCAGGTTCAGTCACTCCGATGCAGCTGGCAGCCGGGTTCTCTGTCTTTGCCAACGGCGGCTATCGTGTCACGCCTTTCTTAATTGATCATGTCACGGATTCAAACGGTCAAACGCTGATGCGTGCGAAGCCTGTGATTGCTGGTGATTCAGCGGCGCGAGCCATTGATGCACGCACGGCCTACGTGATGGATGACATGTTGCGCGGAGTCGCAACGTCGGGCACGGCAGCACGCTCCCGTCAGGTACTCAAACGTGGTGATTTGGCAGGTAAGACAGGCACAACCAACGACTCGGTTGATGCCTGGTTTGCTGGCTATACGCCACAACTGGTGGGTGTGGCTTGGCTCGGTTACGACCAGCCCAAATCGCTTGGCTCACGTGAAACGGGCGGTGGCGCTTCGCTACCAATCTGGCTCGGCTATATGCAAAACGCACTAAAAGCTTTCCCCGAGCAGAAGCGCGGCCCGATGCCTGATGGCTTGATTTCCGAGGGTGGAAATCTATATTTCAAAGAATTCCCACCTAACGAGGCCGTCAAACGACTCGGGGATCCGAACCAGGACTCACTCGGCGACTTTTTGAACAACTTGGGCGGAAGTAATCAGGGTGGCTCAGGAAGACGCCCTGATCCGGGCGGTTAAGGGGTCTACAGTTTGACGGTCAGCGTCTTGCCGGTCGCCTCAGAACAAATATTGGACAGGGTGTGGTCTAGATCCGTACCGCCACGGGTATCTTTCCAGTGCTGTCCATCAAAGCGGTAATGAAAGCCCCCGCTGCGCGCCGCCAGCCACATTTCGTGCAGGGGCGCTTGGCTGTTGATCACTACCTGGTGGCCGTTCTCAAAAATAAGGTTCAAAACGTTGCCGTTTCGCTTCGTTTCCACATCTAGATCAAGCTTTTCGAACCAGTGGTCCGCTTGGGCTTCTATTGCATCTAGAATGGCGGTTGCGCGTGTATGAAATTCTGTATCGTTCATAATCCTTGTCCTCACATTTGAGGGAGCCAGCAGTGATCCGCAAAACCGACCTTCCGCGACATGCCCGCATTGTAGCGATGCTTACCCTCTCGGCTTGGGTGGCGGGTTGCGGTTTTAAAGGTCCGCTGTATATGCCGGCCAAGCCAGATCAGGTTCGCCCCTATGTCAGCCAAGAGTCGATGTACGGTGAGCCGCCGGATGAGGGCAACTCGGTGATCCCGTTCTTTGACGAAGATCTTATCTTGACGCCCGCCCCGGTGGTAATCGAGTAACTCTCTCAATTTCTGATGCCTGTATTGTGCTTCAGATTGTTCGTGAACCCTTCAATACCCATAGCCTCAACATGACTGCTCCTGGATCGACCCCTAACGCTGCCGCCCTCGCCACCCCTGCCGGTTCGCCTTTTTTCAATTATCGCGACGGCACCCTGTTTGCTGAAGGCGTGTCACTCGCAGAATTGGCTCGTGCGCTTGGCACGCCTTTGTACGTTTACTCGCGTGCTGCACTCGCCGCAGCATGGGCCTCTTATCAAGAGGCGATTGGCACACACCGCGTCTTAGTTTGTTTTGGAATGAAGGCCAACTCAAACCTTGCCGTCCTAAAAGAATTTGCGCGGCTAGGTAGTGGCTTTGATATCGTTTCGGGCGGCGAATTAGCACGCGTGCTGGCTGCTGGCGCAGATCCAGCAAAAGTAGTGTTTTCTGGTGTTGGCAAACAAGCGTGGGAAATGAAAGCAGCGCTTGAGGCCGGCGTGAAGTGCTTTAACGTGGAATCCGTTCCAGAGCTCAAGCGCCTGTCACAGGTAGCTTCAGACATGGGTAAAAAAGCATCGGTATCACTCCGCGTGAACCCAGACGTCGATGCGCAAACGCATCCATACATTTCCACGGGTCTCAAAGAAAACAAATTCGGCATTGCGATCGAAGAAGCACCAGCGGCGTATCAACTCGCTGCATCATTACCGGGCATTACGGTCGTAGGCGTTGACTGCCACATCGGCTCGCAGATTACTGAAGTCGCACCGTATCTGGATGCCCTAGACAAACTGCTGAAGCTGATTGATCAGCTCAAAGCCCTGGGGATCACACTCAAGCATTTAGATTTGGGTGGTGGTCTGGGCATTCGCTACGACGACGAAACGCCTCTCGCACCAAAAGTATTACTCGATAAAGTATTCGCACAACTGAAAGCGCGCGGCTATGACGGTCTTGAGCTTGTGCTTGAGCCAGGTCGCTCGCTCGTCGGTAATGCAGGCGTACTACTCACCACTGTGCAATATCTGAAGCATACCGAAGCACGCAATTTTGCGATTGTGGATGCTGCGATGAACGACCTGATGCGCCCTGCGCTGTATGAAGCTTGGCATGGCGTACTGCCTGTTATTCCGCGCAACGACACTCGCACACTCTATGACGTGGTTGGCCCTGTTTGCGAAAGCGCAGATTGGCTCGCGCGCGCGCGTCAACTGGCGCTAGACGAAGGTGATGTGCTTGCAATTGAGTCTGCAGGCGCATATGGCTTTGTGATGGCTGGCAGCTACAACACGCGGCCACGCGCCGCAGAGGTGATGGTCGACGGCGACAAGTATTACGTTGTCCGCCAACGCGAAACCTTTGCCGATTTAATTCGAGGCGAGAGCTTCTTGCCGTAAGGGGGTTTGCTGCGCGACCTGCGGTCTAACGTGAACGCAGGTAGGCCATCAGCATCGGCAGCGTGAGCGAAAGGCCTGCGGCGACGACAAGAATGATGCCTGCCAGCGAAGACAGCGTAGGCATCTGTCCAAACAGTAGCTCACCGTACAACACCGCAAGCACGAGCTGAAAATAATTCAGCGGTGCGAGTGTTGAGGCCGGCACAAACTTATACGCATAGATCAGCGCGTATTGACCTAGCCCACCGCACAGACTCATTAGAACAATCCAGCCCCAATCCTTTGCGGTCGGCCATAGTGTGGGCCAAAAAAACATGATCGTCACGGCGCCGATGCACCAACACGTGCTAGCCGCATAGACAAAAATTTGCTCGCTGTGGGCACGATGGGCTAGCTTGCGTGTGAAGATTTGTACGAGCGCGAAACTAGTCGCGGAAGTTAACAAGAGCGCCGTGCCGATTAAGGAAATTTCTCCACTGCCTGGCCTAACAATAAACAGCATCCCCACCATACCTGCGCTGAGCGCTAGGTACTGCTTGAGACCGACCTTCTCGCCCAGCAAGATTGGTGCAAAGACCAGAACGATCAAAGGTGATACAAAATAAATCGCAGTCGCCTCAGCAAGTGGCATGTACTGCAAGCTGGGCATAAACGCTGTGCCAGAAATGCCAAGCAAAGCGCCGCGTAACAATAAGAGCTTGCGCTCTGGAGCGGCAACGCGGAGGTTATACCCCCTGATGAATAATGCACTAAACGCTAACACCACAATCACGGTGTAGCGTGAGAGGTTAACCAGCGGAGGTGAGTACACATGCACAAGACTCTTTGCGAGCGCATCGAGCGTGGCGAACATCGTGATGGCAAACAAAAAGAAACCGCAACCTTTTAACCATTGCAACGGCTGGGGGGTCAGGAGTGTCGCTTGCGTACCCGCGGGAGTGGTCATGCAGGCCTACTTAGACGCACGATACAGCGGCCATAAAGTCAATGCGCACAATACGCCGACCATACCGAGCACGCCGTAGCTAAGACCATAACTGCCTAGCGCACCCGCCAGCACACCAAACAAAGGTGGGCCAACCATCACGCCGAGAAAAGTGATACACAAGGTACCACCAGTGGCAAGACTGGCTTGGCCACTCGGTGCTTGCCGCGCAACCTCAGCTAAAAAGACACCATTCCAACCAATCGCCGAGGAACCAAAAATGGCGAGGATGGGAAACAACAACCACTTAGACGATTCAGGGCTTAACAGCGCAGTGCCGACACAACCGACTGTTAGTAGCCCCGCGATTACGATCAACATCATGCTTGCACCAAGCCAACGATCAGCGACGTAACCCCACAACATACGGCCTGCGACACCGCCACCTTGCGCAATTGTCAATGCGCCTCCTGCAGCGATCAAACTCCAACCCAGGTCTTCATACAAGAAGGTCACGAGATAGCCCATCAAAGACATTTGACTAATCGCGAACAAGAAAGACATCGTCGACAAGCTACGTAAATTTGGATGCTGAAAGATAAGTTTGAGCGGCAATACAACGCTTGTGGCCAGTGAGGGTTTAACGCTTACATCACGGTCATCATCCAGGCTGTTGCGCAACGGCTGCACGGCCCACGCACATAAAGCACACGCAACGCTTGCACACAAAAACGCCGCTTGCCAACCGATCAAGCTGTCAAGCGAGGGCACGAGTGCGCCGGCCATGATGCCGCCAAGCGGTACACCGGTTTGCTTGATAGAGAAAACAAAGGACAGCTTTTCTGGTGGCGTAGTTTTAATTAATAAGTGAGAGCTCGCTGGTGTAATCGGGCCATAACCCGCACCGATAAATAACGCACCAATCGCCATTGTGAGGGGATGGGGGTAGGCAGACAGCAACAAACCAGTCGAGGCAAGCACTAGACCAATTTGGCTTAGACGAATTGCCCCCCAACGCTTCACAGCCGCACCACCCAACAAGGTGGCAACCATCGCCGCAAAATAAACGAGCGCCACGTAGGCGCCCAAATATGTTGTTGCGATTCCTAAGTCTTTGGCGACTGCCGGTGCAACCACCGGCACGTTCATCAACGCCATTGCGACAAGAGCTTGTACCGTCAGCGTTGCAACTAAAACAAGTGAAGGCTTAGGGGGTGTCACAACGCACCCTCGTTACAACGCACCATACGAATGCAATCCAGAAAGAAACATGTTGACGCCAAGGAACGCAAAGCCAGTCACTAAAAGACCAACCAGCGCCCAATACGCGGCCATCGTCCCGCGCAAGCCTTTAAGCATACGCAAGTGTAACCATGCTGCATAGTTTAACCAGACGATCAGCGCCCAAGTTTCTTTAGGATCCCACTGCCAGTACGCGCCCCACGCATCTGCCGCCCACAGCGCACCCAGAATCGTCGCGACGGTAAAGAAAGCGAAGCCAATGGCGATTGCCCGGTACATGATGTCATCGAGCACCTCGAACGACGGCAAGCGTTCGGCGATGGGCTTGCGGAACAACAGAATTGTCCCGACGATCACCGCACCAATGCCAAAGTAAAGCATCCAGGTGGCAGACAAGCCTTCTGTACGAAAAATCATGGGTTCTGCTGCCAGCAAAACACCAAGAATAAAGAGGGGTAAGAGTTTTAGCCATGAACGCGTCTGGCCATGCTGCTTGACCAAATACGCAAATCCAACCATGGCAGCAAGCGAGAACGTGCCGTATCCAATAAAGTTCGCGGGCACATGGATCTTCATCCACCAGCTCTTAAGCGCAGGGACGAGGGGTTGGATTTGATAAGCATCTCGGGTAAACGAATACCAGAGTAAAAAGACAACTGCCGACGTGATGATGAGTAATACAAAGCCACCCAAAGCGCGTGTGGCGTAGCGACGCTCGTAATACAGGTAGAACAGAGCTGTGACCAATGAGAATAGTACGAATACTTCGTACAAGTTACTGACAGGAATATGGCCGATGTCTGGTCCCATCATATGGCCTTCGCGCCAACGTACGAGCATGCCTGTTGCGCCAGCAAACACTGCGCCCCAGGTCAGAGCCGTGCCGAGCCATGCTGCGGTCGGACTCGCAAGCCCTAACCAATAACAGAATGTCGCAACGACAAAGAGGGCACACATCCACAAGATAGCCGACTGTGAAGACAGGAGGTACTTAAGTAAAAACGCCTGATCCGCACGCGCAATATCACCACCATACAGCCAGAGTGCAAGCCCCGCGGCAAGCGACATCGCGACCATGAGTGTGCGTAATGGCTGCCACAGCCAACCCAACCACGTCAAAAAAGGCACCGTCAGCACGAGGATGACTTTCTCGTAGCTATCCATCGACTGGCTATAACGCGTGAGGGCAAATCCCGCCCCCACAGCTAATAACAGAAAAAAGAGCACATCAAGAATGGTGGGGCGACCGCGCTCAAGGCGCGATTGGCCTGGGTCAGACAGATCATCCCAATTGTCTGCAGCGCCGGCGACTGGTTGTGTCATGACAGTATCTCAGTGAACAGCGGTTGGTGGTTTTTGTGTCGGCGGATTCAAGCGGCCAAGCGCAAGTTGCAGCTGCTCGAATTCACGATTGAAATCAAGTGTACGCTTTTGCGATGTCATGGCCGCCAATACACTTGTACCGCCTGCGTGTTCTGTCGGCCGCAACCATACCCAAATGCGGCGATCGCGCACGTAAAACATGGTGAAAACGCCCATCACAAGCAACAAGCAACCGATGTACACAATTAACTTACCGGGTGTGCGGCTAACTTGAAAGACACTAGCCTGCACGTGGTCAAACGATTTCAATGTGAACAGCACGGGGGCTGGATAAAACGCGAGATCGGATAGCGCGGCAACAGCCAAGCGTGACCAATTCTCGGCCTTCGCGAGTTGCTCGGGTGTGTCACCGATGGGCGCGAGGCCCGCGCGCTCGCGAGTTAAACGATGGAGCTCTGCAACAGCTGAAGACAATAATCGCGCGATGATGTCTGCGGCGCGCTGCTGTTCAGCTTTGGGTACGTTGCGCTCGAGGAATTCTGAAATCGCACCCAAGCCACCTGCAGCAAAAGTATCGAGTGCGCGCTCTGCCGATGTTTGCAGGGCCTGCTGTTCGACCGCCGAGCCGCGATAGCTTTGTACAAGATTAGCCGCTGCTTGTTTGCGCATGGCTGGATCGCCCAATGCAGCGCGCAACAGCATGAATTCTTTTACGGAGCTTTGCTCATCCGACGGGATACGCAAATATCTAAAGCCGGGGCGACCGGGCTCTTGGACCCCTGCCAAAAAAACCGACATTCCGTCAAGTTCAACGGGCAACATATAGTTGTGGAATAAGGTTGTCTGACCGCTAGCATCTGTGAGCTTGTATTCGATGCTCGGACCGACATTACGCAAGTTGACGTTTTTCTTGCTCGCAGCGCTACCGGTCACGGCAGCAACATGCTCAGTCAACGCCTTCGGTGTTGCAGGCTCACCAGCAGTGAGGTCCTCTACGTTAATCGGCCGTAATTTGGTGATATCCACCTTCACTTCTTTATCGGGTCCTGCGAACTTGATGTCGCTTGACTGTCCGACGCGTGCTTTGAGGTCTAACTCGACGATTTTTTGCCCAGTGAGACTATGCCCAACCAACTCAACTTCGCTGCCGCCGTCATCGAAGCTGGACTGATACACCGTCACGCCTTTGAAGTGCAATGGTTCATTGACTTCGATCGTCGCATCAAAACTTTTACCAGTGTCGGGGTCCGTCACTTCAACCTCGCTCGCAAAGCGGCTAGGCATGCCCGTCGAATAATAATCAACGATGAATTTTTTTAGTTTCAGACTGAAGGGTAGCGGCTGCACCAGCGCACCATCATCCACATTCACGACTGCAGCGTCGCGCGCGCTTCCCTCTGGTACGAGAACATTGGCGCGATAGCTCGGATTGCGCACAGATAAACGGCCTGGTGCGGGGACATCTGCAATCAACATGTTTTCAACGATCGGCGTTTTGCCAAACAGCCAGATCTGCATGCGCACGGGCAATTCACTATCGAGCAAGCCTCCCACGCAAATAATGACAATCGCAGCGTGCGCAAAGATATAGCCCCATCGATTTCCACTACCCTTTTTTGCGGCGATCAGCACAGCGTCACCTTCATGGCGCAGACGGATGCCATAGCCTTGTTTTTTTAGCCACGCCTGCACAGATCCAGAGGCGTTGGATACATCGCGGGACGTGTCGAGTTCAACGCGATGATGAAAAGATCGCAAGCTCGAACTACGAATTTGTTCGCGGAAGGAATTGGCTTCCTTCAACATCTTTGGCGCGTTACGAACAAGGCATAGCGTTGTCGAGACAACCAAAAACGCCATGGTCAGCAAGAACCACCAATTGTTATAAATGTGCCATATGGAAAACTTGTCTAACACTTCGTACCAAAATGGCCCGAACTGATCGATATAAGCATTCGCTGTGCGGCCTTGCGGAACAACCGTACCAACCAAACTCGCGAGGCAGATATAAACGAGCAAGCTAATTGCAAACCGCATCGAACTGAGCAGTTCAATGAATTGTGCAAGAGGCTTCGCGGCGGACTTAGATGCTGAGGTTGTCACAGGGGTGATCGATATATTCGTATTTTGATGTGTGTCGTGGTGCCGAAAAAAAAGGGGCGTCTAACGACTCCCCTTTTATTTTTGTTGTCGCTGTAAAAAGTCTAGCGCAAACCTGCCGCGTAGTCAGAAACAGCCTTAATGTCTGAATCAGACATGCGATCGGCGATTTGGTTCATCATGGGGCTATTGCCACGATGACCGGCACGGAACAGCTTGAGCTGCTCTTCGATGTAGCTTGGGAACTGACCACCCAAACGTGGGTACTGGCCTGGGATGCCTGCGCCTGTTGGCGAGTGGCAACCAGCGCACGCGGGCACATTGCGGTCAGGGATACCGGCACGCCAAATTTTTTGGCCGCGCTCGACAAGCTTCTCGTTCGTGGCTGTGGCTGGTTCGGCCAGTTTCTGCAACGACAGGTAATAGGAGACGTTTTGCATGTCGGCTTCTGACAAAGGCGTAGCCATCGCAGTCATCACCGAAGGCGCGCCATCTGGACCTTTGCGCAAGGCAGCTTTAGCGCCCGCTTTCACGCGGAACTCGACAAGCTGCTTGTAGAGGTATTCGTGCGCCTGAGCCGACAAATTAGGGTTGGCGGGGATGGTGCTGTTGCCCGCTGCACCGTGACAGGAGGCACATGCGACGATACCGCGTGCGGCGTCGCCTTGATCGTAGAGCTGGGCACCCTTGGCCGCGTCAGGCTTGGCCGGACCCGTTGCAGGGCCTGCCGCCATACTGGTTGACAGGGCGGACACCCCGAGTAGCAAGCCACTCGCAAGCATTAACCTGGACAGCAAACGCTTCATTAAAGACCTCGACGCTTTTTATATTC
>JACCDO011177617.1_pt1 | contig 43114 bp, 39 predicted proteins | sample 7446101 | NCBI WGS metagenome assembly JACCDO01 (sample SAMN15323440, study PRJNA562643) | freshwater metagenome | isolation source: river surface water | place: USA:Blue River Watershed | collected 2017-08-16 | reverse complement strand
TGTCGCCGCTGGGATATTAAATGTTTCCGGTATGAGTTTGAATCGGGCGACATGGTGGCTAGAGCTAGGCTCTTACTTCATGATGATTGCGCTCGGACTCATGCTCGTATATCGCCACGTTATTCGAGTCGCGTTTCAACGCGGTGGTGGCGGTCATCATCTAGCGCACGAGCACCACGCCCACCATCATCATGGACATGATCACTCTCATGCGCATGCACATCGGGATGATGCACATCAGCATGATGACGGGTGCGGATGTGGTCATCTGCATGTGCCAGATCCCTCCATGGTGAGTGGAAAGTTGAACTGGTCGAAGGCCACCTCGGCAATTTTGGCGATCGGACTTAGGCCGTGTACAGGTGCTGTATTTGTACTTGTTTTTACACTCTCGCAAGGATTTTTTATTGCGGGTATCGCTGCTGCGTTGGCGATGGGTTTAGGAACTGGGCTGACCGTCGCTGCACTCGCGAGTGCGTCGTTATGGGCTAATCACGCACTAGAGAAAGTTGTCGACGGCCCCAAGCTCCGCCTTGGCAAGTACTTGATGATCACTATCCAAGCATTGGCCTCTATTGCTGTACTGCTATTCGGTCTGTTGATGTTTAGCGCTGCTTGGACGATGCATTCCTAGCGTCAGCAGTCCTTGCAGCGACCGTACAGCGTGAGGTCATGGCTTTCGACCTTGAAGCCTTTCGGGGCTAGGCTCATGAGATCGCTTGGGCAAGAATGGATATCAAACACCTTCTGGCACCGATTGCATTGAAAGTGATGATGGTGGTCGTGCCCGGCCAACTCAAAGCGTGGGTTTTCGCCTGGTAGCAAGACTTGCTTGATCGTTCCTTCTTCCATCATTGCTTTGATGTTGCGATAAACCGTCGCGATTCCAAGTCGCGGTACGTGCCGGCAGGCTAGTTCGAGGACTTCCTGCGCGAGCAGGGGGCGTCCCGCTTGCTCAATAGCGTCGCGAATAGCTGCACGTTGTCGCGTCGAGCGCTCTAATCGAGGAGTGTCATTTAAGCTCATAGCGTATCTTACCTGCATTGATAATGATATTGTATTATCATTATTCGATTGTTTGCAGTTCACACACCTAATCAGCACTCGTTACGGGCACAACAAGGGCGATGCCATCATCCGCGAACCACAAGCACTTGCACGGGCATGAGCATGGACACTCCCATGAGCATGGGCATTCCCATGTGCCGGTTGTCCTTTCTCCTCCCGCACTGCGCAGCCCATTGCTCAGCGGTGTCGGACGGCGGATCCTCGTAGTAGGCGGTCTCGTATGCGTGGTTTGGCTTGTCGTTATGTGGGCTTTGCACACTCATGGGTAAGCCGATGAGCCCGCGTGCAATATCGCCAGACATCAGATTGAATAATCTCACGGTAGCGTACGATGGTCATCCAGCCGTGCATCACGTATCGGGGGTGTTTGAATCTGGCTCCCTCACCGCTGTCGTCGGTCCAAATGGTGCTGGTAAAAGCACGCTGCTGTCAGCAATAGCTGGCCAAATCAAAGGCATCGAAGGTGCTGTGCATTTTGGTGATGCTGCTGATATCGGCCTAGCTTACTTACCTCAACAGTCGGCAATTGATCGGGAATTCCCAGTTCGTGTCCTCGATGTTGTGGTGTTAGGGAGCTGGAAGCAGATCGGAAGTTTTTTGCCAGCTTCGCGCGAAATTAGACAGCGCGCCACTGAAGTGTTGGCCGCTGTCGGCCTAGTTGGGTTTGAACGACGCTTTATCGGGGAACTCTCTGTTGGGCAATTACAGCGCGTATTGTTCGCACGTCTGCTGATGCAGGACGCGCCTGTCATTTTGCTAGACGAGCCTTTTAACGCGCTGGATACGCGAACGGTTGAGGACTTACTGCAAGTCGTTCTAGATTGGCATCACCACTCACGTACTGTGATCGCCGTATTGCACGACTTTGATATGGTGCATCGATATTTTCCGCAGACGCTTTTATTAGCCCGCGAAGTCATTGCGTGGGGCGAGAGTCATACCGTATTGACTGCGGACAATCTGTCTCGGGCTCGCGCAACAGCTGAGTATTGGGATGATCGAGCACCCTGGTGTGTGCGCGCGCCTGAGCAAGGTGGGCGTTTCTGATGCTGGCAGACGTCTTTTTGCAAATGTATAACTTTCTGCTGATGCCGTTTGTGGAGTATGGCTTTATGCGGCGTGCGCTCGTAGCATGCGTCGTAATCAGTTTAGCTTGCGGTCCTATCGGGACGATATTAGTGTTGCGCAGAATGAGTCTCGCAGGGGATGCGATCGCGCATGCAGTGCTTCCTGGTGCTGCGGTTGGTTTCATTTTTTTTGGATTGTCTCTGCCAGCGATGACAATTGGCAGCTTTGTGGCTGCCGCCTTAATGGCCTTGCTCGCTAACTTAGCTACGCGATGGACTAAGCAAAAGGAAGACGCGAGCTTTGCGTCGTTCTATCTCATATCGTTAGCACTTGGCGTTTTGCTGATCTCAACAAGTGGAAGCAAAGTCGACCTATTACATTTTTTATTTGGTAGCGTCTTGGCAACGAATGATGAATCATTAGTCATGATTGCCATGGCGTCGACTATTACACTCATTGTGTTGGCGATTATTTGGCGTCCGCTTGTCGTGGAGTGCTTTGACCCGGCGTTTTTGCGTACGGTGGGTGGGCGAGGTGGCTTGATTCATCAATTATTTATGTTGATGGTTGTGTTGACTCTCGTGTCTGCCTTTCAGGCGCTTGGTACCTTGATGGCGGTGGGTCTGCTGATGCTGCCTGCAACAGCAGCTCGATTTTGGTGCTACGGGGTGATTGCGCGTGCCAGCGTTGCGGCAAGCATTGGAGCCGCGAGCGCTGTGCTCGGACTGCTGATTTCGTATCACGCCAATTTCCCCTCTGGGCCAAGTATCGTTTTGGTGGCGGGCGTTCTGTATCTGTTGTCATTATTGTTGGGTCGACGCGATAGCCTTAGGCAGGTTTGGTTTCCTGCGCCACAGCACAAGGAGTCATGATGCTCGTTAATATTCTTCGGTCGCTGCGTGTCTTGTTTCTTATTACGCTGACTACGCTTGCCGCTTCGCCTGCTATCTCTCAGCCGCTACCTGTTGTAGCGAGTTTCTCGATTATTGCGGATCTTGTTCGAGTGGTCGGTGGCTCCCATGTCGAGGTAACAAGCTTGGTGGGACCTAATACGGATGCTCACGTATTTGACCCAACGCCAGCGGACGCCAAGCGTCTCGCTAACGCGAAGCTAGTCGTTACAAACGGCCTCGGATTTGAAGGTTGGATGGAACGCTTGATTAAATCATCTGGCTACCGTGGTCCTGTGATCGTTGCGAGCCGAGGTGTCAAAACAATTCAGGAGGCCTCTGGACATAGCCATCAGCATGGGCATAGTCATAGTCATGCAGCTGACCCTCACGCATGGCAAAACCCCGTAAACGTTAAGCAATACGTAAATAATATACGTCTCGCACTTGCTGCGGCAAAGCCTGAGGCAGCGGACGAGTTCGAGCGACGAGCCGCCTCATACAGCCGTGAATTGGATGCGCTTGATCAGTCGATCCGTGACCGCTTGAAAACTGTACCTGTCGCGCAGCGTCGCATCATTACCTCGCACGATGCGTTTGGTTATTTTGCAGCGGCCTACAACGTCCGGTTCTATCCACTGCAAGGACTATCGACGGGCAGTGAGCCGTCGGCTGCAGATGTTGTACGCATCATCGATCAAATAAAAAAGAATAAAGTCACTGCAATTTTTATCGAAAATATTTCTGACTCACGTGTGTTAGAACGTCTCACAAAAGAGAGTGGGGCGCGGATCGGAGGAACGCTGTATGCCGACGCGTTGTCTGAGCCTGGGGGAGCGGTGGACACTTATTTGAAAATGATCACGCACAATGCGAATGCAATTGTTGATAGCTTCGCAAGAGCTCAGTAACCATGTGTTACAAATCTCTGAACTGGTTTCTTTGCAAATAAGAATCATTATCATTTAAAATAGACGCATGGATATCTTTGCTCATGCGTTAAAACCGTCTCCAAGTCAGGTAGGTCCTTCGAACCAGAGGCTTGGCAGTTTGTCCGGGCAGGGCATTGTGCGCACCACCAGTCAGGCGCTGTTTCGCAGCGCCGCTGAGATCCACATCCAGCACGACGGAGTGTTGTATCGTCTGCGCAAGACATCTCTTGGTAAGTTAATTCTCACGAAATAATCTTCGGTTCACGCACTGATATATCAGCGCGTGAAGCCTTCGTAACACGCACAAGCCAGCCATCGCCAGCCAGTGCCTAAGTTGTTTTAGGACACTTCATGCTGAGCAAAAAATACGCTTTTTTATATTGTGCGATTCTTGTAGCCCCGATGCCACGAACGGCCTTGGCTGGCTCTGATTCATCCATCAACACGTCAGTCAATCGCATCGAAGACGTCACGGTGAGTGCGACTCGGACAGCCAGACGAACGGACGATGTGCCAGCATCCGTAACAGTCATCGGTGCACAGACAATTGAGCAGGAAGGTGCGCGGGATATAAAAGATCTGTTTCGTAACGAGTTAGATGTAAGCGTGCGGGCAGCACCCACGCGATACGGTATGGGTGGAAACTCAGGAGCTCGTGCAGGGAATCAGGGTGTCAATATTAGGGGCTTAGGCGGCAATCAAGTCCTCATGCTTGTCGACGGTATCCGTATCCCAAACGGTTTTAACTTTGGAGCCTTTGCAACGGGTCGTGGAGACTTTGTAGATGTAGACGGGATTAAGTCGGTAGAGGTCCTGCGTGGACCCGCATCAACTCAGTACGGAAGTGATGGGTTGGCGGGCGCAGTCAGCTTTCGGACGCTCGATCCAAGTGATGTGCTTCATGGACAATCCTTAGGCGCCTTCGCTCGAGCGAGTTATGCGAGTATCGACCAGTCGGGTGCCGGCACACTCACGGTTGCTGGTGAACGCGACGCTTGGCAAGGGATGGTGCTTGCTTCCTACCGATTGGGACATGAGACTGCAACGCATGGCAGCGACGCATCCCAGAATATTCTGCGTACGCAGGCGAATCCGGCTGACTATCGTAATCGTTATCTCTTGGGTAAGACGGTTTACTCTGTAAGCGCGAGCCAACAGCTTATGCTTACGTTAGAGTCGCAAAACCGAACGCAAGCGACGGAAGTCTTTTCTGCAAGAGGGTTGCAACCGAGCAGCCCCCGCGCAACACTGGATTTTGATACGCGAGATCAAATTCTGCGTGATCGCATTTCCCTTGAGCATCGCTTTAATGATGTGAATGCCCGATGGATTCAAAGTGCTGAAACGCGAGTCTACTGGCAAGATGGGCGCGTCAATCAATTTACAGAAGAAAGCAGGGTGCGTGCACCGCTCAGGACGCGCGATAACGACTATCGCACACGCTTGATAGGCCTTGCCACGCAGTTTGAAACAAATCTGTCGGGGCTGATTAATCAGAAACTCACCTACGGCTTTGACTGGAGTCAGGCAAAAGTAACCGGGGTGCGCGATGGAATCTCACCTCCATTCGGCGAGGTCTTCCCAGTAAAACCCTTTCCAGACTCGCGCTATGACTTGAGTGGAATCTTTGCGCAAAGTGAGATGGAGCTCGGAACGTTGAGTGTGATTCCCGGTCTGCGTTTCGATAGATACCGAATCTCGCCATCTAGCCATGCCTATGCAGGTGCTGCGCCACAAAGTAGTCAGGGTCAGGCAATTACGCCTCGGCTTGGAGCGGTATGGCGGCTTGCTTCTGGTTTCTCTCCTTATGGGCAACTCGCACGCGGCTTTCGCGCGCCTAGCCCCGAGCAAGTAAACAATGGTTTCAGCAATATTGCAGCCGGGTATACAAGTATTGGCAATGCGGAGCTCAAACCCGAGTATGCCGATAGCCTTGAGATCGGCGTACGTGGTACGTATAAGAACTTTCGCTATAGCCTTGCCGGCTTTGATAATCGATATAAGAATTTCATTAGCCAAGAGCGTGTTGGCGGTGCCGGACGGTCCGCGGATCCTGCCATCTATCAGTATGTCAATTTAAATTCGGCCCGAATCCGCGGTGTGGTGTTAAGCACAGAGACCGTCATCGATAGTAAGTGGAACCTACAAGTTGGATTTGCTTATCTCAGAGGCATCAGTGACGTTCATGGACAAGCACAGCCCCTAGACACCGTTGAGCCTCTCAAAGCAATCGTTGGTCTGCGCTATGACGAGGGGCAGTGGGGCGCACGTGCGAACCTTACGTTTACAGCTCCAAAGTCTGCTTCCGATATTGCGCGTGCCGCAGAAAAGCAATTTGCGCCAGGATCCAGCACCGTACTTGATCTTGGTTGGGTCTGGAAGCCCAATCGAGCATTGACTCTTAATCTAAATGTCAACAATGCCTTAGATGCCAAATATTGGCGCTGGTCCGATACGCGCGGCCTTGAAGATTCGAGTCCCGTCAAGGATGCCTACACCGCAGCTGGCCGAAACGTTCAACTTTCCTTACGTTATGACTATTAAAGAGATCTCTATGCAAATTTCAGACGAAACGATTAGAAATTCATATCAAGTGATGCGTCAAAAGAACCGTATGCGAGCGCGCGACATCGCACAGCATCTGAACATCACTGAAGGTCAACTGCTTGCAGCCCATTTAACGGAACAACAGACAGTTACACACATCGAAGACTCAAGGCAGCAGAGTGCAGTATGCGTGATTCGTTTGAGCGACTATTGGTTGCCGTTACTTCAATCTTTAGAATCGTTAGGATCAGTGATGGCACTGACACGTAATCATGCGTGCGTACACGAAACGATTGGCGTATATCGGAATATCAGCACAAGACACGATATTGGGATTGTTCAGGGTGATGTGATAGAGCTAAGGGCCTTCTTTAATGCGTGGCAGTACTGCTTTGCAGTGATTGAGCCAAGTTGGGTAGGCTCCGAAAGTCAAATGGAATCACAATACAGCCTCCAGTTTTTTGACGAAAGAGGGGGGGCGATTCATAAGGTTTTTATGCGGCATGGCAGTGACCTTAAGCGTTTTTACCAGATCGTCAACGAGTTTCGCCATCCAGTACAAAGAGTCTTGGAGTTTCCGCGTCCTGCTCCACGATTAGCCCCCGTTGCTTGCACAACTGAAAATGTTGATGTGCGCGCATTTCATCTCGCGTGGCGCAATCTGAACGATACGCATGAATTTTTTGGATTGCTTACCCGCTTTTCGATTTCGCGCATCGCCGCTTTACGATTAGCAGAGCCGGATTTCGTTCAGTCTCTACATCTAGATCAAATCGAATCCCTTTTGCTTCGTGCATCAGAGCAGAAAATTCCGTTGATGGTTTTTGTTGCGAACCGTGGGATGCTACAGATTTATTCGGGAATGATCTCTAAGGTATTTTCTCAAGCAAGGTGGCTAAACATACTTGACGAACGCTTCAATCTACATCTGAATCTTGACGGCATTCATACGCTTTGGTTGGTGAAGAAGCCGACGCAATATGGCTATGTGAGCTCGATTGAAGGCTTTGATGATCAAGGGGAGCTCGTTGTAACGTTTTTTGGTGAGCGTGAACTAGATAGCCCCGAGCTCGAGTCATGGAGAGATTTGACAGAGACTGTCGCAAGGGAGGCTGAGGAATGCATGCATTAAGAAAATCTGGAAGCCTCTTTCAGCAGCGGCGTCTAGCTCTACAAGGACTTAGCCTTGGTTTTGCATCCGGTCTTTGTAGTTTTGATCGGGTATTAGCTCGAACAAGTGGAGAGATGCGAACCGTATGTGTCGGGGGAGGGATCACTGAGATTATATGTGCCCTTGGTTACGAGTCATGCCTTGTTGGCGTTGACACTACTTCAAGGTATCCGGCCAGTGTTCATCGTCTCCCGAGTGTTGGGTATGCACGCAATCTTTCGCTTGAGGGAATTCTCTCCCTGGCTCCCGACAGAGTTATTGTTGGGAAAGATGCGGGGCCCGTATCGGTTTTATCTCGACTCGCTGCAACAGGAGTCTCTGTGTCGTGTATGGATAATGACCAATCGATCGATGGCTTAATTTTAAACATCAAGAAAGTCGGGGAATTACTGAATTGTCCCGACAGGGCCGACGCACTGTCGAGGCGACTCTCTCTAGAATCGATTGCGGTCGCTGAAACTGTGCATTCCCTTGAGAACATATTTCGTGTGATCTTTGTTCTCGGACAAACTCCTAGCCAATTTATGGTTGCCGGGACGAATACCGGAGCCAACACAATGCTCAGATATGCTGGTCTGCATAACGCATTTAGTAATTTCAATGGATACCGACCTGTGACGGCAGAGGGTGTCATTGCTGCGCAGCCCGATCTGGTCGTTTTTGCACAGTCGGACTCTCTGGGGCTCGAGGGTATTCGCAGTAACGCAAGCTTTGTCGTATTGATGAATGCCTTATCTGCGACGCCGGCTGCACTCCCAGCGCGCTGGCTAGTTTTCGACACAATGTATCTACTTGGATTTGGTCCCCGGATGCCCGACGCAATTTTGACGCTGCATCGGGCCGCGATACAAGCGATACGCACATGAAACGCTTCTTGCGTATACGGGGCTCAGTTGCGACGCCTTTGCTGTTGAGTAGTTTGCTCGTGACAGCGTTTATCGCAGTTCAATTTGGTGCCCTCGCATTGGATCTGCCAGCTTGGGCATTCTGGAAGGAGTCATCTGAGGTAAAGACGGCACTGGTGAGTCAGTCGCACGTTTTATGGCACGTTCGAATTCCGCGCGTTGTCTTTGCTGGTTTAGTTGGTGCATGTCTGGGATTTTCCGGTGCATTAACGCAGGCGTTATTTCGAAATCCCTTGGCTGAGCCGGGGCTTCTCGGTGTGTCTTCAGGCGCGGCATGCGCGGCCTCTGTATCGATAATTGTTCTCGCCTATATTCCTTATTTAAACGAGCTCGCTGGACATTGGCTGGTCTTGCCGCTCGTTACGTTTTTTGGGGCCTTATCGGTTTGCCTGCTGCTTGACGTTATTTCTCGAAAATTGATCGCAGGTTCAGTGAGTGCTTTGCTACTAACCGGAATCGCTCTTAATGCACTGACAGGTGCAGTGATTGGTCTATGTGCCTATATCGCAACGGATACGCAGTTACGGAGCCTCACGTTTTGGACACTTGGCTCATTAGCGAATGCTAGCTGGTCCTTGATCGGAGTAGCCAGCATTTTGCTAATTTCTATGTGCTTATTTGCTCGAACGATCAGTCAGCGTTTGAATGCACTGATGCTTGGTGAGAGCATAGCTAGGCATATTGGGGTGTGTTTGTCGTGTCTGCGCATTCGGGTCATCGTATTGGTTGCACTCATGGCTGGGTTTGCAGTCGCATTTTGCGGCGTAATTGGGTTCATTGGATTAGCGGCACCCCACTTAGTACGGTTGATCGTGGGGGCTGATCTGCGTGCAGTGTTTCCTCTGTCGGGAGTCGTCGGGGCGATTTTGCTTATTGCATCGGATACGTTTGCTCGATCGGTTGCAGCACCAGCCGAAGTGCCGGTAGGAGTCTTTACGGCATTACTAGGCAGTATGTTTTTCTTTTGGTTGTTGGCAAGGTATCGCCGGAGCGCAATATGAGGCTCATGGCTCCAGTTTTACTGCAGCTGTCGAATGCTTGTATTCCACTTGGCCCAACAGGAATTGGTCCGATCAGTTTGGAGATCGTTGCGGGCGAGCGAATTGCGATTCTGGGACCGAGTGGTGCAGGTAAATCAACGCTGCTCCGATTGATGTCTGGCGAGAAAGTGGTCAGATCTGGTGACGTTGCACTACATGGCAGGTCGCTAGCCAAGTTTGATGGAGCAAACCTAAGTCAGCGTATTGCGGTACTTCCACAGTCCTACCCTAACACCTTTGACCTTCCGGTTCGGCTCGTTATTGAGCTCGGTAGGCTAGATCGTGCCAATCTAATGGGCCTTGATGAAATCATCAGGCAATCGGCGAAGTTGGCCTGCGCTGAGCATCTTCTGAATCGCACGACGGGTCGCTTATCCGGAGGGGAGTTAGCACGTGTGCATCTCGCTCGCGTGTTCGCCCAGTTTTGGGATGTTAGAGATGGGCTACTTCTTGTGGACGAGCCCCTTGCAGCCTTCGATCCCGGGCTACAGCGAGATATTTTTCAGCAGCTATCGACGTTTGCCGAATCCCGTGGTCATGCACTGGTAGCGGTATTGCATGACGTACAGCTTGCTTTAGATGGATTCGACCGCTTATTAATGATCCGCGAGGGGGAATTATTTGCTGATTGCCCGGCATCGTTAGAGGCCGTACCAAACTTAGAGAGCTTATTTCGTGTGAAGTTTCTGGTCCATCAAACGGACGATGTATTGTTTTTACGCACCAACAATGCTTCAAAGTTTTCATGACATTTATCTCTCTGCACTATGTATTTCGCCCGGTCGTCAAAGCCTTACTCCTTCACTTGCTTGGTGTGGTGGCGGTGATATGGCTAAGCTTGACGGTGCGTCAGCAGGCATGGTCATCTACTCCGCATACCGAATCTGCCGCGTCGTTGATATTGCTTGCGCATGATGACTTATCAACGGTTTTCTCTATCGATCCACCGACAGCGTCAACCGAAGTGGAGATTTCATCCTTGGTGGATACACAGCCAGAAATTAAAGCTCCTCAGCCTCTGGATACTCGTGCAGCGACGACTGTTACTCGGCAGGCTAGCGCTCGAGCTGTTGTTCAAGATTTAAGAAGTAGAGATGAAACTCAAAGAGCTGTGGCGGTGTCTGGTGTGCACGTGTCGCATACTGACGAAGATGCAAAGCCGGAGCATGCTCTAAATGCGCCGCCAGACTACCCTATTACGTTAAGGCAGCGAGGCATTGAAGGCACGGTATGGTTGAGAGTACGTGTGGATCACGTTGGTCTTCCAGAGCAGATAGTGCTCTTCAAAACGAGTGGCTATCGATTATTTGACGAAGCCGCATTAAGAGCCGTCTCCAGATGGCGCTTTAAACCCGCCAAATCGCAGGGACGTCAGTTGGCGACATGGGTCGAGTTTCCTGTGCGCTTTATTTTGCGGGGCTAGAGACTACAGTCGGATGAGATACTTCCTCTCTGATGCGCGCAACGCTTTTTTCTAAATCGCTCCAGGCAAGCTTATCTGGTGCAAATCGAGCCCGCATATATTGAACTAACGAGGAGAGTTGTTCATCATCTAGTTGCCCAGAGAACGAAGGCATAAACCCGATTGCTTTGCTGGCAGGCTTGCGTACCCCCTCCAGTATGACGCGGATCACATTATCTGGCTTGTCGCTATGTAAATTTGTATTGAGCGCGAGCGGCACATTTACACCCAAAAGCTTAGGACCGTCCCCGTCATGATGGCAGGCGGCACATGCCATGGTGAACATCCTTTGTGCGGACCCGAGTAAGCTGGCACTTTGCGTCTGAGCCGCAACAATATATTGCTGAGCTGCCAATTCAGTTTGTTTCTGCGTTGCAGGTTGCTGGAACGAAGCGAGATAGTGGGCCATGGCTTTAATATCGCTATCGGGTACTGAGGAGAGTTGTTGTACGACAGGAGCCATTGGCCCGCTTGCGCTACCGTGTTCGGAACTGAATCCACTGCGCAAATAGTCGTAGAACGATTGCTCTGTCCATCTTACTGGCGACTTGGATAATGCAGTTAAGCTGGGTGCTTCCCATCCTTTGATCCACGCACCAGATAAAAATCCTTGCCCAAGCTTCTCTCCACCTAGCTTGTCGCGTGGTGTGTGGCATGCACTACAGTGCCCAACACCGTTGACAAGGTAGGCTCCACGATTCCAAAGCTCGCCTTTATCTGCAGTAACCGTCTCTGCAGAGGAGGGTTCACTGTACAGAGCATTCCAAACAGCCAGGAGCGGACGGTACGAAAACGGAGCAGAGAGTTGCGTCGTTGGATTATGTTGCGTAACGGGTGGCTGTACCATCAGGTAGGCATAGATCGAGGCAATATCCTCATCCGTCATATTTTTAAACGATGTATAAGGAAATGCGGGATAGAGCAGATGTCCATCTCTTGAGATGCCATCGCGCATTGCCCGTCGGAATGCTGATAGAGACCATGTTCCGATGCCAGTCTCGACATCTGGTGTTAGGTTTGTGGAATACACGGTTCCAAATGGCGTCTGTATGCCTAAACCGCCTGCATTAGAAACGCCTCCTGCCGAGGTGTGGCAGCTGACACAATTCCCCAAAGCGACAAGCTGACGACCTTTCTCAATTGTTTGGGTAGAGTAAAGTGCAGGATTGAATTGTCCGATCGGCGCAATGGGTGCAGGTCCGCGTAAACCAATCCATCCAAGGGTGATGCCTACGATGCCAGTCAATGCCGCGGCGAGGCGTACTGCGATTGGTCGACGTGTTGGCCAACTTGCGTTAGGGTTGGCTTCGGATGGCAAGGCGCGTCGCACGGTGCTGTTGGCATTCCGCGCGGTTTCTGTCTGATCTGCGAGGGGATTGAGTGCCGCTCTGACGACTTCAGGTGTGAAGGGCGGCTGACGGAATCGTATCCCCGTTGCATCAAATATCGCATTGGCGATAGCTGCAGTACCAGGAACTGACGAGGACTCTCCCGCGCCAAGTGGTGCCTCATTGGGCCGTGGCATCTGTAGCACATCGATCACTGGAACTTGACGGAAGTTCAGGATCGGATATGAGCCCCACTCACGTGTCGCAACGGTGTTGTCTTGCTTGCGTATGGGTACGGACTCATGCAAAGCACGGCTAGTTGTTTGGACAACGTTACCGTGAACCTGATGCTCAACGCCTTTTGGGTTGATTGTCATCCCCGCGTCATGTCCTACTACAACGCGTTTGACATAGACCTCGCCTGTGCGACGGTTGACTTCCACATCCGCGACCCATGCTGCCCATGCAGCACCAAATCCCGGCCATTTGCTGTGGATGTATCTTGCATAGGCGACGCCCTGGCCGCGCAGAATATCTCCTTCAACTTGCTGCTGTTGTGGCGTCGTGTGCCTAAGCCAACCAGCCTTGTCCGCTGTTGCTTGTAAGAGCTCCCGGGCACGTGGATCATCTAAATAACGAAGACGAAACTCAACAGGGTCAACACCAGCCTTTGTAGCGAGCTCGTCGATGTAGGATTCGTGCGCGAACGAGTTGGGTAGCGCAGACACCCCGCGTAGCCACGATGCGCGCAAGATCGGTGCCATATCGTTCACGGTCACCCGCAGGTTGTCCACCTGGTAGGGCGGGCGAGCTGTGCGATCACCCATCTCATAGGTCTGGGCGAGTGGTTCGATGGTACGGGTTAATAGTAAGGCGAGGGTGGGCGCGCCGTTTGAAGGGTACGAAGTTTGAAAGTCGTAAGCAGCAAACTCGCCTGTCGCATCTAGTCCACCGCGTACCTGCATCCATTGCGCCGCACCTTTGGGTTCCCAAAGGTTTTCTTGCTCGCGTGTGAGTTGTACGCGTACCGGAGCACCGACTGCACGCGACAATAGAACGGCATCTGCCGCGACATCGTCAGCGCCATTGCGCCCATAGCAACCTGACGCCTCCATTCTGATGATTTCAATGTCTAGGTCAGAAAGGCCCGTGAGGCGCGCCAGGTCCGCACGCAGCACGTGGGGGTTTTGAGTACCGGCCCACACGCTGAGCTTATAGTGCTCTGATGTGGACCAGTCTGCGACTGCACAAGAAGGACCGATTGATGCATGCATCTGGTATGGCCAGATGTAGGTGCGGGACAGTTCGACGCCGCCGTCTTGCAGGGCCTCATCGATATTCCCTTCGTTGATAAGTTCGCGCGGGGTAGAGGGATTCGCACGTAGCGCGTTCTCAATATTGCTTAGATCTGGTAGACCTGGCCAGTCCTTCCATACCACCTTGAGTTCATGAGCGGCTTGTTCCGCATGCTCTTCACGCTCAGCGACGATGCCGATAAAGTCCCGAATCACGACAACGGCTTTGATTCCTGGGATATGGGCAATCGAGGACTCATCGACCGACTGAAGCAGGTTTCCAACAAAGTCACCGTGGTCCGCGCCAGCATAGGGAGGCCGTACGACACGGCCATGTAGCATCCCTGGTACACGCATGTCGTGTACGAAGGTTAGCTCCCCAGTAGCTTTTCCAGGAATATCAACCCGTGGAATCGGTTTTCCGATCGTGTGGTGCTCGGCTGTCGCTTTAAGCGGAACGGCAGGATCAAGCAATAAACGTATATTGGCGTCACCGATCAAGTCTGCAAAGCTTACTCGCTCGGTCTGGTGATCAGACCGTTCATAAATGACCTGTCCGAATTCAGTTCGGAGAGCCTCTTCAGCTACCCCCCATTTGATTGCGGCTTGTTGCACTAGCCAGCGGCGTGCTTGTGCCGAAGCTTGCCTGAGTGGTGCGCTATGTAGTTGTATGGAGCCGCTGGCAATTGTTGGACCTTGATTCGGTGCCCGACCGGTATCACCGAGGATAACCTCGACGTGCGTCAAAGCGACATCAAGCTCTTCCGCAACGATTTGCCCTAGAGCAGTGCGCAGTCCAGTTCCGAGATCGACATGGCCATGCAGCGCGACCACACGTCCGTCGGACCAGATAGAAAGTAGCACTTCTTGGCCTTCGGCCGGATTGGCAGGAACAGCAGCAGGTTGCCCTTTCGCGGGGGGTGCCGCAGGCAACGGCTCACGAACAACGAGCAGCACACCAGACGCTTCGATGAAGTCTTTGCGAACGCGCAAAGAATGACTACGCGTCATGATCGCCCGCCTCAATAGCGTTGGTTTGAGTTGTCATCTTAGCGGCACGTTTGACTGCTCGAATGATTTCCACGTGTGTGCCACAACGACAAAAGTTCGCGGAGAGCTCTGAGCGGATTTGTTCTTCTGTGGGTGAGGAGTTTCTCGCAAGTAAGGAAGCCGTCATCATGATCATGCCATTGAGGCAGTAGCCGCACTGTGCCGCTTGTTCTGCGATGAATGCTTCTTGAATGATATGAGGCGTGGTCAGTGTCCCTAAGCCCTCGAGTGTTGTAATCATTCGATCCTGAACACCCTCAATCGGAATCACGCAGGATCGTGCGGCGAGCCCATCGACGAGTACTGTACAGGCACCGCACTGACCCAACCCACACCCGTACTTCGGTCCATTAAGCGCAAGGTCGTTACGCAGAAAATACAAGAGTGATGTGTCTGCCGATAGCACAGTTTCATGCGTCTGGCCGTTTACGGTCAGACGTAGCGCCTTGCTTGGAGTCTTGGGCGAGGACATTCGTGTTAAATGCTCAAGTAAGCGCGTCGTACGCTTTCATTTTTGTCTAGTTCACGCATCGTTCCTGAAAAGCGAATTTGTCCCTTCTCTAAAACATACGCACGATCGCAGACGATATTGGCGAATTGTAAATTTTGCTCAGAAAGCAGAATACTGACCCCTTGTTTTTTTAGAGCCAAAATCATCTGCGCCATTTGTTCAACGATAACGGGTGCGATTCCCTCCGATGGCTCATCCAGCAAGACGAGATAGGGGTTACCCATCAAGGATCGGGCAACGGTCAGCATTTGCTGTTCACCCCCGCTCATTCTTCCACCAGGGCGGTGGGGCATTTCCCCTAAGTTAGGGAAAAGCTTAAATAGTTTCTCGGGTGTCCAGTGCGGTGCAGGGTCGCCCTGCGGCCAGACGCGCGCTGCTTGTCGACCCACCTCAAGATTTTCTAAGACGGTAAGGTCTGTAAAGATACGTCGATCTTCTGGCACAAAACCTAACCCCATCGCAGCGATTTCATGCGTAGAGCGCGCTGAAACATCACGATCCATAAAGTGAATTTGACCTTGACGTTTATCAACCAGTCCCATGATCGACTTCATGGTAGTCGACTTACCGGCGCCATTGCGGCCCATCAATGCAACGACCTCACCGCGACCAACCTTAAGGTCTACGTCGAAAAGAATCTTTGCCGCACCGTACCAAGCCTGTAAGCCCTTGACGTCGAGAAGCGTTTGATGGCTCATTGTGACGCTCCAGTCGCAGATGATGGAGCTAGCGTAAAGGTGCTACTGCCACCAAAGTAGACCTCTTGCACCTGACGATTGTCGCGGATGGCATCCGGAGTGCCGTGCGCAATCAATCGTCCCCGAGCCAGTACGCTAATTCGGTCGGCGTACGCGAAGACGACGTCCATGCTGTGTTCGGTGAATAGGACGGCAATGCCTCGTTCGATGACTAAGCGCTTGGTCATTGCCATCATGTCATTTCTTTCTTTAGGTGCCATACCAGCCGTTGGCTCATCCATCAACAGTAGTCTCGGCTCATTAGCTAGGGCAATTGCGAGTTCGACACGTTTGACATCACTGTAGGCGAGTTCGCTGCACGGACGATCGGCTTGTTCTTGCATACCAACTTGGCTCAACAACGCAAGCGCTTTATCTCGTGCGTGATGCGAAGCTGATTTAAAAAAAGAAAACAGTTGATTGTCATAGGACAGAAGGGCCATTTGCACGTTTTCAATGACCGTCAGAGAGGAAAAAGTTTCAGCAATCTGAAAACATCGACCAACGCCGAGGCGCCAAATTTCTCTGGGCCTCAGTCCAATCAGCTCTGTTCCTTCGAGTCGAATCGATCCTTTATCGGCTTTCAGCTGACCATTCACCATGTTGAAGGTGGTCGATTTGCCTGCTCCATTTGGCCCAATTAGAGCGAGTAGCTCGCCAGCCCTCAGGTCAAAATCAATGCCGTCAACCGCTTTAACTCCACCAAACGATTTTCCGAGTCCACGAACTGTTAGAAGTGTCATGCTGACTCCTTGCGCAGGCCTTTGAGGCGCTGAGCAATATGCGCGGCAAAGCCAGCGATACCTTGGGGAAATAGCAGGACGAGTAACAAGATGATTCCACCCAGCATCGCACGCCAATATTCGGTGTTGCGGGCGACCGTATCATGCAACCAGGTGAAGGTAAACGCGCCGACGAGGGGACCTGCCAGTGTTTGGATCCCTCCGAGAAGCACCATGACTAATCCGTCAATTGAGCGGCTGACATGCAAGCTTTCTGGGGAGATGCTCCCTTTAGAGAAAGCGAACAGCGCACCGGCTAGACCCGCAAACATGCCTGCGGTGATGAAAGCGACCCATTGAATTTTTTTTACATCAATACCAATAGCGTCTGCTCGCAAAGGGGAGTCGCGTCCCGCACGCAGGGCATAACCAAAGGGCGAATAAAGTAGTCGACGCATGATATAGACGGATCCAACTACCAGGGCGAGAGTGAGGAAGTAATAATTCCTTTTGTCTTGGAGCCACTGCGCCGGCCAGACGCCCGTTAAGCCATTGCTACCGCCTGTGAAGGCATCCCACTGATACACGATTGCCCAAGTGATCTGCGCAAAGGCAAGCGTGAGCATCGCTAAATAGACACCGGAGAGTCGAACACAAAACCAACCATATAAGAACGCACCGATCGCCGCAACGAGTGGTGCAAGCATGAGACCCACTTCCATTGGAAGATTGAGACTGCGAATAAGCAGGGCAGCGCCATAGGCGCCCAATCCAAAATAGGCTGCGTGGCCAAATGAGTGCATGCCTCCCGGTCCCATAATGAAGTGCAAGCTCGCAGCAAATAGAACGGCGATTAATAAATCGATTAGTAAGACCGTGACATAGGGTGACTTCGCCGAAAGCCAAGGTAAGGCGATCAGAATCAAGACAATCAGTGCGGTTGCGAACTTGTATGCGCCTGATGCGGGTCGTAAGGGCATCTCAATTTCTGCAGCATTACGCGAGGCAGGTTGAGCGCGTCCTAGTAGGCCCCACGGCCTAAAAACTAGCACGATCGCCATAACAAGAAACTCAACAACGAGCGTTAGTTTGGAGAACGAAATTTGTACTCCTGCAATCTCGACCAATCCGAGCCAGATACAAATGGCTTTGAGCTCGGCGATGAGTAGCGCAGCGATATAAGCGCCAGGTATTGATCCCATGCCACCAACCACCACAACAACAAACGCAGCGCCAATCGTGTTGAGATCCATCTCTAAGTTGGCAGGTTCGCGGGGGAGTTGAAGAGCTCCGCCCAGTCCCGCTAAGAGTGCGCCGAGCGCAAACACCGCAGTAAAGAGCCAAGCTTGATTAACGCCAAGCGCGGCAACCATCTCACGATCTTGCGTGGCTGCTCGTACAAGCGTGCCCCATCGGGTGCGTGTCAGTAACAGCCATAGCAATCCGAGCAAGACAGGTCCTATGACGATTAGAAATAAGTCATAAGCGGGAAAGTTACGACTCAAAATTTCGACCGAACCTCTTAGTCCGGGTGCTCGCGGTCCCAAGAGCTCCTCTGGGCCCCAGATCCAGAGCACTGCATCTTTAATGACGAGCACTAGAGCGAAGGTAGCCAGTAGTTGGAACAACTCAGGCGCACGATATATACGCCGAAGCAAAGTGACCTCAATGACCGCGCCGAGCACACCTACAATCAGCGGTGCAAGTAGTAGTGCTGGCCAGAATCCAATACTCGGCGCAAGCTTCTCAACAAGCGTGTAGGCAACGTAGATGCCCACCATGAAAAACGATCCGTGCGCAAAGTTAACAATTCGGGTGACCCCGAAAATTAAGGAAAGTCCTGCTGCAACTAAAAAAAGCGAAGACGCGCCCGCTAGACCGTTGAGCAACTGCACAATCAAGCTTGAAAGGTCCATGCGGACGGGGCTCCTTAGTTTGCGTCGTCTAAATTAATCGGCTGGACGAAGTTTTTTCACTTCCTCAGCAGACGGTAAGACGGATGCGCCGTCGACGTAGCGGAATGAACCCATTACCCCCTTACCGTTCTCAACTTTGGTGCGGCCGACATAGCCGCCCATCGTTGACTGATGGTCCTCTGGACGGTAGGTGATGCTACCGAAGGGTGACATTAGGGTCAGGCCTCGGAAGGCGGCGATGAGCTTTTCAGTGTCTGTGCTTTGCGCTTTCTTAATCCCAGCAGCCAGTGACATGATTGCGCTGTAGCCGACTACAGAGCCTAGTCGCGGATAGTCTTTGTACTTTGCCTCATAAGCACTCTTGAATGCATCGTGCTCTGGGGTCTTCAGTGCATACCAAGGATAGCCTGTCACGAGCCAACCAGTTGGGCTTTCATCTTTGAGTGGATCTAAGTACTCAGGCTCGCCAGTCAGCAAACTGACGACCTCGCGTCCTTTAAATAGGCCGCGCGTATTTCCCTCACGCACAAAGCGCGATAGATCTGCACCGAAGAGAACGTTGAAAATAGCATCAGGCTTCGCATCTGCAAGGGCCTGGACGACACTGCCCGCATCAACTTTACCCAAAGGCGTCGCCTGCTCTGCGACAAACTCAACATCCGGCTGAGCTGCCTTCATGAGTGTTTTGAACGTGGCTGCTGCAGACTGGCCATACTCATAGTTCGGGTATACGATGGCCCAGCGCTTCTTTTTCATGGCGCTTGCTTCTGGGATGAGCATCGCGACCTGCATATGGGTAGAGGGACGCAGGCGGAAGGTATAGCGGTTACCGTTTTGCCAAACTATCTTGTCAGTCAATGGTTCACTGGCCAGAAAAAATACCTTTTTCTGCTTTGCAAAATCAGTGAGTGCTAGGCCGATATGCGATAAGAACGATCCGGTCAGCACATCAACTTTATCCCGCGAGATTAATTCTTCCGCGACACGGACTGCATCGCCAGGATTGGCGTTGTCGTCGCGTGTAATGAGTTGTACTTTCTTCCCGTTTAAACCGCCTGCTGCATTGATTTGGTCAATCGCAAGCTCCATCCCCTTTTTGTAGGGTTCCAAAAAAGCCGGTTGTGCTTTGTAGCTATTAATTTCGCCGATTTTTATGACGTCTTGCGCCCCGGCTGTAGCGGATAGGCCCAGCACGGATGCACCCAGTACAACCGCGGCTGTGATGCGTTTGGTAAGTATGCGACGCATGGAATTCTCCAAAAAATAAAAATTCTGTTTGTTAACGTAAGCCATCTTTACCTTCTACCTCGTGTGCTTGTAGACCGCCGATGCGAGGCAAAGGGCGTCCGCTATCTGTAACGGCGACCGCAACGACGATTTCTTTTGAGCTCGGCGCATCGGTGACGCGTGCTTCGATTGCGTCAAAGTGACTCCTGACGAAAGCGGCGTCTTTATGCCCCAGCGGGACATCGATTGCGCAACCGGGGCCGCCTCGTTTTTTGCTTGATGGCACAAGCGCTGCGCCATGATGTACCGCTTGACGTAGTGGTGCACCTAATTTGGGGTGCAGAATGGCTGCCGCGTGCTCGAGTTCACCCGCTTCCCCAACAATTGCTGCTTTGCCGTAGCTTTGTGCAGCCTCTGGAGCGATACCGAGCGCCTCAACACATTTGTTGCCCAGCAACGCACCGAGCTCTTCGCCAATCTGAATCAGCTGATCTAGATTCGGACTAAACGTCCCAGCGTAGGGGTTCTCTATCACGGCTATGGCGAGTGCGCGGCGTGTAGGAGGCGAAATTGTTTGACCCATCTCGAGGTGTGTTTCATCTACCTGAACAATGATCTTACGAATTTTTGCTGCCATACGTGCTCCTGAAATCTGCTGATTGTGTTATTGGGTAAGGTGCCGCGTGATGCGAGGGGAGTCGTCAGTCGTCACCACCCAGCCTTGGCACGTCAATATGCAATGAGTGATTAAACCGCATTGCTGCAAGCGCAGGGCTTGCTGTAAACCCTGTTGCAAAGCCCGGTGAATGGTGTTTTCGTCCAAAGGGGGGACATTCACAGTCACCAGTCTCTCTCCAAGGTCAGAGTCATCTTTGAGGCTGTTGGCGGGATGACGCTCTACGCTGAGGTGGTCTGTATCGACAGCATTGGCAATCACGGTCGCTGCCGCGTCGGCTATTGCCGCATCTTCAGCGAGAACGGTCACGCTGTCGGCGATGCCAAGAGAAAAGCTGCGCCCGCGCCAGCCACTGGTCGCGACTCCACGCACACGCATCTTGTAGTCGATGCTGAGTACACCGTCGACAGCGATGCCGCTTTTTAAAGCGAGTGCGTCTAGTTTGGATAGATCGGCGAATAGTCCGATGTCGACTTTAGCGTCCGGGGTCAGGTACAAGGCAATGTCGCCACCATTATTGACCCACGCCCGGGTGATCCCAGGTTGTTCATAAAATGGAATTAATGCTTGGGCAACTGAACCCGCTACTGCTGCCATCGGAGTAATAAAGTCGTTTGAGCATCGTTGACAAGCTTCCCACATCGTCCGGGCAATTGGTCCATTGAGAGGGCAAGGAAACTGTGTAGCGATGGGCTGTCGCAGCGTTGGCAGCTCGTTGGCGAGCTCAGGCAGAATCGTCGCAAAACGTTTTGAGGCAGCGTGATGTGCTTGGTTGACGGCAACAGGATCTCCCTCGGCCTGCGCAACAATGTCGATCGGGCCATGCTGGAAGTGCCAGCGTCGATCGTCGAGGGGAAGGGAGGTCGCGCTCAACATTGCTCATCAGCCCAGCATGGGGGGCATACCCAACGGCCAGGGGGTATCTTCACTCGGTGTAATCCACCGTCTGCTTTGTGGCGCGCCGTCGTCATGCCAGGCACCTTCTCGTAGAACTTGATCCAGTCCGCGGACATAGTCGACGTGCCCGCCCAGACGTTTGAAGTCCTCAGCGCGCATGCTGAACTCAATCGGAGCGACGATCGCCGGCGTTGGAACTGTGCCGAAACTGTTGTCTGGCATGCGCAAGACATCTGTCATGATGGTAATTCCGCCACCTGGCCAAACGTAGGCAGGCGCGCCTCCGCAGGTAACGTTGACAAGCGCTTGCTTGATCGCACGTGTGAGTAGGATGGGGTTTTGAGTGACACCGGCACGCAGACTACCTCCCGCACCGCCTAAAAATAAAACGGAAGCGAGCGACGGTTCGCAGTTTTCACCGATTCGGTCAATCACGGCCTGCACCGCGTCAGGCATTTGTTGCTCAATAGGTTGTAGCGATTCGTTAAGAACGTACCACGAGGCGTGCTCGCCGGTTGTAGATGTCATCAGCAATCTTAGTCCGGGCCACGCAATCTCCGGATCCCAACTTTCGATGATGCTCAAGGGGTCTGCAATGTCTGTGCCGCCCCAGCCAGTCCCGGGGTTAGCCACTTGAAAATATCGACCCGGTGTCGAGCGCCGACCACCAATGACGATCCCCGAGGCCCGCATGCCTAAACACTTTCCCGCTTGGTGTTCAGTCAGTACTCCCGTGATGTGATCATCTACGACGACAACTTCGTCGGCTAGCTCGGAAAACTGTTGCGCGAAAATCCCGATGGCTGCAGAGCCGCAGCCCACACGCATGCGTTTTTCTTCTACTCCATTAACGATGGGGGCCCGACCTGCTTGGACGATCAAGTTAGAGCCACCCACAATATCGAGCTCGACCGCTTGTTTGTTGCCTAGGGCTTGCATCATTTCCATGGTGACGCGCCCCTCTTTTTTGCTCCCGCCAGTTAGATGATGCACGCCTCCCAGGGACAGCATTTGCGAACCGTACTCTGCCGTAGTGACGTGGCCTACGACTTCGCCACGGCACAGGACATTCGCTTGCTCCGGTCCTAGATAACGATCAGTATCGATTTTGACTTTCAGGCTGCAGTAACTAAAGATCCCTTCGGTCACGACGGTTACCATGTCGACGCCATCGACTTGAGAACCCACGATAAATGGTGCAGGCTTGTAGTCTGGATACGTAGTTGAGGAGCCCACTCCCGAGACGAACACCTGGTTTGCATGGAGTAAGTCTTGGTCCCAGGAGTCTTGTTCGCCAGACGTAAGGGATTTGTTTGGTCCCACAAATGGCACGAGAGCAGGGGAGTCGTTCTTTTGCAGGCTGCGATTCAGCAAAACGACGGGATCGACCCGAATAAGAGTGCCTGATGCATTTGCATAGCGGTCGCATGCGCCGGTCTTTCCGGGACTGATCTGGCACAACACTGGACAGGCGTTGCATTCGATCTTGGTTTTAGTCAGGTCTGTCATCCGAATCCACTAGCTTTTGTCAAAATTTCATGTTGCAATTACTACATTAAGGAGTACCTTATTACATTTGTTGCCCTCTGGCAATGACTCTTTTTCTTGTACGAGAAAGCCTGGGTAGACCGACGCCTTGCCAAAAGTGATCACAGATGATTCAGCCTCCAAACGACACCGCTCAAGACGTTTCCCAAAGAAAGCTCGGCGTTCGTGAAAAAGCGGCTCAGGCGACGCGTGCGAGTTTATTGAAAGCGGCGATTAAGATTTTTGCGCAGTATGGACTGGACGGTGGAAGTGTCGACAAGATTTCCAAAGCCGCGAAGTCGCATGACCGAATGATTTATTACTACTTTGGCAACAAGGAAGGTCTCTTTGTCGCGGTCATCGAGGAAATCTACAAGCGGTTCAATATTGCGGAATCTAAACTCAAGCTGGATCTGCTTGATCCGTTGCGTTCGCTCGAAAAAATTGTTCAATTTATCTTACGCTACTACCGCGATCACCCTGAATTTGTAACGCTACTCAATATCGAAAACTTACATAAAGGTAAGCATATTGGTCAAAGCAGCTTTCGTGACTACTCATCGACAGCGATTGGTGTCATTGATCAGGTACTGACGACGGGTGCGCAGACGGGTGTATTTAGCACCAAACTCAAGGCGAGGGATCTCTATATGATGATTGCGGCGCTTGGGTATTTTTATCAGTCAAATCGATACACACTGTCCGCTTTTCTTGGTGAAAACCTAGAGGCCAAAAGTGCGTTTGATCAGTGGGAAAATTTTGTTATTTCAACGGTGCTCAAGACCATTGCGCCGGATCCGTCCAACTAATTTAGGAGCGCTCACATGGCTCACGCAGCTGTCGAAGAAAAATCTGGCAAGGTTGTTATCAAAAATATCGGACTACTACTTTCCGGTGATCTGGATCGTCCGATTTTGGATGCCGATACAGTCGTTGTCCAAGATGGGATCATCACCGCTGTCGGAAAAGAAAAGGACTGCGATACCGCTCACGCCGACATGCTGATCGACGCGCGCAAGACTTGCTTGGCTCCAGGGCTGATTGATAGTCATGTGCACCCTGTGTTCGGTGATTGGACACCCAGGCAGAACCAACTCGGCTGGATCGAGTCGACCATGAACGGTGGTGTCACGACCATGATTTCGGCAGGTGAGGTGCATCTTCCTGGCCGTCCCAAAGACATCGTAGGTCTGAAGGCGTTAGCGATTACAGCGCAGCGTGCATTCGATAGCTTTCGTCCAGGCGGAGTGAAGGTGCTCGCTGGTGCACCGGTTATTGAGAAGGGGATGACAGAGCAAGACTTTAAAGAACTCGCAGATGCAGGCGTGAAGCTTCTTGGCGAGGTAGGGCTTGGCTCAGTCAAAGCTGGTGAAGAGGCACAAAAAATGGTGGCCTGGGCGCGCAAGCATGGTATTCAGAGCACGATACACACTGGTGGGCCTTCGATTCCTGGTTCGGGCTTAATCGATAAAGACGTTGTTCTGGAAGCGGATGCAGATATTATTGGGCACATTAACGGCGGACATACCTCTTTGTCCGAGGCGCATGTTTGTGAGTTGTGCGAGAAATCTACGCGAGGAATCGAGATCGTCCACAACGGCAACGAGAAGGTAGCTATCGCTGCGGCACAACATGCCATTCATTTGAAGTGTCCACACCGGGTGATTTTGGGGACAGATGGTCCGGCTGGTTCTGGTGTGCAACCGCTTGGCATTTTGCGCATGATTGCCTTGCTTTCCAGCTTGGGGAACATTCCGCCGGAGCTCGTATTTTGCTTTGCGACGGGTAATACCGCGCGGATGCGCAACCTCAATTGTGGTTTGATCGAGCCCGGTCGTGCTGCAGATTTTGTTTTTATGGATCGGGCTCAACATACCGCAGGGCGAGATCTCCTAGAGAGCGTGCGCTTTGGCGATATACCGGGGATTGGAATGGTCATGATTGACGGCTTGGTCAGATGCCATCGCAGTCGCAATACACCACCCGCCACCGAAGTGCCAGTTATTGTGAGTGGGCACGCGTAAAAGAGTGGGGGACTAGGAGATTCTAAAGCCGCTATCCTGCTCGGCCGACTGCACCGTCTTATTGAGCAGGAGGGGGTCGCAAGACTGGATGCGGTAGAGCAGATCTCCCGCCTTCACGGTGCTACCCACTGGTCGAACGATATCAACACCGGCCAGCTTGTCTGTGGGGGCACCTGCCATACGTGCCAGACCGGAGATGACGAAGCCATCGATCTGCTTAACAGTCCCGGATTTCTTTGCGTGGATAGGGTGTTTCAGAATTCCAGAAAGATCCGGCCAGTCCTGCGGACCTTGGGCTTGAATAATCTTTTCCATGGCTTGTCGAGCCGCACCGGAATGCAGTAGATGCCGTGCTACTTCAGTACCCCTCTCTACCGTTCCCACGGACGGATCCATCGCGAGAATTTGACTCGCGAAGAAGAGAGATTTTTCTAACAGATCACTCGGGGCATCTGGGTGTTGTTCGAGAACTTGTAAGACGTCACGTACCTCAAGAGAAGGGCCGATGCCTCGTCCAATCGGAGACTCACCGCTTGTGGCGAAGGCCTTAACGACCAAACCTAACTCACGGCCCACCATTTCAAATAGTTGACCTAGGGCGATCCCGTCTTCTTTTGATTTGACTTTACCGGCTTCAGCGTAAGGTATGTCAATCACAACATGTGTCGCACCAGCAGAATATTTTTTCGAGAGAATCGAAGCGACCGACCATCTGCGGGTATCTAATCCCAGCGGGCGAGTGATCGCATTCATTGCGTCGTCTAAGATCGAGTGATTGAGCTTACCGTTCCATGCGATACACGCGTTCGCCTTTGCCACGCATTGTTTAAGTTCTTCTGGCGTGAGATCTACTTTTGCAATCACTTCCATTGCGTCAGCAGTACCTGCCGCCGAGGTAATCGCGCGCGAGGAGGTTTTTGGGATCATCAAACCGTGTGCTGCAACGATGGGGATGACAACCATCGTCACACGACTTCCTGGGAGCCCACCAAGCGAGTGCTTATCGACAACCATCGGGCGACCCCAATCGATGCGGGGCAGTATCTTCGTGCGCGCCTTGGCAATCGCAATCATTTCTTCGTCAGACAGTTGCAAAGTGCAAGCGATTAAAAATGCTTGCAAATCTGCATCATTAACCTGCCCAGCGAGGATTATTTCAATGGCAGACTGATACTCCTCTGGCGATAACGCATAGCCTGCAATTTTGCGCAATATAAAGCGTGACGCTTGGGGTGCGCGGTCAGTGTGTGTGAGCAAGCAAGCTAGTAGCCTAGACGTTCCAATCGCAAGTGTTTGATCGTTTGCGATTTTAAGGAGTGTGACTCCCTCAGGGTAGGGTTCAACAGTCCGAGTGAGTCTTTTCGCAATATCGTCCGCCGATTCGCGCCCTCGAGCGTTGAGTCGCGCTTGCAGGATGTGGGGTGGGGCGCTAATTTCAATAACAACTAAGTTGGGTACAAGGCTGTTAAGCGCCTTGACCATGCTGCGTGAGCCATTCGCAATGACATTCTTCCCTTCGTGTAATGCGTCGAGAAGTTCAATAGGAAGGCCATAGTGCAAGCCGTGGGCTTGCCAAGTAATTAAAAACTCACCTGCTGCATGACGCTGCTTGAATTCGGTTTCTGTACAGGCGGTATGCTCTTCCCCAGGCGAGCCATCGGGCCGGGTGATCGTACGCTTTGCGAAGATGAATTGCGTTGGGTCAAGCGACGCCCGCGCTCCATCGAGCAGGCTGTCTTTGCCTGCTCCACTCGGACCGACAACGAAAAAAAAGCTTCCCGCGGCCATGCTCTGGCGTTACTCGTCGAGCCCAATGTCGACAGCTGGAGCCGCTTGCGTGATTTTACTGGTCGAAATGTAGTCGACACCCGTCATGGCAATTGCATGGATGGTATCGATACGAATGCCGCCAGAAGCTTCAACCTTAGCGCGACCGTTAACTAATTTGACGGCTTTTGCCATTTCTTCGACAGACATGTTATCAAGCATAATGACATCGACTTGCGCATCAAGTGACTCTTGCACCTGCTCGATACGATCGCATTCGACTTCGACTTTTGTCAGAACAGGCAAGCGTTCGCGGACGCGTTCAACGGCCTTTTTGATGTTGCCGGCGATGGCGATGTGGTTATCTTTAAGCATGACGCCATTGTCGAGTCCCAATCGGTGATTGAGTCCTCCGCCGCATGTCACCGCATGTTTCTCTAGCATGCGCAGTCCTGGTGTTGTTTTGCGCGTGTCAATTAGCTTCGCTTTTGTGCCTGCCATTGCAGCGCAATAGCGAGCTGTCTCTGTGGCGATACCGCAGAGCATTTGGAGAATATTCAGGGCTGGGCGCTCAGCAGTCACGATGCTGCGAGCAGGGCCCGAAATCGTCATGATGCGCTTGCCTTTTTCAACGCGCTCGCCATCTTTGACGAGTTTGGTAATTGTCAGGCGAGGGTCGTACCTTGTAAAAATCCGCGCAGCAACATCAATGCCAGCGATATGCATGGGTTCGCGGGCATTCATGTGAAAGGTGCTGATGGCATCCTCGTCGATCATGAGTTGAGCTGTGAGGTCGCAGGAGCCAATGTCTTCGGTTAACCAAAGATCAATGAGGCGCTCAATTTGAAAATGATCGTACATGAGGATACCTTTTTGTAAGAAGCGAATTTGGTATGTGCTTTTTATGTAGTGTTCACTACATTTGATGCCTCATGCTAATGCAGTTTTTTCATCCTTGCAACAGTTTTTTGGGGGTAGGGATGGCTTGCCAAAGTGCGTTGGCGGCGGCTGACTTGATTTCTGGTTGACGATATAACCGCACCTCAAGTTCGATATCCCAGGATCCGTCCGCCGCATGGACTAGGCGCGTGGAATTTAGTTCTTCCTCGATCAATCCCTTGGGTAGCCATGCAAGTCCGCGCTTCTCAAGAACCATCGTTTTTAATACCGTAGCAAGGTCTGCGGTGAATACGGTTTCTACAGACAGTTTTGCAAGCTGAACCTCTTTGATGGCTCTGATAATTCTGCCGAGTCCGGAGCCTGCGCTGTAGGCGAGCAGCGGGACGGGTACGTGTCCGTCGGAGGTCAAACTGAACAGTGGTTCCCCGGTTGTCGAGTCTGGTGCCGAAACTGGAATCAAGGCTTCGGTGCCGATGGTGATCGATGGAAAGTCAAGCGTATCTAGGGTGGAGGGTACAAGCCCATGCGCGTGTGTCAGAAGGAACTGTGTCTTACCATGTTGCATCAAAGATTCACAACGCTGAAAAACATCGGATACCAGTTCAATTCCCCCTACAGCGATCCGAGACTCCATCGTCCGCAGCCACTTAGGGAGAAAGGTAAAAGATAAAGCGTGTGTAGCGGCGAACCGCAGCGTGTTTGAATGTGCTTGCGAAATCGCCTGTGCCTGGGCCGGAAGCTGCTCGATATCTACCAGTACTTTTTGTGCAACACTCACAAACCATTGGCCTGCTGGGGTTAACCCTAATGGCTGATGAGTTCGATCAAATAAATCGACTCCAAGCCACTCCTCGAGTGCACGGACCCGTCGGCTAAACGCGGGTTGCGTCATGTGGCGCTCTTGCGCCGCGCGAGAAAAATTTCCCGACTTCGTTAATGCTAGGAAGTCCTCTAACCAGGTCGGATTCATCGTCAGTGCTTTTTAAGCATAAAAGTCAAATTAAATAGCATTGGAAAAGACGCCCCATTTCCCGCAAAGTATCGGACATATATTAACGGGCTATTTTTGCCGTCAACGTCCAAGGAGCCACGCGTGCCTACCATCAGTAACTATAAAGGAATCATTCCTGCGATTGCCTGCCCGTTCACAGCCGATCATAAAATCGACGAACCTGGCTTACGAAAGCTAGCATCCTGGTTGTCCGCGCAACCGGGTGTGGTTGCAGTGATGACCAATGGCCACACGGGCGAAGTTTTTTCTTTGACTCCCGATGAGCGCGCCCAGGTCACGCAAATTGTCGCGAGTGAGATTGCCCACCGCACACCGGTCGTCTCATCGATCGTTTGTGAGGGATTAAAGGATGCACGCGTGCATGCTGAAATGGCTAAGAAAGCTGGTGCGACGGCATTGGACGTGATGCCTCCACATCATTGGTTGCGTTTTGGTTTCCGACCCAGCCATGTCAGAGAGTATTTTGAAGCTATCGCCGAAGCAGAATTGGACTTGATTGCCCATGTTTATCCGGCTTGGACTCGTGCGTCGTACTCGACGGCAACGATGGCGGAATTGGCGAAGTTGCCCTACCTGCAGGCCTTCAAGGTCGGTCAGCGAGACATGAACAAATACGCGGCCGATGTGAAGGCTGTCCGTGATGCGGATCCGACAAAAGCGATTCTCACTTGCCACGATGAATATCTTCTTGCCTCAATGGTGCAGGGCGTTGATGGCGCATTAGTGGGGTTTGCGACCTTTATTCCTGGACTGATCAATGATTTGTGGCAAGCGGTTCAGGCCGGTGATTTGAAAAAGGCAATGCAAATTCAGGCAGTGATTACGCCCTTGAAGGATGCAGTTTACGGTGGTGGAGAGCCGACGGGTGAGGCGCATGCTCGGATGAAAATGGGGATGTATTTGGCTGGCGTCATTGACGCACCGACGGTGCGTCCTCCGACCGAGATGCCGAGTGACGCCGAGACTAATCAGCTGCGCGCTGCAGTGGCTAACGCAGGATTGCTTAAACGTTAACGCAAACAAACAAGTCAAAACTGGAGACTGACATGCAATTGAAAAGAACGCTAAAAATCGCTCTGGCGGCATCAGCAGCTTTGTTTTGTGCTGTGACGAGTGCACAAACCTATCCAACAAAATCAGTAAACATCATCATTCCTTTTCCTCCGGGGGGGACGCTAGACATTGTTGGACGAATGCTCGCTCAAAAACTCACCGAGCAAACTGGGCAGTCGTTCGTTGTTGAGAATAGGGCTGGTGGAGGTGGAACAATTGGTGCAAATGCTGTCGCGAAAGCGCCAGCAGATGGCTACACCCTGTTGTTTAGTGCATCGACATTTACGATCGGTCCCATGCTGATGACTGGTGTGCCGTACAACGTCGAAAAAGATTTCATCCCTGTGTCTTTGGTTGCTAAAGCGCCACTTGCAGTGGCAATTGGAAATCATGTTCCCGCTAATAATGTCAAAGAGTTAATTGCCTACGGTAAAGCGAATCCCGGCAAACTATCTTTTGCCATAGGCTCCTCAGGGTCTGCGGGGCACTTATCGACCGAGCTCTTGAAGAAGGCCGGCGGGGTGTCTGCTGTCACGATTCCGTATAAAGGATCGTCACCGGCATACACTGATTTAGTGGGTGGACGTATTGACGGCTTTATCGATCCAATTTTGGGATCACAGTCGTTCGCGAAGGCAGGTAAGCTTAAGGTGATAGCGGTTACGTCCAAGGATCGTTTGCCAAGCATGCCCGACACACCAACAGTTGCTGAATCTGTTCCTGGCTATGAGTTTTATAGCTGGTATGGACTGTGGGCGCCAGCGGGTACGCCTGCGGCGGTTGTAACGAAACTTAGCTCAGAGGCATTGAAGGCATTGAAGGGTGACATGTCCAAGAAGCTAATAGAGCAGGGGCTTATTGTTGAGCCCGGTACAGCCGCTGATTTTGCGAAGTTTCAGGCAGCTGATATGAATATGTCTCAGAATATTATTAAAGAGGCCAATATACGTGCACAATAAATTCAGTGCGCTGGTCTCCGGAACAAGTTCCGGACTTGGGCGAGCGATTGCGCATGACCTATTGGCTGATGGATGGTTGGTGCATGGACTTGATGTCGCGGCACCGACTATTAATCATCCCCGGTTCATGCATCATGCTGTTGACCTGAGTGATGCATCAGCTGCGCAGGAGATTGCCGCGAATTGCGAAGCTGTAGGTGTGTTTATTCACGCCGCTGGGTTACTTAGGGTGGCTCGTTTAGGTGCGCTATCCGCGGCTGATTTAGAGATTATGTGGCGAGTGCATGTAGCTGCTGCGAGTGCGCTTGGAAATTGCCTAATTCCTAAGATGGTCGCGCAACAATTTGGCCGTGTGGTCTTGTTAGGTAGTCGAGTCTCAGCAGGCATTGCTGGACGGAGTCATTACGCCGCGACTAAGTCTGCGTTGAATGCTCTATCCCGTAGCTGGGCTGCCGAGGTCGTCCGAGACGGGGTGACGGTAAACGTTGTGTCCCCGGCTGCCACCAAGACTAGTATGGTCACGCAACCTGGACGCAGCGCTTCGCCACCTGTGTTACCTCCCATTGGACGGCTCATTGAGCCGCAAGAAATTTCGTCACTCGTACGCTATCTGATCGGTCCTCATGCTGCTGCGATCACCGGTCAGAATATTCAAATCTGTGGCGGCTCATCACTTACTTAAATTTAAAAAATATTGTCATGAAAATCGTAGAAATCCGAGAGTCAACTCGTCCTATTAAGTCCGATATCCGTAACGCGTACATTGATTTTTCAAAGATGACGCTGAGTTTGGTCGCTGTAGTTACAGACGTGATCCGTGACGGTAAGCCTGTCGTGGGGTATGGGTTTAACTCAAACGGACGTTATGGTCAGGGTGCATTGATGCGCGAGCGATTCATTCCGCGTGCGCTGGAGGCCAAGCCCGATACGTTGCTCGATGATCGAGGCATCTTGTGCCCCCATAAGGTATGGGAAACGATGATGCGCAACGAGAAGCCTGGTGGTCATGGCGAGCGTTCAGTCGCAATCGGCACAATTGATATGGCTGTTTGGGATGCAGTGGCCAAGATCGAAGAAAAACCACTGCACCAAATGCTCGCCGAGCGTTATGGCAACGGACAGGCCAATCCCAAGGTCTTTGTATACGCGGCAGGTGGTTACTACTACCCTGGTAAAGATCTGGATGGGTTGAAGTCTGAAATGTTGAGTTATCTTGACCGTGGATATTCCGTCGTAAAAATGAAGATCGGTGGCGCTTCACTCTCCGAAGACTGTACGCGGATTGAGTCGGTCTTAAAATTACTCGGACCTGGACAGCGTTTGGCTGTTGATGCGAACGGACGCTTCGATTTGAAGACCGCGATTGCCTATGCCAAGGCATTGTCGCCTTACAACCTCTTTTGGTATGAGGAGGCCGGTGATCCGCTCGACTACACCTTGCAAGCAGAGCTCGCGAATCATTACGAAAATCCGATGGCGACCGGTGAGAACCTGTTCTCGATGCAGGATGCGCGTAATTTAATTCGCCATGGTGGTATGCGCCCAGATCGAGACTGGCTGCAATTTGATTGCGCACTTAGTTATGGCTTGGTCGAGTATCTGCGTACGCTTGAAATGCTCAAGGAATATGGCTGGTCTGCCACGCGCTGCATCCCGCACGGTGGCCATCAGATGTCCCTGGCGATTGCTGCTGGTTTGGGCTTGGGTGGTAACGAGTCTTATCCCGACTTGTTCCAGCCTTACGGCGGCTTCCCTGACGGTGTAAAAGTACAGAATGGTTACGTGACCCTACCTTCTCTTGTTGGCATCGGCTTTGAGGGAAAGTCGGATCTCTATGCCGAGATGAAAAAGCTGTCATCCTGAGTTTGTTAGACGTCCCAGAGTGCTGGTTTGGCTTGAGCGCCTAATAAGCGCTCGAAATGTTTGGCCATCTGCAGGACGCGTAGATCTTGGTAACGCGCTCCAACGATTTGCAGTCCTGCAGGAAGCCCACGTGCAAGCCCCACCGGAACGGTGCAAGCTGGGGCTTGCGAGTAATTAAAGAGTGGAGTGTAGACCGCATGGCCTCGCGGGCCTGCCTCGAGTCCGCCAATCACCTTGGGCCCGAGCTCATTGACAGGCCAAGACACTGTGGGGGTAGTGGGGCAAAGCAGCAAATCAAATTGCTCGAAAAATTTTGCATAGGCAGCGTAGATATGCTCGCGCAGAATCAGCACATCGGCAATGTCAACGGCTGAGTATGTTCTGCCCAAGACAATTTGCGCAGCAATATCAGGATCGATTTGCGAAGGATCCGCATCATAAGCCTTACCATGTAGCGCAGCTAAGCCCGCTTGCTGGAGTTTGAGTAACGGGTATGTGTGTACACCTTGCGGCCACGCGGGAGCCGCAAGTTCCACCTGGTAGCCATCCTGTTCAAGGGCTTTGACAGCTCGTTCGACGACGGCCCTGACATCCTCGTCGATTGCAAAATTGCAACCGAGGTCATGACTGTACGCAATCCGGAGCTTCCTCGAGGGTGCTTCGCTGAGATTGCTTTCCGCATTGACTCCGTCGAATCGTTGCGATCCCCAGTCACTGTGTTTGAATTGCACAAGGCTCTTCCACATAAGTACCGCGTCTTCAACGGTTCTAGCGATCTGTCCGTTCACCGACAGGCCGAAGTTGGGCTCATCGAAGCCGGGGCCGCATGGCACGAGTCCAAAGGTGGGCTTCATCCCCACGAGTCCACAGTGTGCTGCAGGGCGACGAATCGAGCCGCCTGCATCGGTACCAAGAGCCAGTGCGCCAATGCCCGAGGCCAGCGCGCTGACGGCCCCGCCAGACGAGCCGCCCGGCGTACGCTCGAGATCCCATGGCGAGCGTGTCTTACCGTACACCAAATTGTTAGAGATTCCTTTGCACGCAAACTCTGAGCAGTTTGTGATGCCGACAATCACAGCACCAAGTTCTTTGAGCCTGGCGACTGCCCAAGCATCGTCTGGCGCGACAAAGTCTTTGAATAGTAACGAGCCTTGGGTGATCGTTTGTCCCTGCACCCAGATGTTGTCCTTAACCGTAATGGGCACGCCAGCTAATGGAAGCTTCTCGCCACGTGCAATGCGCTGATCCACACCCGCTGCTTGAGCAAGCGTCCAGGCGTCGTCGTGCTGCACGACGGCATTTAACTTTGGGTTGACTTGATGGAGTCGCTCCAGGGCGCTGCGCGCCACTTCCGCTGCACTGACCGTTTTGTTGTTTGTTTGCGCAACGATATCGCTTGCTGTTAGTTGCCAAAGCTTACGCATAGAGGGAGCCTTTCGTGCGAATTAAGAAGGAAGTGTAGGTTGTGACATTTACAAGCAAGAAGATTAACGCCGTTATGTAACTTTGGATGTTCATCTCGCGATTGTCAACAATCTGGCATGGAATTTGCTTTATGGACAGTTGACAAGATTCAGCTATATCGCTGCGATGCAGAGCGGTGCGGGTGTATACGGCTAAGGGGCTACATGGAATCAAACGTGAATAAGCAGGACCTCCAAAAAGTGGGCGCTGAGAGTGCGCACTCATTTGGTGCGTTCGATCTCACCTTGGATGGAATTGTTCAGCACTATCCTGGGGCGGTAAGTTCGGCGGTCGATGGGATCACTCTCGAGATCAAGGCGGGTGAGTTAGTTGCCTTGCTAGGTCCTAGTGGCTGTGGAAAAACAACTTTGTTGCGGATCATTGCGGGGTTTGTTCAGCAGACGCAAGGACGGGTCATCGTCGGTGGCCAGGTCATTGACCGTCTCCCACCCAATCAGCGTGAGGTTGGTGTGGTGTTTCAAAACTACGCATTATTTCCCCATATGAGTGCACGCGAGAATGTTGCCTACGGACTGGCGTGTCGCGGCGCCGACAAGGCCAAACAATTGAAGCGCTCTGGTGAAATGTTGGAGTTGGTGCAGATGTCGCACCTAGCAGAGCGCTTGCCCAGAGAGATGTCAGGCGGCCAGCAACAGCGCGTTGCCTTGGCCCGGGCCCTTGCAGTGAACCCCAGAATATTGCTCTTAGACGAGCCCTTTGCTGCATTAGATAAAAGCTTACGTCTAGATATGCAGATCGAGGTCAAGAGGATTCAGAGGCTCGCCGGCATCACGTGCATCATGGTGACGCATGACCAAGAGGAAGCGCAGTCCATGGCGGATCGCGTTGCGGTGATCAATCAGGGGCGACTCGAGCAATTTGACTCTCCAAACGCGATTTATGACCTTCCGCGTAGTTTATTCGTCAATCAATTTGTCGGAAGCGCCAACACCCTTAGCGGACGCGTTGTGACGATTTCTAGTGACTTGTCTGCGATCGTGCAAGTTGGTGATGCGCAACTGCCCGCTAGATTGGCAACGAAGGAAATCAAATCCGGCGATGCGGTCCAACTCTGCCTTCGGCCAGAGCAGCTCAGGCTGGTGTCAATTGAGGGCGTATCCGCGGAGGGCCTATCGGGCACAGTCTCGTTAACACTTCCCCAAGGTGCTCACGTTATTCAAGAAGTTGTGTTGAGAGACGGGACTTCAGTCAAAGTTTCGCATCCGCGTAGTGCCGGTCAGGTCACGTTTGACCCTGGAACACCTGTGCTAGTTGAGTTATTGCCTGGTTGTGCTGGTAATGCTTTTTTAATTTCGTAAGTCCAAGTAGTCCTAACTTAAGGAGTCAATTTATGACAACGCGTCGTCAACTTTTGCAAGCGAGCCTCACGCTGGGTGCCATGCAGCTGTTTCCCGGAATGAGTCACGCGCAAGCTAAGCGCTTGGTATTCGCAACATTTACAGGAAGCTGGGAAGAAGCGCATCGTGCTGTACTTGTCCCTGCGTTCAAAAAGAGTACGAATAATGCGGACATCATTCTTGATCCAATGTTGTCTGTGGACCAAATTGCCAAAGTCAATGCTGCAAAAAATAATCCTCCTATCGACGTGATGCTGCATGATCCGGGTCCAGCCCTCACTGCAATCGGTCAGGGACTGGTAGAAAATTATCCCGTTGCCGAGAGTAAGAACTATAAGGATTTAATTGTCGAGGCACAGGAGGAGACCGGGCCAGCTATTTTCTTCCAGGTGGTTGGTTTGACCTACAACCCAGAAAAGATCAAGAAGCCCCCGACATCATGGAAAGATCTATGGAGCCCAGAGTACAAAGGCCGCGCTGGGATTACAAACTTGAACTCTACGCTTGGAACAGGGTTTTTGGTTGAAATTGCAAAAATGTTCGGCGGCTCTGAGTCGAATATTGAGCCGGGCTTTAAGGCCCTGAATGATCTCAGACCTAACTTGGCTGCAGTTGCCGCAAATCCAGGTGCGTTGGCGACCTTGTTTCAGCAAGGACAGGTCGATATCAGTCCCGGTAATTTCAATGCGATTCAGATCTTAAAGGCCAGGGGAGTGCCTGTCGAATTTGTTGTCCCTCAAGAGGGCGCGATTGCCTTCAAGACAACAATCCACATAGTAAAGAACACCAAGAATAAAGATTTGGCTGTGGCACTTATTGAAGCGGCTATGTCACCAGATGTGCAAACGCGTCTGATGCAAAGTCCCTATCTGATCGTTCCAACAAACTCGAAAGTGCCAATGCAGGGTGAAATATCGAAGGTCTTAGTAAAAGATCAGGCCGAGCTCAAGAAAAAATTTGTCTTCCAAGACTGGAAGAAAATTAACGAGCAAAGAGCTCAGTGGATTGAGCGCTTTAATCGAGAGATCAAGGTCTAGGCTCAATCGTGAGAGCTCACTTGCCTGTCACGTCATATCCTGTATGGTTAGCTTTTCCGCTAGCCATCGGGATGCTGCTGTTTTTTGTCGCTCCACTCATGATGCTCGGTGTGGTGAGCTTTTATGGCGATATGGCAATGACGCATTGGGGGTCTACCGTCAACTGGGCGAAGATGTTCGACATCTTCGGCTTGTATGTTTTAGTGGATACTCTTTGGCTTGGTGTGCAGGTGACTTTTCTTTGTCTTGTGCTAGGGTTTTCCTTGGCATGGTTGTTTGTCCGTATGCCCGCTAAGTTACAGCCCTTGGTTATTTTCATTATTATGCTGCCATTACTAACCAGCGTCGTGGTCCGAACGTTTGCTTGGATTGTTATCTTGGGCAAACAAGGGATCGTGAATAACTGGTTGATCGAGGTAGGGTGGATTTCCGAGCCTACAAAATTGTTGTACACGCGCAGTGGCCTAGTTGTCGCACTCGCCAATGTACAACTACCTCTGATGGTCTTGCCACTCATCACTGCCTTACAGAGGATTGAATCCAGTCTCTCTGATGCATCAGCATCGCTTGGCGCAAGCGAATGGTACACGTTCAAAAAGATAATCATGCCCTTGGCACTTCCAGGCGTGATTGCAGGATGCTTGTTGACTTTTTCTGCGGCGATCACTGCATTTATTTCACAGTCTTTGATCGGTGGTGGACAAATGCTATTTATGCCAATGTATCTTTACCAACAGGTTTCTGCATTGTCGAACTTCCCATTTGCTGCCGTTATTTCCATCACTTTCCTTGTCACGGTTGTTTTGTGTGTGACTGCGTTCAATACACTCGGACGCCTATCTCGTGGTTATGCTGCAGGCTAGTGGAATAACGTAAACATGGCTCATCGAATTGATTTCTCCACTTTTGTTTTTCGAACAACGCTGACATTACTAGCGCTTATCACGCTCATATTGCTGATCGCACCGACTGCGGTAGTTGTAATCGTTTCGTTTACTGATAGCTACTCGTTAAAGTTTCCACCACAAGCATATTCAACGCGCTGGTATGTTGAGCTTTGGGACGCTTCTCAGCTGCATTTTGCTGCACTCAACAGTATCAAGGTTGGACTCATGACAACCTTACTGTCAGTTTTTCTAGGTGTTAGCGCCTCGTTGGCGATCTCAAACTCCCGCTCGTATCTGGCCCGAATTTTTGACTCTTTATTTATGTCTCCGTTGGTCTTGCCGGCGCTGGCGTTTGGATTTGGCGCTCTGATGACTTTTAGCGCGGTGGGGTGGTCCGTTTCCTTGACGACACTTGTGATCGGTCACACTGCGGTCTGTGTTCCGTATGTTATTCGTACGACCTTGGCTGCGTTAGCCCAAATGGACCCCGCCTTGTTAGAGAGCTCTGCCAGTCTTGGTGCGAGCAGGCGATATAGTTTTTGGCGCGTGACATTTCCCCTGATTCGACCAGGTATTTTAGCGGGGGCATTTATTGCCTTTATGTCTTCTTTCGATAACGTGCCGGTCTCTTTGTTTTTAAGAGATGCACGTACCGATATGCTTCCAATTCGTATGTGGCAGGATCTTGAGGGCCGTTTGGATGTCACAATTGCTGCGCTTTCTGGTGTCATTATTTTTGTGACACTTATTATGATGATTGTGATGGAACGCGTAGTCGGCTTGTCGCGTCGTCTAAGGCAATAAGAGAGTGGGTGGTTAATGACTGAAATATTGACATTGAAGCGGCTAAATGCCTGTTCGCAGCAAGAGTTTGTTTCTGCGATGGCTGAGGTATTCGAGCACGCGCCATGGGTTGCCCAAGCCGTAGCAGCAGAGCGGCCCTTCGAAAATGTGGACGCATTACACGCAGCGATGTTGGGTAAAGTCCTTGCGCTACATCCCGAAGACTTAAACAAGCTGCTTTCTGGGCATCCAGAGTTGGCGGGTGTGCAGGCGCGGATGGGTCAGATGACCAAGGACTCTGCGCGTGAGCAAGGAGGGCTCGGACTCGAGGCGTTGAGTAAACAGGATTTAGAGAGGTGGGACGCGCTTAACCGCACTTATAAAGAGAAATTTGGATTTCCGTTCATTTTATGTATCAGTAGGCATAGCCGTAGCTCTGCATTAAAAGAGTTTCAAGCGCGGTTGACCAATGATCGGCAAACAGAGCTTCGTCTCGCGCTGAGCGAGATCGGTCGCATCACACGATTAAGAATGGGCGCGCGTATCGCAGATCATGGGATGCTGGGGTTGACGGGAATCCTCAGCACACATGTTCTTGATACTGCGAATGGACGCCCTGCTGAAGGTGTACGGGTTGCGCTTTTTGAGTTAGAGGGTGAGGGCAGTAGGCGTCTCCTTGTTGAGGCGACAACAGATGCAAGAGGGAGAACTGCCAAGCCATTGTTGACTGGTGCGCCCTTGCGCATCGCCTGCTATGAGCTGGTCTTTCATATTGGTGAATATTTTTTTAAGACTGGAAATATTAAGGGCGATTGGCCGTTCCTTGATGTGATTCCTGTTCGATTTAGTATTAAAGACCCTGAGGGGAATTATCACGTGCCTTTGACGGTTACACCTTGGTCTTATTCTACGTATCGAGGTCAATAAAGTAGTAATCTCACTGTTGAGATGCCTAGAGCCTATAGGCCTTGTAACAGTAAGAGACAATCCTTGAAGCACACTGAAACGGCACGTTGGTATTTTGGTTGGAACATCGTTGCGGCCTCGTCGCTTCTGACGCTTCTTACGGTCGGCATGAGAATGGGTATCGGCCCATTCTTTTTGCCCATTGTTGATGATCTTGGCTTTAGCCGTAGTTTATTGGCCGGTATCGTTGCCGTTGGCATGCTGTGCTACGGCATCGGCATGCCTCTTGGTGGCTACCTCGTTGCAAAAAAGGGCACGAGGTTTGTCTTATTGCTCGGGGCGGCGATCGTACTTGCTTCGACGATCTGGGCGATCTATGCTCGAACGGCGCTAGGTTTTTTATTGTCGTTTGGCGTCTTCATGTCAATCGGTCTGGCTTTCACAAGTCCGGTGGCTGTCACTCCTTTAATTAGTCGGTGGTTTAGTCGTCAGCGTGGCATGGCGTTATTTTTTCTATCGACAGGTTCAATGGCAGGTATTGCTGTCGTCACACCCGTGTTGACAGTGAGTATCGAGGCCTATGGCTGGCAAACAACCCTACTTGGTTTTGCCGTGATATTCGCAGCGATCACTGTCCCCCTGGCCATGTTAGTGATGCGTGAAGATGCCCCCGCAGATGCCGATCTGCTCCCTGAGCAGCGGGCTGCGGCGGCCGCGAAGTCCTCGACGAAAGAAACTCAACTGACGTTCTCTCAGGCGCTACGCACAGCGCCATTTTGGATGATTTGTCTTGGGCTCTTTACCTGTGGTTACAGCATGAACTTGCTTGGTACACACGGCATGCCAATGCTAATGGATCACGGATTTGACGCTTCGACAAGTGCAATGGGAATCGGATTGATTGGGCTCGTCGCGATATTTAGCACGCTCGTGCTTGGTCGGATGGCCGATATTATTCCTCGTCGGTACATTTTGGCGACTATTTACTTCATTCGTGGTCTGGGCTTTTTTGCGCTTTTAGTGGTGGGTACCCATTTTGAGTTGTATGCCGCTGCAGCAATCGGTGGCATTGTATGGGCCGGTAGCATTGCAATGTCGTCGGCGATCTTGGCCGATATCTACGGCGTACGACTGGTGGGATTTTTGTACGGTTGGGCCTACTTTAGTCATCAAATTGGCGCGATGATTAGCTCTTGGCTAGGCGGTTGGGGCTATGAGGCGCACGGTACGCATTGGATTGCATTCGGGAGCGCAGGAGTGCTTCTTATCCTCGCTGCGCTATTGTCCCTGCGGCTGCCTGCGCGACGTTAGGCGTTATTTCCCTTCGCTTCTAATTTTTCCAGTTCCGCCAAAATATCTGCGGTGTGCTCACCGACGCGTGGAGCGGGGTAACGGAACCCACCTGGGCTTTCTGACAGTCTTGGTACGATGTTGTGCATGGGTACCGAACCGATATCCTTGTCTTCGAGCTCTACGATGGCTTCGCGCTCTAGTGCATAGGGATGGTCCAAGAGGTCTAAAACAGAGCAGACTGGGCCTACAGTGACTCCTGCCGCCTCGAACAGTTGGAGATTCTCTTCCTGCGTGCGGCTACCAATAAATTCACCGATGATTCCATCAAGTTCATCGCGATATTTGACACGGCCATCATTGGTTGCAAAGCGTTCGTCTGTTTTGAGCTCTGGTCGTCCAATGGTGTCAAAGATGCGCATTGCCATCGACTGCATGGAGCCAGACATGGCCACGTGTTTTCCGTCAGAGCAGAGGTAAATGTTTCGCGGTGCTGTGTGCGAGGACTGATTGCCCGCACGCATTGTGGCTTGGCCAGTTAGACTTGATTTAGCTGCCTCTGATGAGATCACTGAGAAGATGGGTTCAAAGAGGGACAAGTCGATAACTTGTCCGCGGCCTTCCTTCTCTGCGACACGCAGGGCGGTTAATACCCCAGCAGCACCGTAAATGCCGGCAATCATATCTGCAAGTGCGAGAGGCGGTAAGGCGGGGGGACGATCAGGGAAACCGTTCAAATAGGCAAAACCTGACATGGCCTCAACAAGCGTACCGAATCCTGGCTTGTTCTTGTAGGGTCCTGTTTGTCCCCAACCTGATACTCGAACGATCACAAGAGCTGGATTAATCTCCAGGAGGACATCGGGCCCTAGTCCCATTTTTTCGAGACCACCCGGGACAAAGTTTTCTATAAAGATATGCGAATATTTGAGTAGTTTTTTAAGCGTTGTGAGCCCTTCATCACTTTTTAGATCCAGGACGAGCGAGCGCTTGTTACGCCCATATACCTTCCAGTAAATATCCCAGCCTTCTTCACGCCAGTTGCGTAGGTCATCCCCTTTACCTTCTCGCTCAACTTTAATCACGTCTGCTCCAAAGTCGGCCAGATAGGCAGAAAGCATATTGCCAGCCACGAGTCGTGATAGATCAATGACGCGCACATCAGCGAGCGGGCCGCGTAGATTGGGGTCAAACGATTTCAATTGAAGGCTCCTTGGAATTCACAGGATCATAAGATAATTTTCGTATGGAGAGCGTTTTACTAGCTATGCATCGCGTTGATTGTTGGTTAAAGTGGAAACTCCCTTGTCTTCACTTTTTTTGTAAATTCTGAATATGGCTGCCCAAACATTTGAAGTGTTCAAACAAGAAGCTATCGCTGCTGGTTTCGATGAAGTTCTCGAGCGGCAGTGGCCAGCCGATCAATTTTTGGATACCCACACACATCCTTTTTTCGTCCGCGCTCAAGTAATACAAGGGGATATGTGGCTCGGTCAGGGTGGAAGCACGAGACATCTCGTTGCAGGTTCTACATTTGAAGTAGATCGTGACGTACCGCACTCAGAGCGGTACGGGCCGCAGGGGGCAACCTACTGGGTTGCTCGTAAACACTAACAGACGAGATTAGGTTGCGCCGCGTGGTTGGAGATAAATCTCGGCCCAACGAGTGAAGTCGATAAACGCAGCCTCATGTAAAAAATCTGGTTGGTATCCGAAATCGGACTGAATGCCTTCGATCTTCATGGGGGAGCGGTTTGGGCTGGAAGTCCGTCCAATCGTGCAGCGTGTGAGTTCGTCCACAAGCTCATACGTAAATCCTGGAAATGTCGAAGACATCATGCTGCACCAGTTTGCGATATCCCATCTTCTGCCTGCTGATAAATGGTAGAGCGGTCTCGGATTAACGCCGATATCAAGTGCCCCGATGACCCCTTTTGCAACGTCTGTTGAGTAGATCCAGTCGTCCGCGCAGTTTCTCAGCAGAATGGCTATCTCATCGGTGTATGCAGCCTTGATTAACTGAAGAGGAATGCTCAAGGTGTCGCGCACGCCAGTCTCGTACTCCCAACGTCCGAAAACAGTCCCTAGCCTGAGTGTTGTCACACTCAGCCCTCGCTTATTCGCGTAGCGAACGCAGGTTCGCTCTGCAGCAAACTTACTGATGCCATAAAGCGACTCGGGCATGGCAGAACTCGAGTCTTCGTCGAGCCACTCGCTCTGGCGGCCATGTTGTCCAAAAACGGAGCCCGTGCTCAGCTGGACCATCCTAGGAAGTTGGTGTCGCAGGCATGCTTCGAGCACTTCGACTGTTCCGAGTAGGTTGACCTCAAAAATTCGACGAGCTGCTGATTTCTCCCTATCGAGCCCAGCCGTAATAGCCGCAGCATTTACGACGCGATCAGGTTTGAACCCACCGAAAGCGTGCTCGAGATCGTCCCGTTTAGAAACATCCCCTTCCATCGTGATGAGTTCACCGGGTAGGGCACTTAAAGCCGTTTTGAAGGCCAACGGTGCGCTGTCCGGGCCAAATAGTGCGACGGTATCACCTCGCTTGAGCAGTTGCTCAGCGATATTAAGCCCGACAAATCCTTGGCCACCAGCAATTAAAACGCGCATTAGTTCAGCTCGATCTTGGCTTTGTCAGCAATGTCGCGCCACTTCACCGTCTCTTCTGCGATGAATGCGGCTGCTTCTGCTGGTGTCATCACAATCGGATCGATCGCCATCTCAGCGAGCTTGCTCACATACTCTGGATTACGAATAATCTGATCGTTCCAAGACTGCAGCTTCTTTTGAATATCGTTTGGCGTCTTCACAGGCACGGCAATCCCCCACCAGGTGC
>JACCDO012416928.1_pt1 | contig 43137 bp, 42 predicted proteins | sample 7446101 | NCBI WGS metagenome assembly JACCDO01 (sample SAMN15323440, study PRJNA562643) | freshwater metagenome | isolation source: river surface water | place: USA:Blue River Watershed | collected 2017-08-16 | reverse complement strand
TTTATGATTTTTGGCAGCCTACTTTTTATTTTTGGACATTTTAAAAATGTCCAAAAATTTTTTCAGACCAATAATAATGCATCGCTTCCAAACAATTCTAACACTTATTGAAAATACTACTTAAAGAACGACCCACCCCCCCCGATTTTTATATTTTACGTTTTCAATATTGAATTCACATTTTTCAAGCGCAATAAAATAATATAAATATATATTGTATAATTAAAGTAGTAATGAAATTCAATTTTCTAAGTAAAAACAATAAAGTTCTCGTAGATGATAAATGTAAAATTATATGTGATACAAATGGTATAATCAAAGATGTGAATAGCAATACTCTGGATATATTACTTTATGAGAAGCATATTCTTATAGATAAATTCATAGGATTTATAATGAGTCCATTTATGTCGCATATTCACGAACATATCCTATTACCGAAATACAATTCTGCGAATATGTTGCAAAAAAATATCATACATATTTTCTTATCAGGAAAAACAATGAAGCGTCCTCTGATTATATATGACCTGTATAGAAAACCAATTTATGTTGAATTGACTGTAAAACTCAATGCCGAATCTATGTTCGTTCTGGAATTCAAAGAAGTCAGTGATATAGGTAATTTATCCATTTACATAGATAAAATAGATATGCCGAATGAAACATTCAAACTGACTCAAGGTAATGTAGTCACAATATCATTACAATTCCGAAACTCATCTAGGTATATTACTGACCACGGTGTGTTGAAAACAATTGAACTTCATCAGAAATTTCACAATGATGTCCTTCATATTATTCGGCGTGATTTCTATCCATACATTTCTGTATATGAATTCAATAACAATACAATCACATTATTACTGAACTTAGATGGAAATCATAGAATGCCACGTTACTGTGGGTCATTAGCATTATGTTTTCTACACAATCTATATTATTCTACTGCTCCGTATGTTACATTACAATGTGGTGTTACATATGACGCATTGTATCACGGTAATATAGATAATCGCCTTCGTTTCTTTGGAGTTGCATTTGATTTAGCTGCAAAATTCAAGGACCAATGTGATGAAAATGAAATATGCTGTAGTGATGATTTTATTCGCAAGGTTTCTTGTGAAGGTGTGTATACGAAAGATGAATTAGGGTTATACAGTAGAACATTCTACATTGACGGACTAAGACATCAAAACTCAAACTTTATCAACATTATGAAACTAGACCCAGATAAGATTGTTTCCAAACCGAATAAAAATTGATTGGTAGAAAATCGGTATTTGAAATATGAAATATATGTAAATGATTTCACAAAGGTTTATATACGACGAATATGAAAAAAGATTTGGTGAAGGGTTATATCCAGAACCAGTAGATGAATCAGTTGAAGAAACCGATGACTATAAATGTGCGCATATAAAATTTCGTATAGAAAATAATTATTGGGTCCAATCATCGGGGGACACAATATTTGGATTAGATGGTAATTTTGGAGAAAAAACATTCAATAGTCTCAATCAAAAATACAAGAATGATAAACTACAAGTTGCAGTGAAAATGTGTATAAACCGAATGAAACAGGACGGTATTACACAACGGGTTATACATACACCATTGAACGAATTATCCAAAGCAGAATTCATATTTCGTGTAATTGATGAGATGTGTAATTGTGGTTGGAAAGCACAAGCGGAGTATATCATATCATTGGTAGGCAATGGAAATCATTGTATTGGAATCAAAAACAATTGGAATACAATTATATATCCGAAAACAAATAATAATAAACTCATTTAGAGTAATCTCAAATATATATACAAATGGCCGACAAAACCACTCTCTTGAGAGCGTTTAATACGCATATGGTGGAATTTCTAGATGATATTATTACGATTTTACCAGATAATGTTGGTTTAGTTACGACGAAAAATTCATTTGAGATGTATAAGAAAGCGAATCCGGCATTGTTAATTAAGATTTGGTATACTTATGTGTATCAACCATATGCCGAGATTATTGAGAAAGGTGATTTTGATTTTTTTATCAACAAGGATTATTCGGAAGATTTGACGTATTTACAGAATTCTACTGCCGTTTTAAGTGCGATTGATACACTACGAGAACAAATTAAGGTTATGAGTGAAGTGAATCGTATGCATTCATTGGAATATATTCGCAACTTATGTAAGTTGTCAAATATGTATGCTACTATTTAGGATTATTATATACAAATATTATATAATATGCCAACCAAAAAACGCAGAACTATGCGTAGGAACAAAATGGTTCGTCGCACGAAAACGAGAAATAAACGGTATAGGGGTGGGAATGATATGCTTGCGCGGAGAGGAGCAAATTTAATATCAGAACTTAAAACCATTGAAGATAGATATCGAGAAGGTGTGATTAATGAATCTGTAGCTGAAGAACAAAAAAATAAGGTAAACAATGAATTACAGCAAATCAAATCAAAAGTAAAAGCAATGGACTTCTTTGGCGAGGGTGTTTTACCAACCGGAAAATCAATGTATAGAACCGGATAATGTTTACAACGCGTAAATCACTCTTTCCACATCAGCATCTACGTTTCGTATATGGACTGTTTCCCAATATCGTGAATCGCGTTCTTCTAATGGAGACAACACCCATTTAATTTGTCGGTTAGTAAATATACGGTCCGTCATTCGCTTCGCACGTTTATAATGAAATTCAGATGTAACTACATATACATCTGAATACGAATTCAATTCCATCGTTCGGTTCGCAATTACAAAATTCTCGGCCGTGTTTGTAGCAACAGTGTCTAAATATACACTCCAATTCGGATTACCGCGAGGTAAGATTGTTCGAGCCATAACTTCAGCTTCACTCACTGAATTCGCCGAATCGTATTTTACACCACCACTTAAGAACCAATCAACGGTGTCGTTTTGATGATTGGTGTTTACAAAATCAACCGCTGTATCAATGCGACCATTCAACAAACGCATAATGTGGCAACCGAGCATAATCATCAATATATTCATTTTCTTGTTCTAGTTTGGTATTTTTAGTTGCTTATTCTTATTCATTATACACTATGTTTCAATTTTTTCGTTTCATAACACAATCCGTATTGCCTCATATGCTTTGCGACCACAAATATCAGCCATTGATACTTTACCGTCCAATATTTGGAAATACGCAAGTTCTTCTTGTAGATAAAACGTATTGTTTATTGTATCATATAATACATACATATTGTATTTCATACTTCCAATCATTTCCAAACAAATGCGATGAATAATCTTCTTTCTATAAAGCGTATTCCAATCGTGTTTATCCTGATATAGAGCAAAACTACCACCTTTTTTTATAGACCAAGTTCCTAGAACTTCATTTGTTTCCGATACAACAGACCCTCCAGTTAAAAACCGTATATTTGTTTGAGTATCTGTTTCCCAGTTCGTTAATTTCCAATAATTTCCAGTTGTTAAAATAGTATCCAATGAAATATGATTTTCTACCACTTTCAATATATGGCGTTTATCTTTGTTTGATTCTGAAAATACCCGTGTATGTGTGATTTTATCTTCCATAAAGCCAAGCAAATCCGATGCGGAACGACGTTTCATATGTGCTATATCATCATATTCGGGAATCGGTCTGTTTGTAATATTAATTGTTTGTAATGAAGCATTGACGGATAGTGTGGAAAAGACAATTTTCTTTTTAGAATCACAGTATTGAACGAGATTCCTATTTGGACCATTAATTTCCGGATATAGTTCATATTGGATTCCATTTATTTGGAATACCATCATTTCCCTTACACACAAAGTTGTGGAATCTTCGTTTACTTTTATACGCAATATACCATCGCCTTTATGTGAGTATGTTCTCGGGTCTACTTTCTTAAATTCAAACGTTGTTGTATAATCACCGATTTGTATTGTATCTTGTCTAACAGAACGTCCGAAAGTAATCGTTTCTCCATCTTTGGATTTCCATTGTGGTTCTCCGTAGTGAAGAAACCATAATAATTCTTCATCACCTTCTACAGGGTCTGTATCCGTATTTGGTAATTGTTGTAATAATGAACCGGCTGCATTGTTCCATTCTCGTTTTTCTGTTAAACGATTTATATCCGCCGATGCTGCAGCTGTTCTGTGCTCTAAGTTAATAAGTGGGTTATACTCATCTGGTAGAAACGCGTCTTGAATATTAGGGTAAAATATTAATTTGAGTTTGTAATAATTACCATCAATACCTTCGTTCGTGCATAACATTCCGTCGGTAAATATATTCGCTTTATAAAATTCTCGCATTTCCTTTGTTGTATATGGACCATCGCTAATACCTTCGCAATACCACATATCACCTGTTTCGGATATACGTTTTGGCTCTTTCAACTTTCCGTGGTAAGGTGGTTTTGTGTTTTCATCAAATTTCACGTTTTTTTCGGACATTTTTTTATTATAACTTGATAATATATTTTACAGATATACATTCAATTTTTGTAATTCAATGGTTGTAAAAATTGATTTAGAAACGCCGGTTTTAGTTATATTATAACTAAAAATGGGTAAATATAATTGCGAAAAGTGCGGGAAGGAGTTCAAGCAGAAATCTCATTATACAACGCATACGAATAAAAAAAATCCGTGTGTAATTGAAAGTAAAATAAAGGAAATGATTGATAATGCTGTTAAAGAGAAACTGATTGAACTAAAGAAAACTATACCAAACGATATATCTAAAACCATTGAAATTGTATATGATAATAAAGTCGTTAGAGATGTCCCTACAAAAAATATACATATTCCAAGACCAATACTAAAGTGGGTTGGTGGAAAAACTCAAATAATAGATAAACTTATCGCGGATTTTCCAGTTGAAATAAATAACTATCGTGAAGCATTTTTAGGAGGAGGTAGTGTTTTATTCACATTACTATCTTATGTAAAAAATGGTATTATAAAGATATATGGAAATATATACGCATACGACTTGAATGAACCGTTGATTTATATCTACAAGAACATTCAAACACATCATAGCGAATTGTATAATACACTACAAGCTATTATTACTGATTTTAATGCGTGTGGTAATGGAACAATAAATAGAACACCCACAAATATAGAAGAAGCAAAACTAGCAAAAGAAAATTATTATTACTGGATAAGAAGCGAATATAATAAATTGTGTTTGAACGACAAAAAAGACATATTAGGTTCTGCGATGTTTATATTCTTGAATAAAACTTGTTTCAGAGGTGTGTTTAGAGTCGGTCCAAACGGGTTTAATGTCCCATACGGACACTATAATAATCCAGAAATTGTAAATAAGGAACATTTAGAAGAAATACATAACTTAATACAAAATGTTGTATTTGAATGTTGTGATTTTAACTCGTCTTTGATGAATACAGAACCGAATGATTTTGTATATCTTGACCCTCCATATGCGCCGGAAACTGATACTTCGTTTGTAGGATATACGGAAAATGGATTCAACATAGAAAATCACACCAATTTATTTACATTGATACATACATTAACCGATACAAATAAGAAAATAATGTTAAGTAATGCTGATGTGAATTTAGTGCGTGAAAACTTCACGAATGAAAAATATAACATATTATCTGTTCTATGTAAAAGAAAAATTAATTCTAAAAACCCAGATGCAAAGACAAGAGAAGTTATTATAAAGAATTACTAATCATATAAGTATGTTGGTTCAATTTTTTAGTGAATTTTATTATATTTGTTATGTATATACACAATGAATATGAAAGATAAAGTAGTAGGCACGATAGCTGGTGCGTCTATTGGATATACCGCCAGTTTAGTGATTGCGCTAAAATATGCGTCGGCCTCAAAACCAGTTCCGGAAGCGGTTATTTTACCTACAATTGTAGGTGGAGTAATTGGATTTGTAGTTGCTTGATTTATTTGGTATATACTACCAAATAAAACTTAGTTTTACATAATGAAAAAACCTCCCTATAAGGGAGGCGATAATAAGGTCTAACTGAGATTCGAACTCAGGTCAACGGATTCAAAGACCGATGTGATAACCCCTACACTATTAGACCGTTTGATTGTCGTAGACAAACGCGCGAACCGACACGCGCGTGAACGCAATTGGTTCTGCCCCAATTATTTCTTGTTGAAATACAAGACGTGATACTATTTCACTATGCATTCTGTTACTCTTTCGGGCTACTATTCCTTTTTTAAACGAAAATGTTTATGTGGTTTGTTGCTGTTAGTAACCGAGTAATTAGTCTCATCGGGAATCGAACCCGAGACTCTTGCTCCCAAAGCAAGAATGATACCACTTCACCATAAGACCAAGAGAACATTGTTCCTTCGTGTTGAGGGCGGGCATCGATCCCGCGGCCTTGACCGTGTAAAGGTCACGCTCTACCGTCTGAGCTACCCCAACTTATAATATAATATGTATTTGCTCCTTGAGCTGTATCCAACGTTCGCGGCAGGGCTCGAACCTGCGACCTCTCGTTTAACAGACGAGCGCTACTAACCAACTGAGCTACGCAAACCAAAAAAGTTGAGACCCCATTGTTTGCTCCTTGAGCTGTATCACCCTCCTTATTCCGATGCCGGGACTCGAACCCGGGTCAAGGGCTTGAAAGACCCTTGTCATAACCACCTAGACCACAACGGAATGTTTTTTGCTCCGCGAGCTGTATCACCCTCCAGATGCCCCATACCAGAATCGAACTGGTGTCGCACGCTTATAAGACGCGCATTCTAACCACTAAAATAATGGGGCCTTACCATAAAGGCAGTTGTGTTTAACCACAAGGAAAATACTCGCCAAAATGGCTCCACCTTTTCCAATGGTGGGATAGTTGAGGTGGGGTTCGAACCCACGAAGCTTACGCAGCAGATCTTAAGTCTGCCCCCTTTGACCGCTCGGGAACTCAACTAAGGCAGGAAACCACGGCTCCCGCACCCCTCTTGTATAAGAGAGGATTTGACTACACCTTTTCAACGGTGTAAAATACTGCTGGGGGGACTTGAACCCCCGACCACTTGATTAAAAGTCAAGCGCTCTACCGGCTGAGCTACAGCAGTCAACAGCCCCTGTCTCACACTCTATTATATAAGACACGCTCTATATTGTTTTTGTAAACATTATTTTATACACTCATAACCCAACTGCTCTCTCACACACAATACTACATAACATAAACTCTATATTGTTTTGTAAATATTATTTTATGCGCTCACAACCAATTGCTCCTTAGCACATTATACTATGTAATATACTCTCTATATTATTTACTAAATAATATTTTGTGTTAGAACACTGACTCTTGGCGACCCCTGTCTCACACTATACTATGGATATATTTCTTTAAGTGATTTCCTCAATATATTTATTCAACCGAACGGCTCTGATAATTCAAGTGATATAACTGCACCTTCGGGTCCATCTTATTGAAATAATCCGCCACTACCTTACACGTCACAATCACTGGATTACCCGCGTCCACCGAAGGCAAATATACCTCGTTATGCAACGTGCAAATATGACGAAATATGGATTTCTCAATCGGCACCTCCTTCCCTCGCTTCTTAATGAAATACGTCACATATGCATTGTGAACGTTCCTAATAAATTCAGCAGATTGTTTGTGAAACCCAAAGAACATTTGTTTATATACAGGAAATGCGTTTAAGTATTCCTTAACCTTTCCGGCACGTGATAGACAAAGGTATTGATATTGGAGATTTGGATTATTGCCCCTAAATTCTCTCATACTAACATACTGTGGATTCTCAACACTAGCCCGAGCACCGCTATCTGCGTGATACAACATAATTCCTACATTCGTATAATCAGTAAGATGAATATGTTCGTGTTCATCAATACGGCACGATTCGGGATAAAGAACAGTGCTGTTTGCGAATACAGCGTCCGGTTCAACAACCTGAAGTGTATTCGCACTATTCACCTGATATACAGCAATCAAATAAATCGCCGGATTTTCTATCCTCAGCACAATATGATTATTCGGGTGTTGCACTACGAAACTATAAACACGCGATTTGTCTAACTCCTTAATTAGAGGAATATCATTCAATTCGGTGTTAGATGGAGCACGCAAAGCATCAATAAACATATCACGGAATGTGAGTTGGACGGCACCCTTGTTCGTTTGATACTGTGTGCGAAAGAACCAATAATTACAACCAACTGCACTCTTAGATGCTAGTTCCCACGACTCAATGCGGGGGTCGTAAAACAGGTTCATCATTGTGCCTTCAATGATTTTAGTCGCTGTTACACCCGAAAACCCCGGACATTTAGACACAAATGTCTCTAACGACAATGACTTCGGCGGGGAGAAACACAAAACTTTATCAGTAATTGGGTCTAGGATTACAGAACGGTATTGTCCCAATGAATCATCTGTTTCCTTATTCTCTGTATTCAAAATCTTATAACTCGCACGAGGCGAGTGATAAATCTTACTCTTGATGTTCTCCTTGTTAGGTTCAATTGTATATTCCATTTCAAGTATATTGTTATGCAAAGAATGTTTATATCATTTTGAAATCAATTTTGGACGGAATAATAATATAAACGGATTGTATAGTGGATTCTATGGAAATGGAGGATATACGATTAAAACTTGGTGATATTATCCAGATTGAATCGCCTACAAACCCAGATTTACATCAAAATACGTATATTATAGATTATATTGATGAAAATAAAATTGCGATTATAAATGTAGCAAATTTAAAGAAAACTTTACTTACCATAAACGTAGACGGTGGACTGTCCGATGAATCTATTGTATCCATACTCTTGATGGACCGTAGTGAAGAAGAAGGATATGCCCGTCAAAATGGTTTATTGCCACACGTTTGGGTAGATGTTTATATTGGAGGTGATACACCCACTGTAATAACTGGTGAAATTACGAATTTAGAAGACGATATATGCACGATAGTTACGTTCCCCGAACGTATCACTATCTATATCAACTTTGAATATAAAGGTATTCCAGAGCACATTCCATTTACTAAATTTGTAATTCGCGCAAAACCAATTTCCGCGCCAAAGGAATCGCTAGTAGGACAACCTATAACCGAAGAAATTGAAGAAGACGTTCCATTAGAGAATGCATCTTCTGTTGAAGTCACTGAATCGGGTGATATGGTTATAAATGTAGCCGAAAATGCTGTTCCAGATGATGATATTCGTGATGTTCTCCATTCTATGTATTTGGACGCAAATGAAATCGTCTTCGGTGAGGAACTGGAAGATATAGTCCAAATGGTAGAATTACCTGAACATCAAAAGAAATATAGTATTGAAGTTCAAGCAAATGATTTAATGGACGAATTATTATCAACCATTCCAAATGATAAACGCACACAGCGTGTTATGAACGACATTCACATTCTTATAGAGAGGTTCAAACAGTTGCGTAATCAGTTCTCCAATTTTGATGCAAATTACAATGTGATTGGGTTCAAACAAAATGGTATTCTCCATAAACCGCTGATTGATAAGATTCATACTCTTAGCACCAAATTACAATGGATTATACCAGTTGTATCACAAAAACGTAAAATATATACAGAAATTGACGAATACGAAATGCACGATGATGTCGTTCAAGCTGATATTGAAGATGAATTATCCTCGTATATTGAACTTTCTAAGCAATATAAACAAGGGTCTGTGAGATATTCGGAATTATATGCAAATATGGATAAATATAATACACCATTTGTATCATCTAGTGAAAATGGTATTCTTACCAAACAAGAGGTTCTCTCAGACCTTGATGTAATTGTAAATAATCTAGGTAAATTTACGAGTAGTGTTTCAAGAACAGTCAAAAAATCGGAGACTGATGCGAACAAAACATTTTCTTATATGGAACAACGTAGGTTTGTTATACAACGCTATAATTTGGGACTTTCAAAGAAGGATACAGTATTAATGAAATCTGGTAAAGTTGTATATGTTCGCAATAAAATGACTCCTAATGATACAATGATTGTGAAATCAATGCTAATTTTACCAGAACCAGTAATGAAGTTCTCCCAGATTGATTTACCGGGAACAAATATTATGACTCGTTCCAATCTACATCAAAACTATTTCTCTTTGTTCCGTCTACTAAAACAGAAGACAGCGGTTACAACACATATTGTAGATGACTTAGAAAATGAAATTAAGTATGATGACGAGACAGATAGAGAAGAAGAAGACGACGAAGAGAACCGACAGTATAATATAAAAGGTGATGATTCAATACAGTTTATGAAAACTATCAAAGAGTATGTTCTGGACGAACGTCTTGAGAACGAAACAGATAAATTCGCGAAGTTCCTGAGAACTGTAATCCCCAAAACACGTGTTATATTCCGTTTACTTAGGAAATACATTAAAAATAAAATGTCGTTTGTTGAGATTGTGAGAGAACTTGAACCGTTTATGGTGTATAGTAATGATATAACATTCAATCAATTCAAGGAAATTAGATATTATATCAAACAGAAAATGACCGAATATACAAAACAGAATGAGGAACGCGCAGAGCATTTTCGCAATATATCTGGAATTAAAGATGGAGAACGTTCTCTCAACTTCATTGAAAACGTGTTTTTAAATGACGATAAGATGGGTGATATATTTGAATCGGCATACTCTAAAAAGGAGGAACGTATCCCTACAAGTGAATTGTTATTTAAACTTATGAACCGAGATGGTTGTTCCTTATTTGCCGATGTTATTTCGGTTCTCTCTATCAAAGAATTAGTGAATCCAGAGAACATTATCAATGAATTTGAACCTAGTAAAATAGATGATATGGAATATGTGAAATCCAAGGATTGCACACGGCGCTATTTGAGTAAGCGATACACTACAATGAAAGCACTCCAAGCAGACAATAATAACGATGATGTTTTTTACGACCAAGATTTAGATGATACGCCGTATAAATTGCTGGATACGTATGGTAAAGAACGTAAACATATGCCACCAGATGTTTTTCTGGAGTTTGTTATAGAGACACTCGTTCAGAAACATAATGTTCGTCCAGACTACGCTCCAGAATTAGCACAGGTATTGATTGAAGGTAAAAAACGCGTCCAAGATGGAGAATTCGCCGTATTGACTATACAACCAACATTACCACCAGATACTGATGAAACAAAACTGACCGAAAAGGAAAAACGCGATATGGAAATTGAAGCCAAGGCCAGACAAAAAGTCGGTTATTATCATCGGGTGAAAAATCACTGGGTTCACGACCAGACGATTGACGAAGAAGCGTTCGTGGATACAAACACATTGTTTTGTAATATACAAGCAGATTGTTTCAAAAATCAAAGCAACAACGTATGCGAACCAACAAAGAATGCAAAAAAACGTATGGACGAACTAACAAAGGCGCGTATGGTGAAGGAGTTTGAGAACAGAGTAAATATGTCTATAGAACAATTATTAGAAAAGGGTAAAACCGAGCTGGACCGAGATTATAAACGTGTTATTCGTCAAAACACACTTCGTGAAGTTGCGATGAGTAGGTTCTCTATATATGCTTATGAACTAGGTAAAACATCTATAACAAACGACCTTGTAATTTCGCCACACGCTATACTACGAGACCTTGTGATCGGTCAGGAAGATTTTGTAAAGAAACAATCCGATATTTTAAAGCTGGTTGATTTACATTGTAGAGAACCTATGGCGGAATTAAAAGAAGATACACACTGGTTATATTGTAGAGACACAAATACGAAATTAATTCCACAAAGTTTATATCATCTGGCCACAGCATTTGTAATGAATGTGGATTATGTATCAAAATTAGATGAAATTTGTGCGTCGCACGGAACAATCAGTGATGATGGCGATGCGATTGTAGATAAATACAGCGGATATGTTTTGCGAAAAATAGATTTTGTTACTGAGGACGCGTATATTGATGGATTTAAAATCGTATCCCACGACGTAATAGAACAGGATTTGGGAGAACGTCTCGCTGAAATGTTTGCACCAAAACTCAAACCGATATTTGAGAACGAATCCAATGAAATGATTTATAACATTGTAGATTCCATTTGCACGAATATGGGAATACCCACAGATTCCGTCCAAGAGTTTGTTATGAGAACATCACTTGAATTAATTGAACGAAACGTTCAATCTTATGATAAATACGAGGAAATCGCAGAGGCAGTGTTTAAAAAGAAGAATACGCGACCTATTCCGTATGAAATATACAAAAATCGTTTCATTTTTTGGATTGTATCATCGTGTATATTAATCGCAATACAAACCGCAATACCATCATTCCGTGTTAAAAAGACATATCCGGGGTGCGTTCGTTCGTTTAGTGGGTTTCCATTAGATGGTGGCGTAGAAGATATAACGGGAATCAAATACATTGCGTGTGTATTGAAGAAAATGGAAAGTCCAATCGCCCCGTGGAATTCTATAGAGAAATTAGATGTAAATGCGTATGTAACGCGTATAAAAGAAACACTAGAAAAGTTCATAATATCATCACGTATTGATATAAACGATTTATATGTAGCAAAACGCAAGTATATCTTGGAACACCCGAACGAAATCATTCCGGAAGAACATAGTGTTGATAAATGGCGCGCGTTCTTACCGCCAATTGTAAAATATAAAATGGGTCCAGTATCTTCCATAACAAAAGACTTTGAACGTGATTTTTATGAAGTTATGACGAAGGGACATAAGGACCAACACTCATCGTTGAATGTAATAAAAGGAAAATGTTCTCAAACGGGATTTGGTATAATAGAAGCGATTAATAAAATAGTGCAAACCAAAGACCCAATATTAAAAACAGCAAGCAAAGACCCATTTTTAGAGAACGCTTGTTGTAATGATTCTCAAATATCTAGACCAATGGACTATTTTATAAACGACGATGCGATTATCCAGAAATATATTGATACAGCGACACACTTAGGAGAACTGGTCGCAATTGCGAAAGAATTGGCTCGTCCAACCACAGTTTTTCATAAGGATTTCACTGGAGTATTACATACAGTTATTACAGAAACCATAACAGACGAGCATATATATCTTGCATACATACACTACTGTAATTTTACAAACGATATTCCAATACCGGACGAGTATTTACCAGTATGCGCTACGAAACCAGTTGGGTTTCCAGTAAAAGCGCCTTTGTTAGACCAAATAGAATTCTTAAAGAAGAATGGTAAGAGATATACACTTTCGGATTTACACGACCTTATGACGTTAGTGCGAGGGAAAAATCGCATACAATTACCGACAGATACAATGTTCTCTCAGATTAATGTTCTCTACGACCTTCTTGATGCATTTGATTCACGTGAATCTATAGTGATAGATGTTGTATTCCGTGATAGTTTGCGTGCGGTATTGAATTCATATAATCCGAAGGTTATGGTTGTTGAAGAGCGAAAGGAACTTAAGACATTTAAAAATTACCTAGCAACCGCAAATGAACGAATGTATTATGAAATTGTGAAATTTTTCGATCAATATGGAAATTTAAATGATGCGGATTATGACCGATTACAAAATTTCTTATTGAGTGTGACAACAACGAATCTACGAGATGCGGACGCATTATATACAATGACTACATTTATAAAGAATTCCGTATATATGATGTGTAAAGTATTCCCAGAAATAATTCTTAACGGAGATACATACAAAAATATTCCCAAACATTGGGATTTATCATCAAATCACGAACACGATTTAGGTAAAAAAATAGAATCATATTGGAACGGTATACAGGAATTTCACGGCGACACAGTTATAACTCATATTCTCCAAAATATTCAAATGAGTGCAAAGGACATTTTTATGTTAATTCGTGAATTACCTGTGTTCTCGCCACTTACTAAAGACATAAATACATATTATTCGTTATTTGATAATGAATCAGTCAATATGTTATTTGTATATTTATGGTATTCTGCGTTGTATGAATATATTGTATCAGCAAGCAATCCGGAATTTCTCCGAACAGATGTGGAAGAGAAAAAGAAAACACGACGAAATGATATGGCAGAAGCACACGACCAAGCAACACAGACGTTCGGTATTACAACAGAAGATAGTGAATTACAAGAAGTAGATATTCGTATTGGTAATACGACTGACTTAAAGATACGCGTTGCAAAGTTAGTATTAACATTTTTAGATATAGACCAGAACAATAAGAAATACATATTATCCTATGAAGAAATAGCGAAAAAAATACGCAAGGAGAAGAACATAGAAAAACAGAAGATTATTGAATATTTAGGTAATATGGATAAAGAGGAACGCCAGATAGAGGACCAATTCAAACGATATAAGATGGGACGATGGAATGTTGGTTTGCAGAAAGGTTTAGTCAACTACGATAAGAAGACATATGACCGTGAAACGACAGGTGCAGAAGGGGAGTTAATGAATATAGATGCAGACCAGTTGGCTCAAATGGAGAACGAGGAAGCCAATGCAGCAGAAGATAATGAGGCTATGGATATATCCCATTTAGGTGAGGATTATCAAGATGGCGATTATTATGGGGAAGATGATGACGAATAATTATACTATATTACATTATATAGAGTATAATTGATGTTTTTCTTATCAAAAAAATTCATAAGGATTCACAAAATTAATTTTGCAATATTAATTTTCCTATGTATATTTACACTGATTCACGTATATAAACCAGCGTTGATGTATAACGAAGAGGGTGGATTTAGACCATTTGGTATTGGTTATAGACATAAGACAGTTATACCAATTTGGATTGCATCTATAGTAATAGCGATTTTCTCATATCTCGCTGTATTATACTATCTAATGGCTACTTGACTGCAGCAACTGAAAGTATAGTTACAATCGTAGCTATATACACCCACGCAAAATGTCCTGCATTATTTTTAGCAAAACATAATTTAAATAATGTATCCTTGAAATATTGTTTTGCGTTGATGGAATCTTTGTTCTCGTCCTGACACATCGCGCTATAATCAAACCAGAAATCATATACATCGCTTGTTTCGGTTTCTATCGGTTTATCCTTGTTTTGTGCGAATCTTACAGACTCTTTATCTATAGCATTGAACGTTTCCTCAAATGTATGAATATTAAACATAGGTAAAACAGAATGAAACGGTATACTCATATTTGGATTACTACGTGAGAACAATTTACTCTTGAACGCATTCATTATCTCTTTATATTGATACGACCAAGACATAGGAGGTGTGGAGACTACAAAGAGCCCAAATGTATTTTCAAACATTTCCACTAAACTTGGAATTAAACCGATTAATACAAATGTAGTTGCGCCAATTCCCATATAGAGTATGCTAGTCAATTTCATTTGATTCACATAATCACATTTACCGAAAACTACCGAACATACTGCCATATTGAAAATCAATAATAATATCCAAACACCTATAAAAATGCCGAATCGTCCAACCCGCATTTCACCGGACAATTTAGTTAGGTCAATAGTCTGGCGTATATCAAATACATATTTAAATATGAAATCCTGATAGATTCTATATAGTATTCCAAGAAATCCTATAAATAATAAAGCGACAACAGAAATGACTGTTGTAATTGTTTCTTGTGGTTTCATTATATATCAATTAGAATATATTTGTTTGGAATTTACTAATTTTTTCACGTGAATCAGTATATGGAGTATCCACGTTTAATTGAACCTGGTGTAAAAAATTATTTATATTCTACATTACAACAGTGTCATGATAGAAAGGAATTGCTATATACTTGGATATTTAACGCGACAGTGTTTGTAATTATCGTTATTGTCGTTGGTTGTATATTGTATTATTGTAGAAAGCGAAAGCTGACTCCTTACGAACAAAGCGAAAGAGAGCGCAAAGACCAAGAATATGTATTATCTAAAATACGACAATATCAAACAGTAAAGAAACAATCACCGATTACTAATTTGCCTCAGATGTAATTACGCGTAATTGTATAGAAAAAAATGTAAATATAGTTTATAATATGTTATTTCGTGGAATTAAAACACTGATTAACAACCAAATTGTAAAAAGTAGCAATGGTGTTTTTGTATACACTGAATGTGGTAAGCGATATTTGGATTTCACATCAGGATTTGGGGTAACTAATTTAGGACATTCGCAACCGGATATAGTTTATGCAGCTAAGAAAGCGTGCGATACTAATATACATTCACAGATGAGTATTATGAAGCATCGCCCGATGATGGACTTATTAGAGAACCTAGGAAATCTTGATATTTCAAAACGTTCTAAATTTGATTCTTGGTATTTATGGAATTCGGGAACAGAAGCAGTTGAAGCCGCTTGTAAATTAGCTCGTCAAGCAACAGGAAGACAGAATATTATTTCAATGGTCGGAGCATACCACGGGAGAACATACTTGAGTATGGCTTTAACAACAAGTGGAAATAAATACCGTTCCAATTTTGGACCACTTCCAAGTGGTGTATTACATTGTCCGTTTCCAATAGGAACAGACAATATGAAAAAATCAATAAATTGTAATTATTGGGGCGTAACATCTTTGACTGATATAACGAATGAGACGAACAGATGTTTAGCGTTTTTAAATGATATGATGGAGACACAAACCAGTCCAAAAGACACCGCTGCAATTATTGTTGAACCGATTTTAGGTGAATATGGTTATTATCCTGCTCCGCCGGGGTTTTTGTCTGGATTAAGACAAATATGTAATAAACACGGTATTCTATTAATTTGTGATGAAATACAGACTGGATTTGGACGTTCTGGTTCAATGTTTGCTTGTGATTGGATAGATAATGGAATCGCACCTGATATAATCACTATGGCGAAAGGTATTGCAAATGGATTTCCTTTGTCCGCAATCGGGACACGCAAAGAATTATCTAATTTACAAGAATCCGGAACAATGGGTGGAACGTATGGAGGAAATGCGGTTGCTTGTGCTGCAGCAAACGCTGTATTTGATGTTTTCCAAAGAGATAATATTATATCTAACGTTCAAGCAAGGGAAAAACAAACCCACAACTTTGCAACGAATATAAAATATAATTCAATAATTAAAGATTTCAGAGGCCGAGGATTAATGTTCGGTATTGAATTACACGACAAACAAAAAGCTGAAAAAGTTGCAGAACGTTGTGCGGAATCTGGGTTATTATTATTGACTAGTGGTCCTAAAAATGTTTTACGACTTATTCCAGCGCTTACCATAACACAAGAGGAATTATCAGCTGGATTGGAAATAATAGAATCCTCGCTCTTACAATCGTAAATACATATCAAAAATTATATAATTGATATGTATATGAGCCTTATTTACGAACAAAGAGAATCTATTATACGTGATAATAATACCGCGCAACACGTGTTTGTAGATATTATCAAAGATTTAAAACCAGATTTGGTGGAATTAATTATAAAATCACCATTGGAAGGAGATTTGGATTTATCTGTATGTAAATTCAGTAAAATAAGGTCTGTTATTTTTGGTGAAGGTAAAATCACTAACCTTCGTAATATACCTCGGCACATTACTAAATTAGTTTGTGCTGGAAATTTATTAATAGAGTTAAATGACCTTCCAAATAGTTTACTTCATTTAGACTGTGCCCGTAATTATTTAACAACAATTGATTTCAAATCAATTCCGAATATCCAAGAATTACACTGCGAAGAGAACAAGATAAACGAATTAGTAATGTTACCTAAAAGTCTGATTGCCTTATATTGCGAACGTAATAAATTAAAACATATTGATTTGAAGGGTATGAGTAATTTACGAACATTACACGTATCTAATAACCCACTTATTATTGTGGAAAATTTACCGGAAACAATACACGAATTTGTATCGGATAATAACCCAATTCCATTGATAGAACCTACAAAAGAGGATATACCAAAGGACCATATAGAAAAAAAAATAAATTATGATGAAGCGCTTAACAAATATTTCAAATTAAAGACCAAATATGAAATGGACGTAAGAGAAAAACGTCGGGCTGCATACAAACGAGGTGTAAATAGAAAAGATAGAGCTATACGAGCAGCAGCGGTTCGTCCAAAATGTATAAGTTGTAAACGACCAGTCGGTTCTGTATTCTCAACCGATATTAATGGTTATCGCGCAATATGTGGCGATAAAGACCACCCGTGTAAACTTGATATTAAATTGAATCGTGGTAATTTTGAATTATCGGAAACAATACTGAAAACATTCAAGGACGCATTAGACGATACGAAAGACCGTATCATCAAACTTAAAATGGATACATTATTTAATTACGTATCTGAATCAACGTCCAGTAAATTATTCAAAAAGAAGATGGAAGATTTTACGAAAGACAGTAAAATATACAAAGAAGAATTAGACCGTCATAATGACCTATATAATAATACACATACACAAGAGTTATATAAAACAAAGATGGAAACTATATATGAAATGCAAAAAAACATAAGAATACTTCTAGCGGAGTATGCGAACACAGAAGATAGGAACACATTAACAATAGCGGTTCACACGTATAAAAATGATTTAATACCAGAGATAGAGAACCTGCGAAGACTTAAAAATGATATAATGGAAATGAATATTGAAATGAATCTGAATGAACCGGATATTTCTATTTTATTTCAATCGGAAGTTGCGCTAAGTCGTTGTGAGTATTTATATGGCGAATCACCCAGTGTTGTTAAGTTCAACGTATAGATATATACATATATAAATAATATACATATGTATTTTTCAACAGCTATTATAATTAGATACTCCGTCCCACATAATATTGTGTTTTGTAGCCCATTTTCTCTTATCACAAACAGTAGTCGTGCTATCATTATATGATATTGTTTTATCGGAATCGGACCATCTAACAGTTAAACCATCACTTGACGCAGGTTCTTTTTCTTTATAATCAGAAGGCGCGGTGCACGTATATGTAATTTCATTAGTTATAGAATTCGTTTCCGACTTTGTGGTCCAACCATCGGGACAATTGTTCGCGATTGGTGGGAAAGCACCACTACGCGAGCCCTTCTGTATGACTACACCCATAGTAGCAAGTGATATAATTAATACTATACAAGCTATAGTTATAACGGTTATATAGAATATTTCCATATAAATATATAATATGTAAATATTTTATACTACAGACTTCATAACGGAAGTAGCAAAAATAATTGGCATGCGAACTTGTAAATCAAATTTCAATCGTTCCTTAGAGTTCGGTTCTCCCATAGGCATTAACATTACATGACTTTTACGTCCTTGTTCGTATTCATTACATTCTACCGGTCCTTTGGAAATTTCTTCACAAATAGTATATCGTTTATAATAATGCATCAAATTCTTTGCACGACTATCTACCATGAATACGATATTATTCACGCCTAAATCTTGTTGATGGTATACAGATTGCATATAAAGTAAGAGGGCCGTATTTGTCTTTCGCACGCTCATATCAGACACTAAACGGGACCATTCTACAACACCGCCTGCTTTTATTTTCTGGTCCAATTGAAACCAATTGTGTTTTTCCATATCTAACTTAGTTTTATTCGCATCTATCGTGCGAATCGCTGAAACATATTTGCCAGTTGATGGATTACGAATTGCATAATGAACTGTTGCATCACTATTATCGTGTTCGTCTAGTATAATTTTACCTTTAGAACTTTCGTATATATTTGATTTGTTTATCTTCATTTTACACTGGTCTATGACTACATCATATCTTAATTTAAATATTTCTAAGCAACGTGGGTCAGTTTTATCAGTTATGATATCAATAAACGGCATACGACGCGAAGCATATCGTAACATTATTATATAATACAGTATCATACGTTTATATTATTTTGTATTCCAATAATATAGGCCATATGTCGCAATATTCTACGACACCAACAACAATTTTAGATTTAGCCAAATACAACGGACGTATTAATATAATACAGCCACCAGATATGGGAATCCAAATGAAAATGACTGAAAAAATAATGATAGTAAATAAATCAACTGATTACCGCGATAATGTATTTGAAGATAATGTGCTTTCAAAATTATTTTTTTCAGCGGAGAATATACAAATTATTCAAAATGGAATACGTGCCGGTGTTTATGAGAAATCTAATGAACTTTATATAATACCAAATCAAAATGTGAATAATTTGAAAATCATAATGAGAAGCACATATCTTCAATACGCAGAACATAAACCCGATGGTATTACCGCTCAAGTAGAACGTCTAAATAAGATTGTATTAGATTACTGTATTCCTTCTGTGTATAATGAAGCCGTGGGTTATGAAAGATACTGTCAGGACCAGAGTAGTTTAGTGGTTCCTTTAGAACAGCCTAGGAATCATGACCGCAATTATAAACAATTAGAACTTAAACCGTGGGTTTGAAATAAAATTATATTATATAACAATATAACAATATAACAATATAATATATATATTATTATATAAAATGCACTATATAATAATAAACACATTATGGATATATTCCACAGTATGTTATTCATTAATTACTTATTTTATACCATTCCTATATGAAAATATATATCTCTCGAGTACTAGATTGAATCATTTAATCTTTAATGTATTTGGTTTACGGATTTTTTTATATGGCGATGAATTCAATCCAAATGAAATATCTACTATCATATCAAATCATAAAACGATATATGATATAGCCATAATGTTTTTTATACAAAGCCATTATAACAAAGTAATAATGTTTTGTTTAAAGAAATCAATTACATATATTCCAGGAATCGGTTGGTGGTGTAATCGTATGCAGTTTCCATCATTAAACCGTAATATAAAAGATCTACAAAAATTAGAAAGCGTTAAACCAATATATCCAATTATTATTTATCCGGAAGGAACACGATACACAGAACAAAAATATAATGAAAGTTATAAATTCGCCAAACAGAATGATTATCCTATATCCAAATACGCTCAATTACCTAAGTATAAAGGGGCATTTGCTTTATCTAAAGAAATTGTGTATCATATGACTTTGATTTATTTAGATAAACATAACCGTATAATTACTGGTGAAATCAAAGAATTCCCATCTAGTGTATATATTCATGTAAAAAAACATACAAATGTTCCACGTGATGAAACTGAATATAAAAAATGGATACAAAACGAATTTGCTTCCATTGATATTATATATGATAATTTTAATCCCCAAGATAATATAGAAATGACACCTAACCTCCAGAATTTAGATTATATATTATATACATTTTTTGTTGGTTTTCATATGGTGTTTGGATACTGGTTGTTATGTTGATTAGGGTCTTTTTTTTCGTGTTTTATTTTGCTCTGCTATAAACTCTTTTAAAAAATCTTCAACTGGACGGCTTTGTAAAACAATGGTAGTGCCGTTATTATACATATCAACGAACAATTTATGAAATGTTTTTTTCATATCATAAAATCCAAATCTCGGATAATAATCCGGACCGTCGTCGGCGTTTGCTTCTAATGTGATGTTTACGCCATTATTTGAATATAATACAAACGCAATATGATATGGTGCCGAATCCACTATAAGTTCTCTGCGAACGATGGCGTACGCTTCACCTGCTGACGGAAACGCTTTATGATTCGTTGTTGTTATTTTAGACAGCATTCTGCGGTTTTTCGCATCAGAATCACCAAACAATATAGGAACATCTTTCGCACGATATACACAAGGACTGCTATTAGACCGAACGAGTTTATTAAAGGTTGTTTTTTTGAGTGTATTGGACGCAACAGAAATAGATTCGGCAAATTTCAAACAATCATTTTCGTTAATATGACGGTCATCATCAACTGGTTGTCTATAACCTAAATATTTACGTTTATCTACTAACGGACGAAAAAAAATATATCTATTATATTTTACATTTTCAACCAATCCATCAATATTACGTGTTATTTTATGCTGTTTTCCATCACTTACTATGAATCCGGAATTTATCAAACGTTTCAATGGTGAATCTACTAATTCTAATCCGCTTCGTATATACAATCCTATAGAATCACGCTGTGTAAATGAAATAAATTCATCGTATTCTTCGGGTTGAATAGCAAATGCTCCATCATTTGTTATAATAAAATCGCCATTTTTCTTAAATTGCGTAGTCATTATTATATACGTATACAAAAACACATTCCTACGTCTAAATATTTACTTCTTTACTTTCACCTTTATTTTCGCAATAGTGGAACTGCCCGACTGAATTTGCTGTCGTTTCAATTTATACTTATCATAATCACTTTCAAGGATATTAAGTTCATTAAGCCACATCTGTTCCAATGATGTTGCTAGTAGTATATCCAATTCTTTCTGTGAATTGTCCTTGTCCGCCATAATACTCGCCACATTTTCTTCAGTTACTGAATCCATAGGCATCTTAATAAGATATTTGAAATCACCATCAAAAGTATCATATTTCCTAGTATTCATTAGTTCAGACACTTGTGCTGATGTCTTTTTACGTAAATCAACAATGCCAGTCAATGTCTCTTGGATATATCGCGCCTTGTTTGTTAATTTCAATAGACGATTACGCAATCCATCTTCCAAATATGCCTTTCGTTTAGCATACAGTTTAATACGAACATCGTAGAATGTGCTAATAATATCCTCAATACTAGCGTATTTATTCAATCGGCGCTCCGAATTGAATAGATGCAGGTTAGTAATACTAATAGTAGTAGTCAGTTTTAGGAGTTTATGGACGCCTGTAATACCATTATCGTCTCGTGATGATTCCAATTCCGCAAGTTTTCCAGCTGGGAAAGTGATAGTGAAATCTACAGCGACCTCCGTGCACATAGATACAAAGTCTTTAATAGACGGTGGAATCTTCTTACCGTCTTTACTAATTCCGCCGTCCATTAGTGATTCTAAGAATGTCGTATAAGGCAATGTCCACGTTCCTACAGGTAATTCGGTTATACGAATCTTGTCTGCGCCTACGTGTTCGTATAATCCTTTTACCAAAAACTTTTGTTCGTCTAATTCTGTAATTGGTCCCTTGAATCCTTCATAATAAGGAACAAACTTCATACAAATTGGCGTATTGGTAAGTTTTGCGCGTAGATAAGCAATCAATTGTTTTGGGTCATAGGAGGGAATATTGCACGAGAAACCAGTTCCAATACCGGAAATTCCATTAAGAAGAGCAGTAGGAATAATCGGCACATAAAATTCCGGTTCAACCATAGTTCCATCATCATCTAAATATGTAAGCACTGCATCATCAGCTTCAGGGAATATCTTGCGAGTGAGAGGGTTCAACAGTGTGAATATATACCTCTCACTAGCGGAATCATCACCGCCGTGAAGACGCGTTCCAAACTGTCCGTTCGGTTCTAACAGATTAATATTATTGGAACCGACGAAATTTTGAGCCATATTGACGATTGCGCCATTCAATGATGCCTCGCCGTGATGATACGCACTGTGTTCTGATACATAACCAGAGAATTGCGCCACTTTAATTTCGCTTGTAAGCTTGCGTTTAAATGCAGCAAATATAATTTTTCGTTGTGAAGTCTTAAACCCATCTATGCCGTTTGCGATAGAACGCGCACAATCATAGATACTGAAATGACGCATCTCATTATGAAAGAATATTTCAAGTTCCACATTTTTGCGTCCAGTATCTAAGAAAGCGTCCTTATTATATGACTCCAACCAAGGTTTGCGGTCGTGCGCGCGTTTCTTGTTGAATACCATATCAACTACATCGTCGCTAGTAGAACCAGTATGAATGAAATCCACGATTTTCTTATCGGCGAAATATTTCTTGAATTCTGACGATGTAGATGTTCCAAGTCCCTTAAAATACTTGATATTCCAAGAAGAGATGTTTGGACCTACAGTGTCCTTCCAAGTTTTATACTCGCCCTCATTGTAGAAATGCATTGTAACTCCTCCATTTTTCGCACGTAAAATCGGCGTATTCATAAACGACAAGAATCCCGAGATTTTGAGGAGTGAAGGCCACTCACTATGAAATAAGTTGATACAAAGACCCTTGATATGAGACCCATCTGCGTCTTGGTCGCATAGAATCATAATCTTACCATATCGCAAATGTTTATGGACGTCTTCAATTGATTCATATACCATACCACTCACCAGACCGAGAACTTTCTTCAAATCCGTAATTTCCTTATTATCGCCGATTTTTTGAGCGGTTTCTCCACGGACATTCAGAACTTTACCCTTAAGAGGCAATATACCAATCGTGTCGCGGTCTTGACGGTCAAGACCAGAAACTACTCCAGCCAACGCACTTAATCCTTCACACACGACTAGAATACAGTCATTAGATTTATTGGTCCCAGCGTGATTCGCGTCAACGAAATTCGCAATACCACGAATGGTTTTCGTCTTGGTTCCGTCCGTTTTCTTCGCAATGCACTTATTCTCCTTTGCCTCGGTAAGAGAACAAGCAACGTCCATAACACCCATTTTCGCAATATCTTCAATGAATTTATCACTCACCGCGCAAGACGACCCGAAATCTTTAGAAACTGTAGTCATATTATCCTTTGTCTGACTATCAAATGACGGATTATCAATATCGCAACGCAGAAACAACATAAGCTGTTCTTTGAATGAATTCTGATTCACTGAAATCTTCTTTTTCTTTTCGGCGAGCGCACATAGTTTGCGTGTGATTTGACCCATAATATAATCTACGTGTTTTCCTCCCCTCGTGCAAATACCATTCACAAAGGATACAGCCATAAACTCGTGTGTTGGCGATAGAGCAATCGCATACTCCCATCTCTCATCAGGAGCCTCGTATACACGAAGACCAGTTCCACCTTTAACGTCCTTCGCACCAATATACTTATCTATATACTGTTGGAAATTTTTGACTGGAACGGATTCATTATTGTATGTGACCTGAACTTTCTTGACGGAATGGTCGCTCACTGCAGCAATATCATAGGCGCGTTTCTTAAATAGAGAATACATATCTGTTGTGAGACCATTCGGCATTCCAAAACGCGCATAATCTGGCCTGAACGTAATCCTTGTAAAAGGTTTCTGTGTTTTCTTGACTTTAGTAATAATAGGCGGACAAATTTCCGATAGGTTATTCTTGAATTCCTGAGTGTATTCTAGACCGCGAATATGGTCTACAGTAGTAATACTACCATACAATGAATAGATGAACCCCAACTTTGCCCCGAAACCATTCTTACCACCGACGATTTTTTTCTCGTCTTTGTTATAATTGGTTGATGTTCTCAAACGTCCAAACACCATCTCTGGAATATAAATATCATACTCTGGGTGTTTAGCCACATCAATACCATTACCATCATTTTCAATAATGATGGTTCCATCTTCTGATACATTGATTTTGATACTTGTGACAAATTTCTTATCCAGAAGCGGTGAATGAATAATACGAAGAATCTGGTCTCGCGCATTTACACCAAACTCATCATAAATCTTATATAAGCCCGGGACATACTCAATATTCTTCAATACAATTGTATCGGTAGTATCATCATATACCCACATCTGGGCGTCTACCGGTTTAACTGGTCCAATATACATTTCTCCATTATGGAGAATGTGTTCTAGGTCCGTTTTCATTTGATATACAGCAAGGTCCGTCATATTTGTGATATAGGTTATTTTGAATACAATGAGTTTTATTTAAGCGATTTCAATTTTCTAAGAAATATGTATAGGATTATGTTTATGAGACTTAAAAACACAAATGATATAGTCAAATATTGTAATATTTCTAATTGTATGAAGGACCGAGCACAAAAAGATTTGAAGCGAATAGATACATCAACCAACAATACGAAACTAAGCACAGCGATGAAATACGCACAATATGTCCGTAGATGAGAGAACCTTGATTCTATTTCAACCGATTGAAGACTTATCGGTCAGCACCTTGAAAGATTAAGGGTGTAAAATTCAATAGTAAATAGTTTAGCGGATACAATTTACATAAAATGTATTGTATTACTGTATATAATGAAAACGAGGAAAAAACGAATATCAAATGGTATGAAACGGGCGATGAAACGGCCGTGGAGAATCACGTATCGCAATACCAGCAAGAAAAGGACGCAACAAATAGTGAAGAATGGAGCAGAAAAGGATAAATTATTGAAGAAGTTGGATAAACTGCAATTGCGCATATACGGCATCAATAATTTACAAGATAAACAAATTGAATATTACAAAAACAATGGGTTTCTGTAATCAAAATATATTATTATTGTATATGGAACCACAATTTTTTAATGATGACGATTCAATAAATACAGAGGATTATATACAAATCCCAGTTGAACAACTGAAAGTCAATGGTATATATATATTATATAATGACTGGACTAATGTGATGATGCGGGCACGAATTATTAAAAAAGATGAAAACAATATAAAATACAAGGATATAAACAATGACTATGTAGATAGTCTTCCTATAGATGATTTTAAACCCGATAATGATGGTGTTATTCATATTACTGCGTTTCGTTTGAAGATAGTTTCAACAAAAACTACTACACCACTACATTCACCACGACAATTAAAACGACCCCCATCAAAAGGTGGAACAAAACGACGCCGAAATAAAAAAACGCGAAAATCTCGTCGGGTTTTCTAATTCGTTTTTTGTTGCTGATATACCCTAACACGGAGTAAATTAAACATATATACATTTGAAATATAAATGTATATAATTCACCAACAATGTAAACGTTCGTAGTTTAGGATATTTTCTCATATATGTGTATAAAATGAAACGTCCAGTTCGCCAAGATGATGGAACTTACAAAATAAAGGGAAAGACATACAAGGAACTATTTGGTTCTCGCGCTCAGGTCTATAACGGCACCGCGTATAAAACATCAGGAGGTCTTACATCTGGTGATATTATGATGAATAAGCACGGACGTATTGTGTCTACGCTGAAACACAAAACGGCTAAGAAAGAGAAGCGATTAGAGAAAGCAGGATACTTTGCTGAGAAAGGTAAGTTCGGGTTTGTTAAGCGCTCAACACGCAAAAAACGTAAGTAAGCAAATTATATTATAATGCGGTATAATATAATGGGTGCTGGTATATTACCTACAACTATAAAAAATGGTAAATTGTGTTTTTTGTTCGGAAAAGAGAATAAATATGAGAAATCCGCGCCGGGGTTCTCTGATTTTGGTGGAGGGGGAGAAGGAAACGAGACACAATTAGAAACAGCTATACGCGAAGGCGGTGAAGAACTTACTGGTTTCCTTGGAACCGACGAACAATTACGAAAAATGTTGTCTTCCAGCGGAACATATACAATTGATATACAAAATGGTAAATACAGGACGCATATATTTTATATGCGATATGACCCGTATTTAGAAAAGTATTATAACAATAATCAGAAATTTATACAAAAGCGCTTGGAAGCGAATGTGATAAAGACATCTAAGATATTTGAGAAAGCTGAAATCAAGTGGGTGTGTATTGATGATTTGGATAAAATGCGCCCTAAGTTCAGACATTTTTTTACACCGGTTATAGATAAGATATTACAGAATAAGGACGAGATAGAAGCATTTACAAAGAAAAATAATAATGGAACCCGTAAATCAAGATAATTTGTATTATGAATAAATATAAAATGAGACGTATATAGTATTACAATGGTAAATACAGCTGTTCTATATGTGTTTCACGAAGTGTCTGACCGTGTAAAGCATTTTGTGCAATTTTGCACGTTTGAATCGCCCTACATTGACTTTTATATAATTGCAAACACTATGCAAATCAAATTTGACCTTCCTCCGTATATTAAAACTATGAACCGAACAAATATAGGTTATGATTTTGGAGCGTGGAGTGATTGTTTATTAACAAATGATATGTATAAAAATTACGACACGTTTATATTTGCAAATTCATCTATCATCGGTCCATTTTTACAGAAAGACTTTAAAGGGCGATGGACGGATATATATATCAATGGATTGAAAGATAATGTGAAGTTATTTGGAAGCACAATTAATGCGACAGGAGACTCATATGGTTCACAACATTCGCCGAAAGACATAGCACATATACAATCATATATTTTTAGTGCCGACCGTGAAGCAGTTGAATATTTAATACAATGTAATATATTTGATAATACCAAACATCTTACTGGTTTCAGGGATACGATAAATCAAAAGGAAATATTAATGTCGCGCAAAATCATTGAAAAAGGCTGGAATATAGGTTGTTTAATGAAATATTATGATGGTGTTGATTTCACATTTAAACACAAATCGCCAGATGAATATTCTACACCATTCATTGGCGATATTATGTGGCCGGAAGCATATGGTAAAATATGGGACGAATATGAGGTAGTTTTTGTAAAAGGGAATCGTATAGACGTATCTATAAGATAGATTCCAGATATATAATTACGTCATCAGCACAATTTGCTATATACTGTGTAGCATAATTGACTGGCGTTATTTCTGTATGTTTGGCTAGGTTTTTGAAATAGAAATCAAACCGAGATGTGGAGAAATGTATTTTCTTGTTCTTGCCGGAATCACTTTTGATAAAGTCGCGATTAAAATAAATGAAATTTCTACCTGTATCAAAATAAATAGAAACATCGCAATTTACGCATATTTTTGCTCTATAATATAATGAACTAGAATCGCGATAGTCATCTAACGTGTTTGAAATAAATTTATTACAGAAATATACATCTTTAATATTATTTGCGTATATATATCCATATAATAAAGGGTCTTCTTCGGGTAATATAACTATATACCCTTTTTTTCTTATATATTCAATTACATATATAAAATCACCGATTGAAGTGAGTGATGTGCTTTGACCGGATTTCGGCATATAATTATTCAAAAACACCATTTTCTTATTTTCGGTTGTCCGGAATGTTTCAAACTCACTAATACATACGTCTTTTGGAAATGTAGGGAACGCCAATTCTGGATTAAAATCATAGCGAATATCAATCCCGTGATTTTCACGTATCATATGTAAAACAACACGGTAACAATCTAGGTAACTAACTAGATTACATTCTTGAAGATAATCTTTGAATAGTTCGCGTATTCCTTCACTTGGATTCCATACGTGATTCATCGTGCCTATCCAAGTATTAATAACCAATACATTTTTATCTGGATAGAGAACATAATTATGTCTATTATAACCAGTCATATTTCCTAACATCTGAACTAATTCCGGACAATCATCTACATTTTTCACGTTTTTTAAATCGGAAAATAGGAAATGACTGAATTTTATCCACACATAATATTCAAAGTCATCACCATTCATATTGACTATATTATTTATAAATGGCTGTGCGAAAAATATATCACCGACATTCCAAGCATTACAGAACACAATCTTTAGTTTTCCCATACAATAATTATACTTATAATACATCTCTAAGTATAATTTCTCATAATTTCACATATTTCATCAAATATTTTTCATAACCGAAAGGTAAGTAGGGATTACTTTTTATAGGACAGTATTCTAATTGAACGTCATTGAATAAATTGGTGTGAGATGTAATTTTTTTAGTAATATTATCTATATTTGTAATTGTATCTGTATTATGTTCTTGATGTGAGAAATTTTGGAGTTTGTTTCTTATGAAATTTGCATCACCAAAATAAGACAAATGCCATCCGCTATTTGGTATATACCCACATTTAACAAAACGAACATCATCTAATTTATAATTACATTCATTCAAATGTTTAATAGAAACCATTTTTGCGTGAAACCATTTGTCTTTAATTTTAGTGTGTAGATTATAATAATACAGATGCATTTCAAATGATAGAATGTTGATTTCATAATTCGTTTGTTTTGTATCCGAGAGAACCCGAACATCTGGTATTTCGTCCAAATCAGATACGATTAGTATATCATCGTCTTTTAATTCGGGGATTTGCGTAAGACCGCGAACACCGCAATTGCGCTGAAATTTTTCATTTACCCATTGTTCTTTGTTCTCGTAGTTTATGTTTGGAAATATATATGGGAAATCATCAACAATTATATGTATGATTTTACTGTTGAATTTTGAAAAATTATGGCGATTGTTTTTAAAGAATAATTCTTTTGTATGACCTGCGTGTGTATGTGTCGCCTCTACTATTATAAAATAATCAACTACACTATCTAATATATTCAACCGATAGTTTAACAAATCCATTTCATTATAAAATAAAAAACAATCTATAATTTTCATAGTATACATTGTTTATTGATTTTATGTCTAAATGGTAAACCACGATTTTGATATAACACCCGGTTCTACAATATAAGCAGATAAATTATGATTCGCATAATTTTCAAAATACGATTTATGGACTATTAAACCACTCTCAGTTGCTTTACGTTTTTTATACTGTCGGCAATAGAATAGATATGCGTCATATATAGTGAAATCGGAATTTTTGTCCGGCCATTCGGTGCGAATATCAGCAAAGACACAAGATAAATCCTTTTGTTTATTCCACATAGAACATCGTATTTCTTGTATGTATTTTTCATTTTCTATAATTACATTTGGATAAAAATATTGAATCAAATCAAGAATTTGTTCGTCATTAATGCTATGCGACCCCCACTTATTATACAAATATCGTATTTCTTCCAATTCAAGTCCGGTTTCAGTTTCGTCCTCAATCATTGTCTCGTCCCAGAACTGTATGAAACGCTGAATATCCGGTAAATATTTACTGAATATACCTTGGAACGTATCCGTTGCTTCAATATAATTCTCACCTAGAACTCGCATCAATTCATTTTTAAGAGGTGTTTGAAAGAGAACCATCGGGAGTTTATTTACATTCAAGAAATGCTTCCATAGATACTGTAAATTTTTCCACGTTATTATACCACCCGACGTTTTATCAAACACAATGTATTTTCCTATAAATCCGCCCACCAAATCGCTCACTGTTCTCACAGACAAATAAGAAACGTATGATTGTAATGATGAATCTTGTGTATTTGCAATGTAATCATCTGAAGAATCGTATCGTGTAGAATAATGCACTGCTACACATATAATATCTATTCCGGTTTCTTCTATTATATTCTTCCATATGTTCTCATATTTCACTGTTTCGTGTATATACACTAGACGACAATTTGTATATTCGTGTTCGTGGTATTTCAAACGGAATGATTGCATTAGATTAACACCGATGTTGATTTGGCAGAAATTATTCAGTTCTCTAATGAACGATTTTGCATATGGTGGTAATAGATGGATTAAATCTGTCTTCTTTTTCAATATATTGTCGCCCAATATGGTTAGAAAATACTTAACGGCTCTTTTACTGGAAAAGAAGGTTGGATACAAGGACATAATCACAGATTGAATTGTGTTGGATTCTGGAACAGAGGTTAGTAATGGGTTCTCCTTGATTCTTTTCATTATAGATACTTTCGTCTTGTATTTCCAAGACATCAAATTACGGTCATTTGTAATTGTTGTTAATATATGATATAAAATACCATCTTCATTATATAACCGATAATGTAATCCGTCATAATAGAAAAACTTTTCGGTTGATGATACATAAAAATACTTATTATTAGTCATAAATGATTTGATGAATGTATCAAATTCAACGTTAAGCGTTTCTATACGAACGGCGCGTTGTTGTCGTTGCATATCCATTGTCTCCATAATATTAGGAAGTTGATTCTGTATAAAATTGGTAAGTCGCGTCAACATATAGGGGTCATTTGCGTATTTTGTTTGTAGTTTCTCAACTACCGAGAACATTTCATTTTCGCTCATATTATATATGAAAATGCCGTAACTCTATATTGTTTTATTTACACCTTTTTGTAGTTGTGTTCTTTAAGTAGTATTTTCAATAAGTGTTAGAATTGTTTGGAAGGGGTGCATTATTAATAGGCTGAAAAAATTTTTGGACATTTTAAAAATGTCCAAAAATAAAAAGTAGGACAAAGAAAATCACAAAAATCACACTTCGCACCATAATGCTTTGAAAATGATTAAGTGGTTGAAAAACGAGACAGCATATTTTTTTGCGTTTGAATGTTTATATATTTTTTCTCATTATCCACTATAGGATAAAATGGATAACCAAAAAGTCCCAAAAAGTCCCAAATCATTTTACTGTGAAAAGTGCGACTATGAATGCTATAATAAAAAAGATTTTTCTAAACATTTATCTACTCGTAAGCATTCAACGGATAAAATGGATAATCCAAAAGTCCTAAAAAGTCCTCTTACGTATTCTTGCTCTACGTGTAATAAAACATATAAATATCAATCAGGATTGTGTAAACATAAAAAAACATGTACACAGACATTAAATGGTATTATACGAGGACCAACCGATGATATGAATTTTCTTACAAATTTAGTAAAAGAACTCGTAAGTGTGAATCATAATATAGTGAAACAAAATGAAGAACTACAAAAACAAGTTGTTGAATTGGCAAATAAAGAAACACATCAGACGATAAACAACACTACAAATAACAACAATCAACGGTTCAACATAAATGTATTTCTTAACGAGAAATGTAAAGACGCTATAAACTTCTCTGATTTCGTGAAAAATATTCAAATTTCCTATCAGGACTTGGAGAACAACGCACATTTAGGCTTTGTAAATGGTATTTCAAAGATTTTTATTGATAATCTAAAACAACTGGATATAACAGAACGACCTATTCATTGCACGGACGTAAAACGTGAAACAATGTATATCAAAGACGAGAACACTTGGACGAAACAAGCAGATGATGAAAAACTCCAGAAAGCAATACAAACAGTTTCCTATAGAAGTATGGGAAAATTAGCTGAATGGAAGAAGGAAAACCCCGATTACAAAGATTGTAATTCCGAGTTCTCTCAGAAGTGTGTAGATATACAATTACAGACTCTAGCAGGAAGCAACCGAGGAACATATTACCCGAAAGTCATTCATACACTAGCCAGAGAAACAGCGGTTGATAAATGAGAGGTCGTTCTTTAAATAGTATTTTCAATAAGTATTAGAGTTGTTTGGGAGGAGTGCATTATTAATAGGCTGGAAAATTTGTTGAGATAATTTAGAATAACAAATGAACAACTTGTATAAATACCATTGTAAATCGTGTGATTATAATACGTCTAAAAAATGTAATTGGAACGAACATATCCTTACTGAAAAACATAAACGGCTGGATTTGCTGGCGAACAAGAAAATCCAGCCAATTTCATATGATTGTGAATTATGTGATGTAAAATGCTCTCATCTATCCATATTTAATCGTCATAAAACGACAGCACGCCATTTGAAACGGCTGGAAAATAAAAAATCCACGGAAGTTGCTGTTCCAATAAAGGATACTCAAGAATTACGAGATTTTGTTATAGAACAAACTAAGATACACACAGCGAATATACACGAGGAAAATAAAGAACTACGCAATCTTATATTAGAACAGTCCAAACAGTATACAGAAACACTAAACAAAGTTGTTGAAACTTGTAAATCTCCAAATACAACTATACATCAAACAGTGAATAATAACCAGCGGTTTAATATCAATGTTTTCCTCAATGAAAAATGTAAAGACGCCATAAACTTCTCTGATTTCGTGAAAAACATTCAAATTTCTTATGAGGATTTGGAGAACAACGCGCAATTAGGATTTGTAAACGGTATTTCTAAGATTTTTATAGATAATCTGAAACAATTGGATATTACCGAGCGTCCGATTCATTGCACTGATGTGAAACGCGAAACAATGTATATCAAAGATGAGAACACTTGGACGAAACAAGCCGACGACGAAAAACTCCAGAAAGCAATACAAACAGTTTCCTATAGAAGTATGGGAAAATTGGCAGAATGGAAACAAGAGAACCCAGATTACAAAGATTGTAATTCCGAGTTCTCACAGAAATGTGTGGATATTCAATTACAAACATTGGCCGGAAGTAACCGCGGAACTTATTATCCGAAAGTCATTCATTCATTAGCCAAAGAAACAGCGGTTGATAAATGAGATGTCGTTCTTTAAGTAGTATTTTCAATAAGTGTTAGAATTGTTTGAAAGGGTTGTATTATTAATAGGCTGAAAAAATTTTTGGACATTTTTAAAATGTCCAAAAATAAAAAGTAGGTCGCCAAAATTTCAGAAAATCACACTTCGCACCATAATGCTGTAAAATACGTGAATGGTTGAAAAATACGACAGCATAAATTTTTTATATATTTTTGGCGCAAAATAGAAGGACATTTTTGTCTGTGGATATATTTATCTTTTATTTTACGCTATACAAATATAACCCAACTCATAATGCTTTTAAACTATATATTTTTAAAATAGTTTGACTGCTTAATTTTATATGTGGCGCAAAATAAAGGACAATTTTATCCGAGGATATATTTATCTTTTATTTTACGCCATTGCGGAAAATTTAGGACAAAAACATCTCATAATATAATAACAATAATAATATGAATGTCTCTGAAATCGCGACAGATTTATTTTGTGAAAAATGCAATATCGTTTGTAAAAAGAAGAGTGATTGGGAAAGACACATATTGACTATAAAGCACTTATCAGTTAAAAATAATCACAAATATGACTGTGAAAAATGTAATTATTCAACTTGTAATTTGCGTGATTGGGGTAAGCACATCAAAACTAAGAAACATATAAATAATGGAATAGAAAAGACATACGAATGTAATAAGTGTAATAAACAGTTTGCCAGTTATAAAACACACTGGTCACATAAACAAAAATGTATATATATAAACCAACAACCCAATTATTCTAATGTGATTGAAACACTCATTCGTGAAAATCAAGACCTAAAAGCAACATTTGTAAACGAGATGCGTAATTTGGTAAGCGAACAAACAGCCGAAACAAATAGAATATTACTTGAAATAACGAAAACGAATAAAACAGTAATTAATAACAACACCACAAATAATAACAATCAGCGGTTCAATATCAATGTTTTCCTCAATGAAAAATGTAAAGACGCCATAAATTTCTCCGATTTCGTGAAAAATATTCAGATTTCCTATCAGGATCTGGAAAACAACGCACAGTTAGGATTTGTAGATGGTATTTCCAAGATATTTTTGGATAATCTCAAACAGTTGGATATAACAGAACGACCGATTCATTGCACGGACGTAAAACGTGAAACAATGTATATCAAAGATGAGAACACTTGGACGAAACAAGCCGACGACGAAAAACTCCAGAAAGCAATACAAACAGTTTCCTATAGAAGTATGGGAAAATTGGCAGAATGGAAAAAAGAGAACCCCGATTACAAGGATTGTAATTCCGAGTTCTCGCAAAGGTGTGTAGATATACAATTACAGACTCTAGCAGGAAGCAACCGCGGAACATATTACCCGAAAGTCATTCACGCATTGGCTAGAGAAACCACAGTAGACAAATAGACATAGTAAAAAAGTTATTTTTATTACTATGTTTTAATATTATACCCCCACCCCACACTTTATATTTTTATTTACGCACAGCTAATACCGAATGCCTGCATCTGCATCTGTATGACCAAGTTGCGCAACATCGCAATCTCCTTCTCCAATTGAGTCACATAGTTCTCGTGGACGAGACCGTCAGTTTCATATACGACATCTGCCTCCGAATCAAACCTCTCTTCCAAATTCATCGGTGGCATAGTGACGAACTCATACATTTCCTGTTCTTCCTTAATGGGCGCGCCGGGGCATTCTCCAATAGAATCTGCACGAATAAACTCGGGCGGAGTGACCGCTTCATTACGGACCAATCTAGGCGGGCTGACTACCTCCTTTGTAGCTTTAGGTTTCGGTTTGTATGTGTCCTCAACAAGCGACCAGTAAGGTCCCTTCTTATTCTGCGTGTAATACACAATCTTCTTACCTTCTTTCCTGATAGTATTCATCGCATCAACCGCCGTCGCAGTGTGGTTCCACTCCGCCATATGGACGTAAGCCATATTAAACGGCTTACCAGTCTTGTCGTCAGTTCTCTTAACGATGTCTATCTTCTCAACAGTTCCGAGGCACTCCTGCTTCTCAATCACATACTTGATTTTCTCCTCGCCAACTGTCGTGAAGACGTAAGGGATAAAGAGTTTCATAGTAGAGCTCATTTTGGTTGTATAGTTTTTTGTTTGAATGCCTTTTATATCCTCTTGAAAACTATAAATCAATTTTCCAAACTTTTGTGTTAGAGAGACACCGCACTGGGTATAACACTTGGTCTATCCATATTTGTTTTACGAATATATCTAGAAATAGCAATATCTGATTTAAGTAATTCTTGTTTAGATATAAACGCCAGCCATTGATATTTTGTTCTAATCAATACTTCATCTGCGGGTATATAAATACCACAACAGTTGTGTGATAAATCTAAGTCTTTCTCCTCCATTAAATCCTCCAATAATATTTGTTTCCGGTTCTGTGTTTTGATTCCAATCTGTTCTCCCCCAATTAAATTCATTTTCTGGTTAAATATTGAGTCTAAACACCAGTGATTACTATCTCCAATAAACGCAGGTTCGTGAGTGGAATGTAATGTTTTATTGCGAGATTCTAAATATTTGATTAGCTCATACATAACAGGGTCTTCACGTTTTGCACCCATAAAGTATAAATCAGGTATAAACAAAGTCTTGTGTTTTTGTTTTAACATATTAGTTTTGCGATTGATTGCTTCACATACAAATGGATTTCCTCCGTATAAACCCTCCGTATAAATACTTTTCAAATTTTTAGTGCAAATGAACGAGTTAGGAACTAACATACCACCATAAATGTAAATGAGTTTCATTAATGCAAGTTCGCGCATTTGTGTTTTCATTGGTTCTGCTAGATTAGAAATATCTAGGTCCCAACCGGGAATCAAATTACTAAATGACTTATCATCTATTAAACATACGTGAAAATCATCACCGCAATGGTCTATAATAGATTGGATTGTTAGATGTAAATACGGTTGATTTAAATTGTAGGTATTGCGAGATTGAGATTCAATCCAATTTCTAGCATTAATTTCATATTTGGTATGAATCCATATTTTGGGTTTATTCATTCCATATAAAGGAGATTCGTTTAATAAGTATTTTTTAATAAGGTCGTATTCATCATTCGTTCGTTCAGCAAAACTTTGTCTAAAACGATTTCCAACATAACTAGCAAGTAGAATTAAGCTAAAAGCAAATGCTGAATGAACTATATCTTTTGATTTCAACATAATATATAGTATCTTTTTATATTTTTTCATATACCCTAACCATTATCCATAAAAATAGTATATTCGTTGGTATATACCGATTCAATATACTTAACTTGTGAAATCATTCTTATAGAATTATATTTACAAATTTGACGTATAATGGTTATGAATGATTTATAAGTTAATTCACGGTCAATGTAGAATTGTTTGGATTTATGATAATATGGACGTAATAGTTCTCGGAATTCAGTTTGTAATTCGTGAAATAATAATTTTTTGTATGCGTGTAATCCAACCAAATAACTGCCGTTATTTTCGTATGTAATTTTAGTTAAAAAATCGCATAATATATGTGATTCTATAGGTTTACAGAATATTTGTTCACATTTCATAATATATTACTTTGATATATTCTTTCTAACGCATTACCTGTTTTTTATTCACTAGTCAGTATAGTAGAAACCTCATTTGTAAATAGAGCTAATTCAATAACATTCTCGTGTATTTTATTAAAAATTGTTATATACTTACATATAATTGGAATTAATTTATATTTTTGTGTTTCGTTCAATAAACACGTTAATTTCACAAACGTAAAAAAATAATTCAATATATCAATTACGGAATACCCATAATCGTGTATATTATAAAGTATTTGTATGGATTTTGTTATATCTCGTGTCTCAAATGATTTTATATATGATTCAAACTGTTGAAGTGATATATTAGAACATAATTGGATACACGTTTCCAATGAAATATTCATAGGACCATTCAAGTTATAAATATAAATTTTTTCTAAATTATTAATTACATTACGTATAGCACCGTCCGATATTTTAATGATATATTCTTTTGCTTCGTCGCTAATATTGATAGTTTCATCTTTAAGAATACGGTCCATTACAACGCGTATTTTCGCATCATTCAATGGTTTAATATACAAAATATGAACGCGCGATTGGATACTTTCTATAATTTTTTGAGTATTAGTGCACGCAAATATGAAATTTATATTTCTCTTGTATTTGTCTATGTAATTGCGAAACACCTGTTGACTTTGTTCGTTAATACTATCCATATCATCTATAACTATCATTTTCTTTTTTCCATAAATTGAACTATGAGACCTACAAAAGGTTTTCATTTCGGACCGGAAAAAGTTTATACCCTGTTCTTTCAAGTTATTTATAAACATAATATTATTTTCAGGTAGTGGACTATCTCTTGGTATATTGTAATATTCCCTAATGACTGCATATAAAAAACTAGTTTTACCGGAATTCGTATCACCTACAAAAAGTATATTCAAGTCGTCCATTGCGAACAACGCACGGAAAATAGATAAGAAATCGTCTGGTGCTTGAAAATCATTTATATGATAAGGTTTATACTTAGATATAAATGTTTGTGGTATATCTTTCATTCTATAGAATCCATATAATGAAATGTTTATATTGGAAATTCAAATATAAAAGTTGTATGATATTATAATAATAAATGAGCACGTATTATGATATTTTGGGAGTTGCTAAAGATGCATCAGAAGAACAAATAAAAAAGGCATATAAGAAGATGGCTTTCCAATTTCACCCGGACCGAAATAATGACCCGAATGCAAATGCGAAATTTCAAGAATTAAATACTGCGAATGAAATTTTATCAGACCCCGTGAAACGTCAAGAATATGACGCTCAACAAAACGGACAGACAATGCAATTTCACGATATAAATGATATTTTCCGTGCGTTTTTTGGAAATAATTCGCCTATATTTCAAGCACATACAACTCAATTTTTTCAGAAACCACCACCTATTGTGAAAACATTGAATTTAACATTAGAAGAGGCATATAATGGTGGGAGTTTTCCTATGGAATTGGAAAGATGGAATTTAGTAGACTCCGCGCGCGTGGACGAGAAGTTAGTAGTTTATATTACTATTCCACCCGGTATTGATGATAATGAGGTAATGATAATACAAGGCAACGGAAATACAATTAATAATACGATGAAGGGTGATATAAAGATTCATATGAAAATAACAAATAACACTGAATTCAAACGACAAGGGTTAGACCTTATTTATCATAAAACAATAACATTAAAGGAAGCATTGTGTGGATTTGAATTTGAGGTTAAACATATAAATGGGAAGAGTTTATCATTTAAAAATACAACAAATCCATTCATCATTCGTCCTGGATTTCGTAAAGTAATTCCGGGTTTTGGAATAAAGCGTGATAATAATACAGGAAATCTTGTTATTGAATTTGATATTACATTTCCAAATCAATTATCACCCGAACAGATGAGAACTTTGTCTCAAGTATTATAATTATACAATGTTTTTACACATTGTATAATTTGATATTTACGAAACTCTATGGGTAGGAATAGCAACATCTACAATATAAATAGAGTTCTCGGTCATTATAATATACTCCTTACCTATCTTGAAAATCTTAGCAATAGGACTCGTATATTCATCATCACTCTTAACAAGTAATTTCTCATTATCGTCTTTAACACCAATCAATGAGGTTTTTTCTAACGAACTAGTCCAATAATCCATTAGAATGGGTTTATCTTCAACGATAGAAAGTTTAACAGCGTGTATAAGGGTTCCTGCTTCAGGAAGGCGATACCCATTTTCGGTAGTAGTTGCAGTAACAATTGAACTCATTATAATTTATATTATTTGTTTTTACTTTAAATACTTTGCAGATTATATAGTATTTGATGGATAAAGATATATCTGATTATTTAAATACTTATTTGGATATAATTGATGAATATATGAATAATATGAAACAATCTAATTTCATAACAGCACACTTGAACCGTGAATTTTTAATATATACCGGATTTAGAGCAATAACACATATTTTTCAAATTACTTATGCATATACAAATGACCTAGATACATCGTTTTATAGTTCGCAAAAAGCATATATATTTTACTTGGAATATTTAGAACAAATTGAGAAAACCAATATGGAACACGACTTAAATTACACAGATGCAATTCAGTTTTTATATGGAAAAACAATTACTGATTTGACTCCTATAAAAACTTCTGATAAATATGCAAGAGTCTCAAAATTAGTAGATGCTATTTTATGGTGCGGTGGAATGCGGACTAACATTAAAAAGAAAATTATAATGAATTGTTTTTTAGTTGATTATGACACTGTATTATACTACATAGAATTAACACAATTACGATATATGGATAATTCGGATTATGAAAAATTCCTATCGGAGATGTGCTTGGTATTAAAAAAATACAAATGTTCGGATTTGAATTCACAAAAAATATATAAATTACGTGATTTAGACAAGAATATGAATCTACCTATGAAACAATGGTGTAAATGGTTAATTATGCCTCCGTGATTTGTTTATAGTATTCGTTAGTCATAATCGCAATTCTTTTTTTAATCTTTAGCGATTTATCTTTTACGATTGGAATCTCATTAGAAACACGGATATTTATATATTCAGTTTCAAGTATTTTTTTAATAAAATCAAATATGTAATATAGAATTTTATCCGAACAATTTCCTACAATCAACCCGCTTCCTGTTCGGAATACCATAAATGAAACCTCGGTATATTTTTTATTTTCAATTAATTCACTCATCTTCATATTACGGTCATCTGGGTGAATTTTACCATTCTGTTTTTCAGAATTAAAACCAATTTCATTGTTGAAATAAAACTTACATTTTACACCGGGATAACTACACGGGTCATATGCAGCTTCAATACCATATTTTTCACTACGTAATATTGTATGTAGTCTATCACGATTAATGAAAAACCCGCAATTGAAATTGGAATTAATTAACACATTATCTTCTTCCTCGTTTTCAACAAATGAAACGGGTGGAGTTAAATGCGGTTTCAATATATTTAGTATCATTTCTTTTACGATTTCAAGTAATTCTACGTTGATGATGCCGGGAATCTCCAGCTTACCAGTATTAAAGACTTTCACGTGTATTTCTTTATATTTGCCTTGGTATCGGAAACGTAATATCATTGCGAAACAGTTATAGAATGCGTTTTTGATTTTACCGCGCGAATTGATAATATCTTTACGCGACATACCAATTGTGATTTTTCGTTCGTCCTTGAACTTGATTCGTCTTGCGCTGGGGTTTGATATTTGTTTAATTATATTTTCAATATAATAATTTTCATTTTGTAATTTTTTCTGGAGTTCTTCATATTCACTTATATCTTTGGATACGACTTTCATTTGTTTTTTAATAACTCCTGCTTCAGGTCTCCAGTATTCTACAATCGGTATTTCCCAGAATATATCTTTGATTGCAATCGGTTGATTCACAAATAATACTTTTGTTTTTGTAGAAATATACAACTCGGAAAATTCAGCACATTCGCCTGTATCTACATTGTTGGTTTCTGATTTATCGGCAGTAATTTCTTGTGTCGTGGTTTCATTCGCCAAATAATTATCCCATTCATCATCAAGGTCCATTTTGTTGCTTATATAATAAAATTGTCTGGCTATTTAAAGAACTATACGTTTGTTTATATGGTTTCAATTTTACAATAAAATAAAATATTATGTTATTATATAATGCTTAACATTACGAAACAGAAGTTACCAGGTAAAAATAACGACACTAAGACAGTTAGTAAGCCAATTGAAATACCAGTAAAACGAGAATATGCTCGCGACCATACTTCAAATTCAACACCTGTATCTACACCTCCAAATGAGTTTATAGAACAATTACAAAGGCGTATGCATCAATTCGCGACGAGTCCGGGTGTGGTGTATAATCTACGCAATTGATGGCAACCATATACTAATGTTATATCAGGCTTTGCATCAGTTATATGTAATATTTCACTGATTATATTTAAAAATTCAGCTGATACGACATTCAACCGATTTCGTATTATATAATCAAAATAATTATTCATTACAGTGGATTTATCCATATTTATACGAATACTGTTGTCATGAATATACTGTATGACATCAGTTACAGGTGTTTCGGGTTCGTTTAATTTCTCGTGGATTTTTTCAAGTATGTCCTTGTTTATTATTTTTCCTTCCCAGTCAACTTTCGTAAGATTTTGATTCAATTGTATGAAATTAATCATACTACGAATATCAGATTGATAGATTAGTTGTATAGTGTCAATAGTTTCATCGCTTATATTCATATTCTCGTTTATAACAATTGTTTTTATGAACTTATAAATATCATTTTTAGGTAATTGATTAAACCTTATACACGCAAATTCGTTTTGTAGTGAAGTTTCAATCTTACTGATATAATTACAAATTAAACAAAATTTTACGTTAGGCGAACACGTTTGCAGTAGATATTTCAATGCGTGTTGTGCGTTTTTAGTCATATAATCAACCTCATCTAATATAACGAATTTCAATCCATTATCAAATAGATTTCGTGTTTTTACGAACGAATGGATTTGATTCCGTATTATATCAATACCTCGTTCGTCAGAAGCATTTAGATGAATTACTAAACTCTTATTTTTTTTATAATGCCTCTGTTGAAATTCATTAATCAGATTTATAATAGTTGTTGTTTTTCCCGTTCCCGGAGGTCCATATAATAAAAGGTTTGGGAAATATTTATGTTCTATAATGTTCTCAAATATCGCACGGTTAATCGGGTCTAATACTATTTTAGAAAATTCATCTGGTCTATATTTCTCTACCCACGGAATCGTAACATTCATTATA
>JACCDO010781612.1_pt1 | contig 43145 bp, 29 predicted proteins | sample 7446101 | NCBI WGS metagenome assembly JACCDO01 (sample SAMN15323440, study PRJNA562643) | freshwater metagenome | isolation source: river surface water | place: USA:Blue River Watershed | collected 2017-08-16 | reverse complement strand
TATCCCCACAAACGCGACAATCAAGATTCCTCAATAAACGAAATAATGACGGATTGTGTTTGCCTCTATCGCCTTGAAAATAAAACCTGGTCATTTGAAGAAAAAATCGAAGGAGTGCGCAACACAGAGATTGATGGAATCGTCATTCAATGGATGTCACAGAAGGGAATCGACCATGTTCGCGGGGGCAGTTTCACCGATGTCGCACTCTCGAAATCGGTCAAAGATTACATTTCCAAACAAATCAAATACATGAATTATGAGTTGGATGAGAATGCTCGATTGGTCGACGCACTACACCTGTTTGCGAAGGATTGCGATTTTTCCGAATATGACAAAATGGTCAAAACACTCAAAAAGAACAAAATGATTCAAAACAAAATAGATAAATATTCTCCAAAGGCGTCGATAGAGGATTTGGATTGGTTGCGAAAAAGGATCAGGTTGGGTGACACCTGGGACTATAATTTCTTGGATGAGGTGCACATTTATGAACGCGTCATCAAAAGGTTGGTGGAAACCTACGAGCAATACAAGGATTGGATTAATAACACCGAGGAAATATCCACCAAAATGGTGGATACACGTGGAGAATCGAAGATGCTCAGCATGTTTAAAATACCTTATGCTAATGTGTTGCCGGCATATTTGGATGCTCCGCGCCTCTATTTTGACGCGCGAATTGTGCCGGAGGAACGGAAAATGTGGAAAACGCACAAAGAAAAAAACACAGATGCATCCTTGGAAACAGAGATGTTCTCCATGTATGAACTGATGATTTACACCCTACAGAACCGCGTGGACGAATTTAAATTCGACATTGAGGGGGTAAATTTCACATTGGAAGAAATGAAAATAAAATTCATGTGTCTATAAATATTTAAAACAACACGTTAAACACCACTAAATGAGAACGGCACGATAGAGGATGATGGAACCGGTGTATTAAAGACGAATCCAGATTCATATTTTTTAACCGTGTTTGAGAAAGAATTCTGAACATCGGTTATAATGGTTGAAACATATCCATTAATGTTGTTGAAGGTGTTTGACGGAATGTATTTTATCCATATGTCATAGGTGTATCCAGGATAAGTTAGCAACGCCAAATTCGAAACCGTCATATTTCCCATATATATTCTTCCACTGAATTCTGCATTTGCGGTGACGTTTCCACTAATATCGGTTAAAAATCCAGGACTAAATGAAACAACAGGTGTGGAAAGTTTGGTGATTTCAACATTGCCATATTTGACAATGATATTCACATCGTCTGTAATCAATTTGGTGGAAAATTTGGTATCTCCACCCGGAAACGATTTGCTTCCACGAATTTGCACGCCGATAGAAGCAGTGAATGTATAAAAATAAACCACCTGGTCAATCGGTTTGCGAATATTGAGGGTGACGATTTTAATATCATTCCCCACAACATCGTTTGATTGAGTGTATAACCATTTGGTCAAAGTGTCTTCTTCATTTTCAGTGGCGTAAGTTCTCGTGACAACATAATTATAGAGAGGCACATTCGTGTCAAGAGACAAATAAAACGCCGGTCCGGGCACGCCTGCCGAAGTGCTAATAGTTGGCGGACACGAAATCTGATTATTTCCACCCATTTGCATTTCGGCAATCTGCGTTTGCGAATAATTGCGTCTCTGGGCAGCGCCCTTAATTGCCTGTACAAATTGTTGTTTTTTCGACATGCCACCGACCGTGTTTTTCTTGTATTTCAATATTTCCACTTTGCGTCGCATATCAAGTTCATACTGTGTTATGGCGGGATTCAATTCGTATGGTGAAATTGGTGTATAACGGGTTGGCGGCACATTAAATAACAAACCTTTTTTCCGATTCGAATCTATGGTGCAGAATATGTCACTCATTCTATATATAACATAGTTATATGTAGGAAAAAACAAAGCAACTCAGTTTACAAATTGTTTTGGTAAAACTGAGACGACAAATAGTAATAGAAACCGGACATTTCAGCACTGGCGCCGCTCTTGCTGGAAGACAAGTCGGGTCCAGACGCCACAATTTGGTTGATTTGGAAAACATTGAGTGCAGTGTCGTAGTAGCGCAAGTTGGACAAACTGCCGCTGAAACCGCTGTTGGCGCACACGTTAACAACTCCATAGTTTTGTCGGGGAATATATTCTAAATCTTTTCGCCCTGTCAAAACACCATTAACATAAACATCCATGATTCTGTTTTGGAGACGAATGGAAATGTTAATCCATTTGTTGTTGGGCAGTTCGTTCAAATCGATGAATACACTTTTGCTGGGTGTGCCATTGGCAAGTGCGCCATCTTGTTCCATGGTGTCCATGTAAATTCTTGCCGAGTTGGTGCCGTTGGTGTTTGTTTTCACATACAAACCGGGGGCATTATTGCTTTTTGAATAATCGGTGTCGCTGCCGAGAGTGCCCTTATTAAACACATGTTTGTATGTGTCACGGGTGGACTCACCGGTTAAATACACCCACACATTGTAGGTGAACTCAATGCCGGTGGTTGCGTCCTCGGACAATTTGACAATAGGAAAACTGGTTCGAGTGTCTTGTTTGATGACGATTGCCTCCGAACCACTAATTTTACCCTGCACCAAATATGGCGAACCCGTTGGCATAAAGAAATAACTCATAATAATTGCACCGAGTCTAAACAAAAACATGAACCCAACGAGCACAACAATAATAAAGGCAAACTTGGCAACAATGGTGTTTGATTCCAAGAATTCGCTACTAGCATCAACTGCACTTTTTGACGAAAAATCACTAACAGCACTATTCAAATTTGTTCTGGCATCCGCAATGGAACTTGTTATGCCGTCAAAAGCATTTGTAATTCCTGATGCGGCAGATGGTTCTTGTGGTTGAGGGTTCATTATAGATATATAGTAATTATATATTTATATCGGCAAAGATTTCCTAAGGCATGCGCTGTGCGCTTGCGCAAGCAGGATACCTTGTTTCAAATCGTCATTGATAATGCTCATTGAATATTTAAATGTGTATGCTATTCGTTTTTGACAAATATTCCATGATGCTAGATGTTGGTGGAATCACATAATTTGAATAACTGAAATTTGCTAAATATGCCGGCATATTTCCGAATTCAATCGGTTTTGTAAATGACGGTTGTTTTAAATTGTCGAGTTTCAATTGTTTGGTGAGAATTATTCCGTCAATATAGATATTCACAACTGTGTTTTCGACAGTGACAAATAATTTTGTCAATGCATTCACGGGAAAATTCGATTTAATTAATGCTGTGCCAAAAGTGGTTGTTGCACCAATCTGTTTTGAATAATCAATATACAACCCGCGGTTATCACCGATGCGAATTCCGAAATTCGTGCCATGCCCGTTTGCCGGCGTCACATCATCCTTTCTGTAAAACAAATATCGTTTTGAATATTCTGTAGTGGGATTTATGAATGCGTCTTCCTTAACATAAACAGAACACGCATATGTGTATTTGGTGGAATCCATTTTTTTTATTTGGTTGGAATTTATTTTGTATTCTGTGATGAACTCATTTTTGCTTAGTTCAATCAAGTCTTTTTCAAATGTGGCGTTTTCATTTTCTTCTTTGCTTGAAACATCATCGTAAAAATAGTATATTATAACCAGAACAACAACACAAACAATCGAAATTCCCACGAACGCTGTTTCTAAAAAGAATAAATAATCAATTTTTTGTCCATTCAACAGACGAATGAAATATATTAAACACAGGATTAATGTGAAAATAATAATTAAAAAAAATATGGGGGATAATTTTTTTTCTCTTGTTGCTATCAAATAAACAGAAATCAACAATAAAATCGTGAAATAACCAAGTGCAGTGAAATAACTAAAATAATCATAATTTTTAAAAAATCCCATCTATATATAATTATAGGCGTATTTCTTAGTTTCCTCCCACAATATTCATTGTGTATGCATCTGATGCGGAATTACCTTTTTTGAAAGTCAACGCCAAATTGTAGTCACTTGTGTATTTCTTAATGGGATTTTCGCCGTTTCCTGCCAAATAATTGTTCCAAGCAGTCTGTGGATCAGTTGGCAAACCAGTTCTTGTGAATTTTGCTAAATATGTTTGCGAAACACCGAAACTCACAGGACTGCTGCTGGAAGGAGAAACAATAGTGGTGTCTTTCATGGATTTAATCAATTTGCCGTTCATGTAAACATCAATGAATGAATTGTCTACGCTGACAATAACGTGAACCCATGTTTGGAAAGGGATGTTGTCAGATATGGTGACTTTCTGCGAAGTTGCTGCACTATTCTCATATTCCAAAACCAATGTGGGGGAATTTGCCTTCAACATGAGACCAATGTTTTTTTTTGTTACAGTTGAACCATCTCTGAAAAAAATGTATGTGTCCTGAGTTATGCTTTTGGGTCCATAAACATACATCCACAATTCACAAGAATATTTGACATTTTCTGGTTTGGTCAATTTGTCGACAGATATGGGGGTTTGGGGTTGTGCCAAATCAATGCGGTTCGCCAACGCATCAACGCCAGACATATAAGCAAAAACAATATACAAAACCAAAACCAACGCTACTCCTAAAACAATAAGTGAAGTGTCCATACTCAATATATAATTTTAAAACATTTTATTCCATGCGTTTTCTCTATGGGCGCAATAATAAATGGCAAAATATATAAACTTCACGAAATGAATTCTGCTGAGATAAATGACATTCGCACATCGCCACAATTTCGCGGAATTAGTTTTTCTAAACATAAGAAATCTGATGTCAAAACCGCATTAATTAACAATATGCTAAAAGGAAAAATCGAACCAGCGTGCCATTGGGGTGCCGAATTGGTATGCGCCGGTCATTATCTCGAATTGTGGGAAAATATCCTCTATTATTGCGCCAAACACGTCCACTGTGGAAATCCTAAACTCGTCTGTTATTTAGAAAAAAGGTTTGCTGCATTCAAATCCATTGTAACCAGCGGCAACGTTTTGACGGAACTCGAATTGCGAAATAATCCCACCGTTCGCAATCTATTTGCCGAAGTCCTGTGTGTCCTTTCTCTATCGCCGAAGAAACACAGTTTCGAAGTCATAAAAATAAACCGCGTCGAGGAGTTCGATGTCACACAGATGACAGAACGTCTGAAAGCACCCAATGTGAATTTTATAACCCCCCTTTTCAAAGACGACGACCCCAAGGAAATCTTCATTCCGATGAACGAGTTCGCCTACAACATTTCGCACACTGTTAGAAACACAGTGATTGCGTGTTATTGGATAGAATGGATTCTCGAATTCGAGGCAATCTGCAAAAAACGCAAGGAAAAATGCTTCTGTGTTAGGCGCCCCTTTGTCACCGTGGACGCCAAATCCGGGTGTGACCTGGTGTGGATAATTTGGGACACCCTGTTTTACTACGTGAAAGAACGTGCGTCCCCCTTCCTGGAAAAAGTGATGCAGTCATTATTTTCCCTGTTTTGCTTGCACTACACCAATGCATGCTGTAAGAAACGACGATATATACTGTATTTTGCAGTGTCGCTCTGCACAGAAACGGTTGACGGCACAGTAGAATTGGTTTCCGACAAACGGAAGGTGGAGTTGGCGATAACCAATATAGATGATATTTATCGTCAAATAAAGAAGAATGAGGAGAGTCCTGGCACAGATTATCTGTATTCAGGGTTGGACAAACAGAATGCATTTGCCAAATCGATGGAGAAAATCAACATAATGAATTCGATGACAATGTAAGGGTCTAATCGTAGATTATATGGTGTCTATTTTGTCGGGCGGTTTGTAGAGATACAAGGCGTTTCCTTTGTAGACAAGTTGCATTATATTAATAAATCGGTCATACATGTATTTTGAGACTCCGTCAATGAAGAATGGAAATGCCGAAAATGTGACAATCATTGCGACAATGAAAATGATTCCGGCAGACTCTCGGTGCAAAAAGAGAGAAAACAACATGAGCAAATAAGCAACACCATAAACCAATAGCAACACTCGATTTATGTAAATTGCAAGTGCTTTGTCCTCAAGAAAATATGCATTTATGCGCGAATTGGTGGAGGTGCTGTTTGTGAGAGAATCTATTTCTTTTTTAAGGTTTTTGTTTTCATTTTGTATTATTGAATATTCAGCATCCATTTCAGTACCTATATATATTTACACCGACTGAAAAGCGAAGGAATAAAAACAAAACAATTCTTCTATGGTGTAAACCTAGGTTTATACCCTGGCATATTCTGAGTACTCGGTCGCGCTAAATGGTTGTGCGGTTGCGGAAGTCATGGTCGTAAATCCAGAAGTCACCGGTTTGCATCCCAATAAAGCACTGTCATAATTAGTAATGCTACCGCATCCAGCAGGCGATGCGCTGGTTGAAGTGGTGGCATCACGCCAAGTGTATGTCAGTTTGCCATCAGTTCCAGTTGTCGCGAAATATTTCCAGTTGTCCTTGTTTGCGGCAGTGACGCCAACGGTGTCAAACGGAACCATGTTGGGCACACACACGTTGTATTTTTCGTTAAACACGGTTCCAGTGGGGCAGCATCCAGACCCTTGGCACCCAGACGCAGCATTCGAACTTTTAAGCAAAGCATACAAGTCGCCCGATTTGGCATTTTTCGCCTGGTCTCTTGCGATTTCATCCGGCGTTTTCTTTGACGGTTCTACTAAAGTTACTTGATTGAAATCCATGTTGTATCTTCGGCGAATGTCAATGTACAAATACACACAGTAAATGAGTCCCAATGAAATTACAACAACATTCAAAATGTCCAATAATCCATGCGGAACTCCTTCAATCGCATATAAAAACTTAATTCCAACAAAAGCAATTATTATAAGAACAATAATGAACAACATGTAGTTATACGCCTTGTTTTTTGCGGTGACACTATCGGTCAATGCAACCATGCGTTTTTGACCATCATAAGCGCTGTCAATTGCCGATTTTCTAGTTGCCAAACGATTATTCTCTCTGTCCAAAATGGTCTTCACTTCTTGTTGATAAGTCAAAGTCGGACCAATTGCCGACGACGCACTGTCCAAATTGCTTGCTAAACCAGACAATGACTGGTTTATGTTGGAAACCATGGCAGCATCAAGGTTTGCAGTGCCATCAGTAACAGTGTTGCCAATGTGCGTTAGCAAATTTTTCTGCAAATTAATAACACCACTCAAATCAATCCAGTATTTATTGTCACCCATTTTATCGATTTCTATATATATTTTAAAACAAAATATATACAGTGCTAAATAATACCACCTACTTATTTGGAAGATACAAAAATTGCTGATATGAGCAACGTGGCAACCGTGATTGTGCTAATTACAAACAGGTTATTGTGTTCAACCACCATGGTTTGCTGGTCTTTGAGCAACGCCGGCACTAAAGACCGGTCTTCTTTGAGAGAATAAATGACCGGTCCGGTGAAGTCGTAGAATTCATTGTTTTTTACGCCATTTGTGAGCGCGGTTTTATCACTCATGAACGCATATCGGTCATTGATGCTTTTGACATTTCCAGAAATGTCCATCACATTTTGATTTACCTTGGATTGTTTTACTAAATATGAATCCATTTTTGGGAGAGTGTATTTGTTGATTTGGTTCAAAGTTCGTTCTTGCAAAGTTTTGGTATTGAATCCTTCAAACATTATTGTGGCGTTGTCCTTTGAACTATCAACAGATTTTAGTCCGACCTGGTTTCTAACAATATTGTCGGCAGAATTAAACACACCAACCTGTTTCGGTAAACTCTTGGACGGGTCCCACGGTTCCTTCATTATGTTAAAATTCGAATAATTATTCCTTTCGTATGCATTTTCAACCTTTGTGTATTTTTCTAATCCGAGCGTTGTGTCTTTTGCCACATCACCGCTAGTGACAAATTTGGATGGAACATAAAGTCTCGAATATGAATTTGGAATAAAATCATGTCCTTTCATGGATTGTTCCGGTTTTGGAACATAACAATAATTTTTTTTATTTTTTTCTACAACAAAATAGTGACTTTTTGCAGTTGCTTTCTTTTCGCAGTCACCTTCCCTCATTTGTTTGGTTATTTCATAATTCTTTTCCCCACCACTGGGACCATATTTATCATATTTTTGCCAACCTTGTTTTGATGAAAATTCATCTTTCAACAAATGTAATGATGTCATACCTTTATTTTCATCCGCAACAAATGTCTTTCCCATTATGGGTTCTGTTATTACTGAATACAGGTTGTTTGCGTTTTTTGTGGATTTATATATTTTTAAATATGGTTTGTTGTCAATTAGTTCCAATGCCATTTTCAATTTATGATCTCGGGAAAACAAAGGTCTGCCAACGGTGATTCGCATATCAGGAACAAGTTTTCCCAAATGGTCTTTCTGTCCGGAATTGTTAATTGCGTCTAAATATTTTTCAGCAGTGCGTTCCCAATCCGGGTTTGTCATCAATGATGCGCGACCCATGACTTTAATTGGAAAAGCAAACTTGGTTGATTGGTTTCTAGTTGGAGTGACTTTGTCATCTAAAAAAAGTGTGTATGACGCAATCTTATTATTCCCCCTTGATGCTCTATTGTTTGCTTCAACCCGCATTCCCTTGCCATCATAATCAAGTGGTCTTGATAGCAATGTGCTTGGAATGGGTGTTTCACTGGGCGCAGCAACAGTTGTCGCAGCAGGTGTTGTTGTGTCACTTGTTACAGCAGCAGTTGTTGTCGCAGCAGTTGTGACACTCGGCACAGCAGTCGAATCCGTGTAATACACGGTAAGTACACCTTGTTCATTAAGTCCAATGAAATGGACGGTCTCATTGTCAGTTTTGAATAATTTTATCGGAGGCATCGCGTCTTCCACATTCACATCTCCATAATTCTTAGCATCTTCTAATAAAGATGTGTTGGCAGTTTTTGTGTAAACAGAGCATGTTTTATTGTCCGTAAAATTATAATAAACTGGACTGCCGAATCCACCTTTTTCGGGAATTGGATACAAAGTGTAATTAATTATTCCAGTTTCGGTTTTCAACAACAATGGTATTTCCGCACCTGAGGCAAGACGTATTTCTCCCACAATATCAGGTTTGTATTTGATGACAATTGGCAAATACACATTCTTAAAAAGTAGTATGGAATTATTCGAATTCTTAGGTGTCTTATCAATGACACCATTTTTGTAATAAAGGAAGGCATTTTCATCTTTGCACAATGCAGGAACAATGCCAAACCAAACTTGAAATGTTTTTGTGCCGATTGCTGCTTTGCTGGTATCAAACTCGATTTTGGTAACTTTGCCACCTTGGGATGGCAATAATAGACCAGTTAGTTCGACTTCAACCAATGTCGATTGTTTTTCAGGCACAACGATTTCACTGTATAATCCAGTTTTAACTCCACTAATGTCTAAAAATTTATAATTTAAACCCTCTTTCGAATTTTCCGGTGGATTTAAATTGACATTGTTATTTTTGACAAATGCCATGGCAGCATTCATGGCACAACTATCTAGAGTGTGCACGCCTTCAATTTTAACAACGCCTTCTGGTAACTTTTTGACCTTTCCAATATTATTTTTTTGGATGCCATTTGGGTTGATTGGAAAATTCAAAACACTAAATCCAGGTTGCGCTGCTCCAACAAATTTTTTGCCATCTGCCACAATATCTTTTGTTAATTCGGCAATCTTATGGTCATTTGAATATTCATTTGGATAATCATCTGGCAATTTAGTTGGTGTTGGCGTTGGCGTATTAGTGGGAATCGGTAAATTAGTAGGCATCGGTGAATTTGTAAACATCTATGTAGTTCCTATAGACTATATAGATACATTTCGTGATTATTTCATCTCGACAAATACATAATACAAAACGGATGTTGCTAAAATAGACCACCCAATTGTCACATAATTTTCAGCATCATATTTGTGTTTCGCCTCTGGAAATGGTCCTTTGGTCTTGTCCAACAAGTTCGCCATTTTCATATCTAACTCCGACCGTAATGCGGAAACCGTTTGTGCCGTGTTTTTAATTTCCTCATGTCTTTTCAAAAATTCAGCCTGTGTAATTCTTGTGCCATTGTCAACGTATTTTCCATCTGGACCCGGTGTCGATGATGATGCAGTTTTCGCGTTCATTGCTGTGCTTGCAACATTGAAAGTATTCACTGCAGTAATAACTGCGTCCTTTTTCGAAGTGAGATTTCCCAATTCGGTGGCACATCGTGTGGCAGAAATCGTGGGTGTGTCGTGCAAACATTTGCGGTAAGCGTAATATGCTTCATTGAATTCTTTCAATGCCGAAACCACATTCTTTTCCATCGTAAACAAATCTGAATTGTTCAAATATGCAGAATCCGATTCAGTCGAGAACCCCTCCAATTGTAGGTGTCCGTTGTATGCTGCGCTGATTGAGGCACTGCCCATATTTTGAAAACCTTGTTTGACTGGAGCAGCAGTGGTTGCAGGTTGTGCCGAAACACCAAGTTTGGATGCAGTGTTATTATCAGTTGCCAATTGTATCTTTGCCAAAATAAGTTCGGCATTCTTTTGAAATTCTGCCAACTTTTTGTCAATGTCGTCACTGTATTGTTTTGCCTGGTCAACATATTTTTTAACAACATCAACTTGACTTCCGATGCCTTTTATCTTTGCGTCAATTTCAGACGACACTTGTTTATTTGCCGCAACCGACTTATCAACAGTTGCCATGTATCCAGTTATCTTGGCAATGGCGTCACCTGAACTGGAACCCATTTTCTTTGCTTGTGCCTCAACCTTTGCCAATTGCGGTTTGATGTTATTAATTTGCTGTGTCATGTTGCGACTTTCATTTTTGATCGACGACTCATATCCTTTTATCATGGTTTGGATATTATTCATGTTTGACATGTTTTTCTTCATTGCTTCGGCAGATTGCTTCAACTCATTCATGGTGTTGGAACTATTTTTTTTCAAACCGGCAAGTTGATCCTTCAATTTTTTAATGTCCTGCGATGCTTTTAAAGACTTGTTGGTTTTTCTCACTGCCTTCTTCACTGCTTTTGTTGCCTTCTTCACCGCTTTTTTCACTGCCTTGTTAACTTTTTTTGCTGATGCTGCCTTTTTTGCCTTCCCTTTTTTTGCCTTTCCTTTTTTGGCAGCAGGTTTTGCTGCTGCGGGAACCGGATTTGCTGCGGTGGCGGGATTTGCTGCGGTGGCGGGATTTGCTGCTGCGGCAACCGGTTTTGCTGCTGGTTTTGATCCTCTTTTTTTTGCTTTAAATCCTTCTTCTTCCGTAGTCATGTAATTTGACATTACCAACACGAATAATAAAATCAAACACAGGAATATTATTTTACTTTTGTCCATTGTGTGTAGATATATTCTATATACAATGAATATGATTTTACTGTAGACAGATCTAGTAATTTTTGGTGTAAACATAAATCATCATCATTCCTATTCCGATTCCTAAATTAATATTCTTCATCGTCATTGCCGAATATTTTTCAGCATTGTCATTTGCAACTCCATTGATTGTTATGTCGGTCGGTTTTTTCTGTAAATAAGTGTCAACATTATCTGCGTATTTGCACAAACAGTTGTTGATTTTGGCACGTTTTGTTGCGTCATCGTCGCTGGCAGCAAAACTGGTAGATGTTCCACATTGCGCTGCTTTTTGATCATCGCACGCAGGATTTAAATTTGATGCCAAATTATAGTAGTAAGTCTTTGTGGAATATTTATATTCACTAAAAGGTTCAATATTTGTTAAACCTTCGTATCGGTTAAAAAAAAATTCTGCCATTATATACATACTTGGCATATTCCAAAGTTCATAGGAAATTTTTCTTCTTCTTCTCTTAAACACAAACCCTGTAATAATCCGACACAATGGCAGTTTGACTCTTTCTCTCTATCTTGCACACCTGCCCAGGTCGCATGCCAATTAGCAACGCCACTGGGTCAAAACGCGAAATCTCCGGCAACTGTTTGACCCCCGTCAAATTATACTGTTTCTTCAATTCCTCTGTCTGCGCTTCCGTCAAAATCGCGTGTTTTGGCACCAATGAATGATTCAATATATTGCGCTGGAGTCTTTTAATATTATGAACCACAATGAAAATTCCGCGCGAATCATACAGGAATTTCAATCGTTCCACCATTGTGTCATTCGGTTCGTCGTTCACTATAACAATGAGCGTGTCCTTCTTTGTGAGAATTTCTTCTAAATCATATAATTCCTCAATAATCTCGTCGATTGCGGATTTCAGTCTGATTGCCTTCGAGGTCAACATGTATTTGACGAAAACTTTTCCGCCTGCGTATGCAGTTTGCAATTCCGGTGAATATTCAATCAACATGTCTAATTGAGTATTGCGAACCATTGCCTCGACTTCATTCATGGAGAACGAATTGTATTCATCAACCAAATATCCTAAATTTGAGAGGACTTCCAACAAGGTCTTTCTCGAGTTGTAAATTGTTGTGGTTTCGCTTGACATATTAAGTAGGTGTATAATATAATATCTATATTGTTTGTAGGTTGATTTCAAACACGATGTTGGAAATCAATTTTCAAAGGAAACCGACGGTAAGTTCCGCCCAAAGGCGGAACGGCGGTGGCACCTTTGGTGCCACTTGTGTCCTTTGGATCCTTCCCTTTAAAGGAAACCGACGGTAAGTTCCGCCTTTGGAACCTTCCCTTTATGGTAAACCTACGTTAAAGGAAACCAAATGATTATACTAATTATTCAAAATGTGGTTAAGAAACCACACTTAGTACCTCACGTCTACAAATAGGACAATTACTACGATTTTTCAACAAGGATTCACAGCAAGATTTGCACATGCACAGATGCCCACAAGGCACAAGAATTTCGGTGGAATTTTGATCCATACAAATAACGCATTCAGTGATTTCATAGATTCGGATACTGCTCATATCCAGTTTTGGAACAATCTTCATGTTTGTGGTTTTAATTTGGTAGAACGCCTGCGTATTTGGACGTGAAACTAATATAATATCGTCAGGACCGATTTCATAGAAATACCCGTCTTGACGAACATCTTTGGGAAATTTACAATTCAAATTATTATTGTAGACATTTGTATACACTTTGCCTTCAGTATCTGTGAAACTAAAAAATTTGATTCTTAGTTTGTTTTTTTCCTTTATGCATTGAAGTGTGACCTTTGACATTTTTATTATTTAATTGCAATTTATTTTTTGAAAAAAACCGCATAATTTATTTCTACACCTTTCTCACAATGATTGGACCTGATTTTGCTCTTGGGTCAATTACATCAATACTGTCTGAAACGGGCGCTTCTGCTGCGTTAGGCGCCATTAAATCACTAAAAGAAACAGACGAATTTGTGGTTTGTTCGGTCGCTGGTTTTCGTATCATTGGCATCGTCTCTATTGCCGGCGATTCGGTGAGTTTATTATTATTTCCTGTAACCACGTTGATTTGCATTGGAGGTTGCATAAGTTGCGGAGCAACCGGTTGCTGTTGCGAAGCAACCATCGGTTCCAAATGTCCTATTGGCGTTAATCCTGCTTCCGGAATTAATTTGTCGGCGCGCTTAATATCATACAGGTTAACTATGTTAATGGCGTTTTCGGGACTCAATCCGCCCGATAAATCATTGGTCTCTATTTTGGCGAAGGAACCTGTGATTTTTCTAATCAACCATTTGCGGTCCTTTTTGAAATCGCCCGCGAAAATAACTATATCATTAACCGCAAGGTCCTCTTTGAAATCTTCTTTTTCGTATTTGCTTTCGCCACCGCCACTCATCTCCAGCACTTTTTCGGGTTCTTCTTCCAATTCATCTTGTCCGTAATTTGGTTTGTTGGCGTATAATTGCTTCTTCATTTCGGCATCTCTTTTCATAAACGCTTCCCAAGAATCTTCTTCTTCTTCCTTTCCCTGTTTCGAAGAACCTACCTCTTTGGGTTCTTCGTTCAACGCCTTTTCAAAGTTAAACTGCACGTCCAATTCATCCACTTTGGGTGCTTTCAACTTCACATTCTCCTCCTTCAATGCAATTCGCGTCTGTGTAATGACGTCGTCTGGACTTGCTGCTGTGCCATTAGTCAATAAACGAATGTTCTGACTGAAATTCATATTATCAAACTGGTTTATGTTGTCCTCCGTAATCAAACACATCTTTATGTTAATTGCCTGCAGTTCGTGCATCAACAGTTTAAACACATAGGGCACACGCACCACACTGAAACTGCGCCCATATTTGGTGATGTGCTCCACATTCATCTCTTTGCCATCGAGCGATTCGACATATTTGAGCGGTCCATCTGCCATCGGACTCATAAAGAGATTCTTGTCCGGATTGTAAATGGCAATCGCCCCCGTTTTATTACAGACTGCCATGTAATATTCGTCGCCACGGTCCAACATGGATTCGCGCAAGAAATCGGTGGCGCCGTGCGCAATCATCACATCGCGCTCCATCTCGCCAATACGCAATCCACCGTCGTTCGCACGTCCACTCACAGGTTGACGCGTCAATTGGGTGCGCGGTCCCTTGGCGCGGAAATTCACCTTGTCCTTCACCATGTGTTTCAAACGCATATAGTAATTGGGTCCAATATACACTTCTGCCTCCAACTGTTCGCCCGTCATTCCATTATAAAGCAGTTCGTTGCCCGACGAATGGAAATTACAGGAATTGAGCACCTTGCCAAAATCGCCAATCTGTTTATTGGTCGACGTGAACGCTGTGCAGTCACCGTGGTATCCCATGTTTAAGCACGCCTTGCCCACCAAACATTCGACCAATTGTCCTACAGTCATGCGCGTCGGCATCGCGTGCGGATTCACGATGATATCCGGTTTCAATCCGTCTTTGGTGAACGGCATGTCGCGCTCAGGAATAATCTGCCCAATCGTACCTTTTTGACCCGAACGCGACGCCATCTTGTCGCCAATTGCCGGCAATCGCTCCTCTCGAATGCGGACCTTGGCAATCTTGGTACCTTCCTCACCTTCAGTGATGTAGGTCTTGTCTACGATGCCAAGTTGCCCCTTTTTGGTGGTCTTGGAGGCGTCGTGGGAACCAACCGCACAACCGATTACTACAGTGCGGTCATTCATCTCGGTGCCCTCCTTAACCAATCCATATTTGTCCAATTTGCTGTAGTCGTGCTCTGCCTTGAGTCCCTTAATGGATTCGTCGGCGCCCACGTTTAAGAACCGTTTGCTCGTGGTTACGCCCCCGACCGTCGTCTTCTCCTCGTGGGTTTCATACACGGAATAATAAGTGGTGCGGAACAGACCGCGCTGAATGGCGCCTTCATTGATGAGGACCGCGTCCTCCACATTGTACCCTGTATAACACATGAGTGCGACGATGGCGTTTTCGCCGTAGGAATTCTCTTCGTTGCAGATGTGCTCCAAATACCGCGATTTGACGAGCGGTTTCTGCCCCTGGTTAAGGATAAGCGACGTCTTGTCCATTCGCATCGAGAAATTGGTGTGATACATTGATACTGCCTGCTTGCTTTGCCCGGTCGAGAAGGAATTTCGCGTTGCCGGGTTGTGATGGGGGTAAATTACCAAATTGCACATCATGCCAAAAATGAGGGACTCGTGGATCTCACAGTGGGTGTGTTTGCCTTCTTCCGAAGAAGGTTTTAAACTGATTAGCGCGGTTTCCTCTTCGTTGGGGTCAATGTAATCGATGACACCCTTGTTTTCGATGAACCGTTTCAATTTGTGGGGATTCGTTTCAGCATTATCAATGTCCGCATAGAATTCGTGCAATTCATAAAATTTCTCAGAATTCACTGTGTCATTAAGCAATGCTTCCACATTTGGATGTCGCTTGTTGGACCCATTGATTAAGGATGCCCACGAGAATTTGCCATCTTTCACTATCTTCGACTCAAACGACATCTGTTTCAAATCGTTGTCCTTGTAGAAAATGGGGCGACACAGTCGCCCCTCGTCCGTGAAAATCGAAATCAGGTTTGCGCCACTTTCAAAACAAATACTCACAAAAATGGGAATCAGTCCATTTCTTCTATAAATCTTGAATTTTTCCACAATCTCTATCGGCGTGTTTGTGCAACCTGCCCAATAACCGTTCACAATGACTTTCGTCATTTTTGATATTCCCACAACACCGCATTGCTCCACCGTTTTCAAATCGCACTTGTCTCTTAACCACCGAATCATAGGTTCTCGCGAAACGCCGCGCGACACCTGTGTCATAATACAGAGTTGTTTGTGGAGTCCAATGTTGCCGCCGTCGGGCGTGTCAATCGGATCTAGCAAACCCCACTGCGACCCGTTCAATACACGTGGTCCTACCAATTTTGCTCCCGCGTCAATGGACAAATTGGTCTTGCGCAAATGACTCAGCGCCGAATTGAAAGAAAGACGGTTCAAATCCTGTACCGCGCCAATACGCTTGGTGTGCTCGGTTGCGCCCCAGTTGCCCTTGAACGCCTTTCGGAACCCCTCCTCGACCATTCGCTCGTTGAAAACTTCCTTGTAATTGAGCATTATCAATCCGTGCAAATCGTTCTCATACATCTGCAGATTGTAATATAATTTCTTCTCGAAAGACACATTGATGTGTTTCATCTGCAACTTGTAATATTCGCGGAACAGTTGATACATGAGTGTGCCGACCAATTCGACGCGCTTGTATCGGAAACTGTCGCGGTCCACTGGCAGTTCAATGCCCTGGTGCACTGCCAACAAACGTTTCACCATGTATCCCAAGAAATACGCCTTTTCCGTGAAATTCGTCTCTCCAACATGGGGCAAGAAATAATCGGTCAAAATCAGGAGGGCGTTCGTGTTGGTTTTCACCTTGGTGAGATGGGCAATAAAGTGGATTGCTGCTGCTTGGGTCATGATGGGTCCCGCGTCGTGGACCGACGGGATGAGGAGGTCTTGAATAGACGGATTTGATGTGTTCGAACTTTCCTGCAAACACATCTCGACAATATCCTTGTCTGTCACCACACCTAGCGCACGAAACACGATGAACAATGGCACCGGTTTACGCACATTGGGAATATTTACCACAATATTCCTGTTTGAATAGCGGTTGCCCGGCGCCACCATGTCTACACTCAATGTGCGCACCGGTTTTGCGGTATTTTCCGAAACACTCTTGATTTCAGCAGTACAAATCACCGTGTCTGAATCCACCTTGCTAACTCGCAACATGTTGTCGCCGAATTTCTCTTGTGGAACGACCGTTTTCTCCTTGCCGTCGATGATGAAATAACCACCGAGGTCATTGCGACACTCGCCCATATTGAAACGCATTTCCTTGGGCAACCCTGCTAATACACAGAAATCGGATTGTACCATTATAGGGAATTTGCCGAAGAAAATTTTTTCTATGCGCGCCGTTCGGGTTTGTACATTTTGCGCATTTATCGATTTGTCCAAGTGTTCCCGCATGGTTGCGCGCTCATTGGGCGTCAATTGCGCATTCACTTTACGGTTTCTGGCGCCGCCGGTCATATATGGTTGTCCATCAGTGGGGTCTGCTTCATAGTAATCTGCGCCGGAACCGCCCTTAAGATTCAACTCTTTCTCATCCGACGTGGCAGTTTCCTTGTAATTCTTTAAAGGTTCATGTCTCTCGACCGGGTCGGCGTGTGGGTCCATTTCCACATTCACATGAGGTAACTCGTCCTTCTCTAAAATGTCAATGAACTCCAAATCCACATCGATGTGGATAGTCATGGCGTAAGTCATATTTCGCAAACGCGCCTCATTGGGAAACATGTAGTGGGCATTCGAATCATAAATCACTGGTTTAGCAAAATAGATGCGGTCACCATTTTTGCCTCCCATATACAAATTGCATTTGGACCGGTATTCACCAATGGACTCGTCGTATTTAGAAACAATGGTGATGGGGTTCTTCTCTTTGAATAATTTGTAAATCCCGTGTTTGTAAAAATCATCAAATGATTCCAGATGATGTCTCACTAAACTTTGGGGGTTGTCTTCAAAATGTTTGTCAATAATATCCCACACAACTTTATCATCCATTCCTTCGTGAAATATACAATACTAGTATATTCTTTTCCGTGTGTTTTTTCTCTGTCAAATATATAAAATGTCTGCCTTAATGGATACCTTATTTTCGCCTCTTACAGGTGACCACTGCACCTTTTTCTACGCCATAATGGTCTTTACCTATGTTTTAGCAATCTTGGTGCTTGTGTCGGGCATTGCTCTCGGCGTCAGCAAGGGCAAGAGTGGCATGTTCTATGTCTCTGTTGTCAGCGCTTCGCTCTATTGGTTCATCCTCTATTACATCAGCAGACTTCTGTTCTCCATGTGCTCGAAGATGATGTAAACCGACGAATTTGAAATATTATTCTGTGTGTGAATAATATTTCTCAACTTATAACTTTCCTTATTGGTATTTCTCCAAATAGAAAAAAAACAGATAGCAAGCAATTGCTAAAACAATTGAAATTACCCAAATGGGGATGACGGTTTTCTGTTTGTATCCAATGCCAAATTGGCGAAAACCACCATTCTCATTGTAAATCAATCCAGGTTTCAAAAAGTGGACGATAGAGAATAATGTCAAAAATAGCAAAACTGAGTAAATTAATCTGTTAACCTGCATTCTATATTACACCCGACGAAAATAAAAATGAGACGAAAGTTGTCTCATTTGCGGGGGTCAGAACGGGAATTATACCCAGGACTCATACTTTCAAATTTCTCCATCATCACTTTCTCCAAAAACACGTTCATGTCGCCGCCAAACATGGTGAATATGCCCATGCCCAAGATGAACACTGCTAATACGACAACGGTTCTGCCAAAAATGCCATCACCCATAGACCCAGACGACAACAAGGTTAATCCCAAAATCAAAACCATTGCCACAACCAAGGCGTAAATGAGCGCCTGGAAATACATGACATTTTGCTGCCATTTGTCGGCACACTCGCATTGACTTGCGGTCGACTGCTGGTGCGCATACACATTGTATGTGAAAAACGTGTAAATTGAAACGGTCAAAAACAGCATGAACGCCATGAAAGGCGAAGAAGTCGGTTTTGTGGTGGTCGAATCCACAAACATTTTGTATACTATGTGAGCAATCTTAATCAACGCAACTACAATGACCGATTTTTCCAAAAATACAATTTTGTCTAAATTGTGCTTGTTGCCTGCCTTTTCGGCATAGCAAGGGCACTGAGGGAGCGTCTTGAGAAAATCGGTGATTTTCATTACAACAAATATTACAAAAACACTCGTGATAATGCTTACTATTTTGCGGGAATCTACCATGTTTATATGTTATGTCAACACATTTATTGTAAATATTTGCCAGTGACTTTTTTGGGAACTATATATCCACCGCCACGCACCCGGTTTAACGCCTGTTGCCTATTTAAAGCATTGACCGCATCCGATTTTTGTTTAGGGTCGACCAGTTTCAAATTGGTTAAGGTTTTCGTCGTTTTTGCCGAAATGACCGCACTGGCATCTCTATTGCCACCCACGAATTTCTTGCCCTTGGCGCACAAATTGTTGGCAAAGCACTGTTTTGCGGTCGAACCTTCCACAGTGAGTCTTAACAATGTCACTGAATAGGGATTTATGGTTGAATAAATGTAAATTTCATATGTTCTGGTCTCTTTGGAAATGGCAGTGCTAATTTTACCAGTCTCCGTGTTGAGGTTAATTTCTGGAAATTCAGATGGCATTAATCCATTCACCTGCAACAATTTGTATGTGTGTCCGGACGAAATTGGACCTGTTGTTCTTCCACCGGCAGTCACGGTTTCGTCAATTTCATCATTTGCAAAAAAACTAATAACGTATGGAGAAAATGCAGAGTAAGTTAACTTGTATGGTGTATTGTTACCGTCAGGTTGACACCAAATTTCTCCAAACATAGTGGTTGTGGGTGGTTGTATCAATACCTCTTTTGCGGTTATGTCACGCCATCCTGTTCCAAAGGTGTTTTCTTCCGAATAATTGTTCCATGAGTTTGTGAGGACATCGGATGCACTTCCACCATAAATGCCGCCGGTCACGTCACCTATTTTCAACCCACTTGTGTAACAGTATTTGGCAAATTGACTTTCCGATTTGAAATTTGCACCATAAATGCCTCCAGAATAACTAGCAGAAGCAATTGCGCCTGTGCTGAAACAGTTGGTGACTTCGACTGTATATCCCTGTTGATTGGTTCTTACATCCCATCCACCAGGACTTGAACCCACAATGCCACCGGCATCTTCGCCAATTGCCCCAGTGGAATAACACCGGTATATTTCTGTTCTTCCATACTGTTCGACATCATCTGTGCTACAGTATTTTCCGACAATTCCTCCGCCTCCAAAGGATATCATTCCATTGCTGTAACAGTTTAAAATTCGAATTTGTCCATTGTGTCCTCCACAGTGGATTCCCGCAATTCCACCGGCATTTTCACCAATTAAACCGGTGCTGAAACATCTGTCTATTTCAACAGTTCCTCCAAGTTCTCCGGCACTAATTCCAATAATTCCGCCTGCGTTTTGACCAATGGTTCCGGTTGTGTAACACCCAACAATTTGAAAAAAACCTACATCTTTTGCTAAATATGAACCCGCAATGCCACCGCAGTTATTGGGAATGGGCGAACTGGTAAAGCAATTTATAATAACGTTTGGTCCGGCATTGCCACCATAGTGCGCTTGTGCAAACCATCCACCTTCATCAACAAGTGTAGAATCTCTTGACGCAATTTCCAAATTCATAATTGCAATAAATCCGTGACCATTGCTAGTACTTGTTCCATTTTGGACTAGACCCGGATAGTTAATTGTGTCGGCAACAGTTATTACTGGTCGCGTCCCATCAGGGCGTAGCGCAAAGTCTCCAAAATATATACCAGCACTTCCAACTATGAAATAATGGTCTGCTGATATTAATGTGATATCTGTTGTGAAAATTACAGAAACAAATGCCATTATATTTGTTGTGTTGTATATTGTGCAAGGCCAATATATGCCATACCAACTATCTTGATCTAGACTGAATTCCACAATTTCTTCCCCTTGCCGAATGTATATTGTGTTTTCACCAGAAACACTTCCATCCAAACTTATTGTGGTTGGAGATGGATTTTCACCAACCTGTGCACCCATATTGTTCATTGGACCAAGCAATAATCGTGGGTCAGAACCATTGTTTGATGAACCATGCATAAGTCCTTCCGAAAAAACATATGCCGCGCCTTTGGCAATTGGATAGGATTGTCCATCTACATCCAAGGTTCCTTCACTGTCCGTCAAATACATCAAAAAAGTGTTCTCGAATGGATTCCCATCCTTCGGTTTATCAGCGTGCGCCACTGTGTCACCAAGAATCCACCGACAAGGAACATCCGCGACATTTTGCAAATCCAGTCCAATGTGGTCTAACAGTTCCTGTTTCATGGTTTCAGACAGGTGTATTGTGAAGTCAACTGTGTTTTTACCATTTGTTAGTTGATTTCTAGCATCGACTACTTCGGACATATTGAGTATAGAATCGATTTCCTCTGTGGAAAATACATTTGAAAAAGTGGATGCCATTTGTCGTATCTTATATACTTAGTCAACAAAATCCTTCATTCCTAAAACACATAGAAACATTTTCACTGACATGGTTAGTAATCAAAATGGACCACACTTTCATGTTAAATGCGATGATGTTGAATCGCCTTAATTCAAATGACACGTTTGTGGGAATTATAAGCACAATTGTCGGATTCATCTTTTTTTCATTCATATCAAACAAGATTAAATTGATGTCATTCGACTTCGCATCTGTCAATTGGAATCAGATGACCGATTGGAATTATATCGTCAAATATTTTTCCAAGAAAAACAAGGTGGAATATGAGGGCAAGTTGACGTCGCGCATAGACCGCTACGACCATCGCGTTTGCCAATCCACGTGTTTCAGCAACAATTTCAGCGCCTTGTGGAAATACATAATTGATCACGCGGAAGCAAATCCGTCAATTTACGCCATCAAAGAGTGCAATGTGACGGTTAAATCGCCGAAAACAGACAATGATGATGGTCTTTTTATAGTAAATCAACCCAATGAATTCTTGATTGATGCAGAAAACGAAATTTACGCAATCACATGCAATTTTCGCGAATCCAACGATGAAGAGGAGGCAAGCAAGGCGAAGCAGAACGCCAACAAAACGGACCGCATCATCATTGAACTCCATTCTATTAAATGTTCTGTCGCGCGAATCAAACAATTTGTGGATGAGTTGACGGAGAAACATCTCGCCTCGATAGAGGCGCAACGAGAAAACAAGCAATTCGTGTATTCTTTGATGAAATTGGAATTCGACGATAATTCCTATGAACGCTGGAAAGAGACCCCCTTCGAAAGTACACGCACCTTCCAAAATCTGTTTTTCGACAATCGCGAATTGGTGATGAAAAAGGTGGATTATTTCCTACAGAATAAGGCGTGGTATTTCGAGAAGGGCATCCCTTATTCGCTAGGAATTGGTATACATGGACCACCGGGCACGGGCAAGACATCGTTTATCAAGGCATTGGCAAATTACACAAAGAGGCATATTGTGACGATTTCGCTGAAGATGATAAAGACGAAGAAACAGTTGGAGGGAATATTTTTCGAGAACCGATATAGCAGAGATAATAAGAAGGATAGCGTTGGGTTTGACAAGAAAATTATCGTGTTTGAGGACATTGATTGTGTGGGTGACATAGTGAAGGACCGGGCAAACAAGAGTCCTTGTATATCTTTTTCTCCTAGTCAAGGAGGCGGTTCATTCAGCATTCCCGATGACAAGGAATTGAAAAACGGATTTGTTAAGATTGACGGATTTTCGTCAAAACCGGTGGAGGACCCTATTACACTGGATGATATATTGAATTTGTGGGACGGCATTTGCGAGACCCCGGGTCGAATTATGGTAATCACTTCGAATCACTATGATGAATTGGACCCGGCGTTAAAACGCCCTGGACGCGTCGATGTGACATTGGAAATGCAGAAGGCGTCGAGACAAATTATCGCGGAAATGTATAAGCATCTGTTCAAACAGGTGATTTGTGACGACGCGCTGGCGCGCATTCCTGACCGGTTTTATTCGCCCGCGGAGATTATCAATGTGTATATGAACGAGACCAATGATTCTGCGAGATTCTGTGAACGCCTTTGTCAGGAGAAAAATGTATAGGCATATAATAGAAACAAATAGAAAAAACATATAGAATTGTTGTGCTACTGTGTAGTATAACAATGAGTCAAATTACAGTGTGTGAATATATTTGGTTGGATGGTCGAGGTAGGTTGCGGTCGAAAACTCGCGTCCTTCCTGGAATCTTTGCGGAAGTGCATTTATTGCCGGTTTGGAATTATGACGGGTCATCAACGGAACAAGCAAACTCGGATGGAAATACAGAGGTGTTGTTGAAACCGGTTTTCATGTGTGATGACCCGCTGCGTCCAAATATTAATGCTCTATTGGTGCTGTGTGAAACTTCCAAAACTTCCGAAGGAACTTCTGAAGGCGAACCTTTGCCCACAAATTATCGAAATATTTGGAAAAATGTAGACCCATCTATGTGCACGTTACATGAACCCTGGTTCGGAATCGAGCAGGAATATACCATATTTTTTACCGGTTCTTATGGAAAAACTGAAATCACAAACTCCGGCGGACAGCATTATTGCGGCACTTCAATCGACATAAGAGAACGCTCTATTGTGGAGGAGCATTTCTTGGCGTGCCTAGACGCGCGACTCGCGGTGTCAGGCATTAACGCCGAAGTTGCCACACGACAATGGGAATTCCAAATAGGTCCTGTATGTGGAGTCGCGGCAGCAGACCAGACTTACATTGCGCGATTTTTATTAGAGCGCATTGCCGAGAAATACGACGCTTGGATCAGTTATCATCCCAAGTTGGCGCCACACGCCAACGGACAAGGGTGTCATATCAACTTCAGCACCAAACAAATGCGCGAAATGGGTGGCATCGACGTGATCATGGCATCCATTGAAAAATTGGAAAAAAGACACATGCAACATATATCAATTTATGGCGAGCACAACCACTTGCGACTAACTGGACAACACGAAACTTCGAGTATGGACACATTTAGTTATGGCAAGGGGACACGGAACACATCGATCCGAATTCCGAATCAAACTGTGAAGGATGGATGCGGATACTTCGAAGACCGCCGACCTGCTGCAAATGTCGAATTATATAGGGCAACATGGAAGATTTATGAGACGTGTTGTACTGAACTCTAAACTATGAAAAATAAAAATGGGAGCACCAACCCATTTTTATTTGTGAATTGTGGAATGTCATATGATTGATTACGCCATGTATTTTGCCTTGAACTCTTCCACAGTGAATATTTCAATATCCTTCTTCTCGGCATCGCGCATCTTGTTTGTAACATCTGTCTTGTCTTTCATTACAAGTGCAACGGTATTCTTCTTGAACGAATCCTCCAAGGTAGCGCCGACTTTTTTCAAATGCTCGATGATTTCCTTATCACGGATTTTAGTCATCACAATCGACTTTTCAAACAGGGGATTCGATGTGTCATATTGTGGTTTGGATTCTTTCTTTGCGGATTCTCTCGAATCTAATCCACATTCACGCAGAAACACATTGAAGGATTCGATGTTGTTATAGAACGCTTCGGCATTCTTGTGGATGCCCGCGGCATTCAACTTGGCAATCTTTTCTGCCTTGGTCTCTTCCTTCGTCAAGAAGTCTGGATTGGCGTCCATCAGCGGCGTCAACACTTTTACGCCAATGCCGCGTCCGAATTTATTCGACGCTGCCATCAACTGCACCATGGATGCCGAACCCACCTTATCCTTAATTGAAGTCATAACCTTTTCTATCATCTTCTTTTTGAATCCATCCACATCCTTGAAATCTGCCTCGGTCATTTTCAAAATCTTCGGCACCGTGTCAAATCCTGCTGCCATAATTCGGCGCACATTTCCTGTTGCCAAACCCTCTACTTCCAAGTCGGAGAAGAATCCGACAATATTCTTCTCCTTCACGGTGTCATTGGTATCCACATTTTTCAATACAACATCCACGTGTGTTGCGTTCCACTCGTAGGGCATCGCATCGGTGTCGGGCATCTTGCCTTCGGACGCGGGTTCCAATACAGACTTGATGTAGGGAATGACGTCGCCCGACCGAATCATCTGTATTTTGGCGCCGGGTCCAATCTTATTGTCCTCGATGAACTTGCCGTTGAATCCGGTGGTATATTCGATGTTGACGCCCCCGATGCTAATGGGTGCGATTTTCACGCGCGGTTTTAAATACCCGTCCTGACTCGCCTCCCAAATGACATCTACTACAGTGGTTTCAGCAATCTGGTCTGATATTGCCATTTTAAAAGCAAATGCGTGGTCCGGATTCTTGGCAGTTCTTGGGTAAACGCGGTCGTCGGCAACAATAATGCCGTCAATCTCGTATTTGTTTTGACTGCGCCACGACATCAATGTCTGTGTTAATAGGTCCTTAGAAAGTTTCGCAGAAACTGACGGATCCGAAGGATCCTTAGATGGTCCCGAAGGCATTAAATCGTGTTGGACTACATCAAATCCATGTTTCGCCAATTCTGCCATCTGTTTGCTGGGACTGAGCGCCGGTTGTATCATCTCATACACGACGAAATCCAGGTCCTTTATGCTAGTGGTCACGGTCTTTGAATTGACAAGTCCCGCTACAAAGTTGCGCGGGTTCGAGAATTTCTCCTTGTATTTGGTCTCAAATGTGGTCTTGGGTACGATGAATTCGCCTCGCACGACTGTTCCTACAGGAATTGTGGGCAGACCGAGGGGTTTAATTAGGTGCGAGATGTCTTGTCCGATGGCGCCGTCGCCGCGTGTGTAGAGATGGGGTCCCGCCTCGTCCATGGCGTACATGCCGCTGACGCCGTCCAGTTTGCACGAAATTACATAGGGTCCGGGATATTTCAATAACCAACTAGTTAGCATTGTGGTTTCGGGTTTGATTTTGTCCATGGAGGGCATATTGAAAGGCAGCGTGACCTTGCCTTTTGTGCCCTTGATGGGGGCGCCGATTTGCAGCAACGCTTCTGCTGCGGGATACTTTTCTTCGATGTAGTTGCGGAGCACATCGTATTGCGGGTCAGACATGATGGGTTTCTTAGTGCTGTGATATTCCTTGTTTGCCTTGAGAAGCATTTCGGACAATTGTGCTTCGGATAAAGTGTCTAATACAGGAACTCCGGATTCCAAGTATTGTGTGATGAGGGTTTTTCCTGTTGGTGCGCGTTTCATCGTTTTATTCTTTGGCGCTTTTTTTATAAGTTGTTTATTAATAACGACTGTTTCTTTCGGTGGTGAAGGAATCCGAACATCCTGTTTTTCCATATTCTCCAATTCTTGTTTGTTCATTTTGTATTCAGCATACGCCGGAAATACAGATTGAAACTGATTCAATACTTCTCTTTTTTTGCCCTTCATTTCCTCTGTTGGCGATTCATTCTTCTTTACTTTTAAAGTTCTTTTTCTGGGTTTTGCTGGCAGTTTTCTGCGAGTCTTTTTTTCCTTAGTTTCCTCTTTGGTTTCCTCCTTGGTTTCCTCTTTAGTTTCCTCCTTGGTTTCCTCTTTAGTTTCCTCCTTGGTTTCCTCTTTTTCCTTTTCTAAAAGATCTTTCAGACATTCATCACATTCGCATTCCTCGTGACTGTCTTCTGGCAATAAAGCATCCATGTCCCCCAACAACGCCGGTTTCCGATTGCGCCAGATGCGTTCATCGTCCACCAGCAATTCGGGGAATTTCAATTCCACATTATGGATTTTACCATCCACCTTTTTGATGATTTTCGTGGTTCCCTTGTATAATTTCATTCCCAACTCCGTGGGCGAACATTTTGTCTTTTTAAGTTCAGCAGGCGTTTTGTTAAGTTCAGCAAGAAGTTCAAAGAAGTTCTTGCCCCCGAATGTCGCGTCGCCCGAATACCTATTTTCGGTCCAAACACGGTTTGCTTGGTCTTTCATAAAGTATGTTTTGTGGGTGCTGGGTTTGGACCTTTCATAGGTCCGAGTGTTTTCTTTTGCATTATCTGATAATTTGAAATGATACATCATTGTATGTTTCGAATTATATATTTTATTGTGTATTTATTTTTGCCTCCGATAGAGGTTTTCAAAAAGAGGTCAATTTTCATTGAATACAGCAATTTACCAATTCTGCAAAATGCTTGCATCGTGATTTGCCCCATAACACAGGAATAATGATGGGTCATCAGCATAGACCATTTGCCAGACGTTGATTTCCCACATAATTGTTTTGTGTTCTTTGATTATCTCAATGCACTTGTTTTTCACCGAATTGGCAAATTTTAGCAACGAATCTCTATCGCCGCCGAAAATACTTCCAAGAAAAAACCACGAAATCCTTTTGTGCAAATCATTAAAATCAGTTTGAGGGTTTCCACAAGCAATTCGAACACCAAAGGGTCCTAAGGGTCCTTCTCTCGCAATTTTCATACAGGAATCTGTGAATACTTGGTCGTCACGAATCATATGCCAAATGCCGAAATCAATCCACACAAAATGCGAAGACAGATAGGGATTCCTATCAATCGCCTCCCGAATCCATTCTGTTTTGTTGCATTGGACAAACATATATTCTAGGGTGTCCTTTTGGGGACTGTCAGTGTTTGGGCAGAAATCGGTAATTTGGTCGACATATTGATAGAGATAGAGGTCTTTTTTTTCTATAAATATGAAGGTGGTATTAGCATCGGTAAAGTCGGAAAAATGCTCTTCATGAACCGCACGTTCTATAAAAATCACCTTGTTTATGGGAAGCGCAATCAGTTTTTTACCGTATTCCACGTATTTCTCTATCGACCGGTATCCGTTGATGTTGGTTAAAAGTGCCGAAACAAAAGTGGTGGTCATTTGTTTTTGTTATTGCAAATATTCTATATTATTTAAATGATAACTTAGAATTTATTTCCCTAATTATTTCATATGTGTGGAATAATTGGATATATTGGATTTGAACCTGCCTTCAAATATGGATATCAAGGAATTCTTCGTCTTTTAAACCGCGGATATGATTCTGTAGGAATAACCACCATAAATGGTTCAGATTTTGCAACACACAAATTTGCCGGCGATAGAGCAATCAACCAAATCCTCGACAATCGCGATTTTCATACAGGAACTGTGTCAATTCTTCATTCGCGGTGGCGCACTATCGGCGACAAATCGGACGCCAATAGTCACCCCCATCACGATTTTTACGACAAATTCGCACTCGTTCACAACGGCATTGTGGAGAATTATGCCGAGTTGCGTGACGAACTCTACTACAAGCATGGGTATAAATTTCGGTCGGAAACGGACACAGAAGTGATTGTGAATTTGATTTCTTATTATTACATGAGCGAAGGAACTTCCACCAATGAAGGAACTTCCACCAAAGGAACAAACGTCGTCGCAGCAATTACCAAGGCGCTCGCGCGCATTAGAGGAACCTACGCCCTCGCGATTCTCTGTATTGACACCCCCGACACTATGTATTGTGTGCGACACGGCAGTCCGCTTCTCATAGGAATGTCGGAGGACTCGTCTGCAACCATGATATCATCTGAGTGCACCGGATTTGACGCACAAATTGTCAAGTATTTTCCGATAGAGATGAACGACATTGTGTCGCTAACCAAATGTCGCGACGGCACAATCACAATGAAATCCAATGGACTAATACAGTATGAATCGCAGACCAAGTCCTTTACGGGTGAGACCTTGGCAACTTCGCCCGCGCCGTTTGCACACTGGACAATAAAGGAAATCTATGACCAGGTCGACGTCGCGCGCAGCGCCATTGCCAACGGTGGTAGACTGTGTGTGGGAACCAATACAGTGAAATTGGGCGGTCTCGATATGATGCGCGACGAACTGCTATCCTGCGACAACATCATTTTACTCGGTTGCGGGACCTCATTTAACGCGTGTCAACTGATGTCGCACCTGTTTAAATCCATCAAGTGTTTCAATACAGTGCAGGTTCACGACGGCGCTGAATTCTCCGAAGACGACATACCATTCCATGGACGCAGCAAAACCTGTTTTGTATTTGTCTCCCAATCGGGCGAAACCAAAGATTTGCACCGTTGCCTAGAAACGGTGAAAAACAGTTGCGAAAGTCGCGGAATTAAATATCACACAATGGGTGTAATAAACGTCGTAGATTCGATGATTGCGCGCGAAGTGGAATGCGGGGTATATTTGAACTGCGGGCGCGAAGTGGCGGTGGCGAGCACCAAGGCGTTTACGTCACAGATAATAGTGCTTACTTTGATTGCCTTGTGGTTCTCGCAGGTGAGACCACGACCTTTATTGGAAACTCCAAGGGAGCACATTCAAAAAATCCTTGGAATGCCAGATGAAATTTCAATGGCGATAGAGGTGAACACCCAAATGTGTCAAAAAATAGCAAAAATGTTGAAAGACAAATCCAGCATTTTCCTGTTGGGTCGGGGGACATTATTCTCCGTGGCGCGCGAAGGCGCGCTTAAATTAAAGGAAATCGGATATATCCATGCCGAAGGGTATAGTAGCGCAGCACTCAAACACGGACCTTATGCTCTCCTGACACCCGGGTTTCCGGTAATCTTATTGATGGCAAAGCAAACTGGGTCTAAGGTTATATATGACGAATTGAAGGCGCGCGATGCAACCGTGATAACTGTCGGAACAGTTGGAACAATTGCACATGAAGGTGACTACAACATAAAATTGTCAGAAACTTGTCATACAGAAGTGTTGGCAACGATTATGCTTCAATTGATTGCCTACTATTTGTCGATAGAGAAGGGAATAAACCCCGATTATCCGCGTAATATTGCGAAAGTATTGAGCACGGATTAAAGTATTTTGCGAAGCAAAATGCGACACTCACCCGAAGGGTGAGCAAAAAATAATTAATTCACGTTTGAATAAATTATTTAACGGTCAAATGATCCTTTTAATCATTGCGTTCCATGTCTTCATCATAGTAGGCGCCGTCCTCGTAATTCTCCCCTAAATTTCCAATGTCAAACGCTTCTCTATCGGCATCGGCATCGGCATTCGCCTCGTCGAATTCATTCAGTTCGGCAACACCGACATCACCCAAATTTGCAACATTTGCTGCGGTTTGACCCGACACTTCCTTGTCATAGGTATTGCGATCATATCTAATAAGACCCTTTTCCTCGCCCGCGTTCCAAATACCCATCTTGTATTTCTTCATCGCGTTTTCTACCGCGCGCTCTTCGATGGTCATTTTCTCAAACCGGTCTGTAATGGTCTTCTTCTCTGCCTTGCCTGCCTTGTATATCTTGTCGGACAATTCCTCGTAATTCACATTGATGATTGCCTTGTTTTTCATGTCCATCTCTATCAGGACTGCCAATAATTGACAAATCTGTTTTTTGAAATCCTGTTTCTTTCCTACAAGGATGTTGTATTCATCACCGATGGAATTTCCATAATCGTCTTCTTCCTCATCTAAGTTCGAAGAACCTCTGCCGCCTGCAGCAGAACTAGCGCCAAAATTATCCTCACCCTCCTCGGCAAATTCTCGGCGCATCTGTTTCACTTTCGCCATTTCCACACGGACATATTCTTCATCATTGCTCGCTACTATAAGGTCATGAAACACCGAATAATAAATGTAAATATAGAGCATTTGAACTGATTCTCTATCAAACACGTGTCCAACCGGCACATTCTGGGCAAACAAATTGAGATTCACAAGCATGGGTTCCATATCCCGGAAAAATTGGAGCACAATATCATCCTTTTGATAGGCGTTCAGACCCTCAAAATACCCCATTATATTTCGCACAATGGTTGCCTCGTGTTGTTTCGACAATTCCCAGTGTTTCATCGCCCCCTCATTATGCATTCCCAAACTTGCGTTTTCCCCATTGCCCTGCAACATGGACGGCACCGTTTTCGTAGTAGAATGCACACAATTCTTTATGAACTGAGTCGACTTGTACATCAACAGATCTTCATCCATGTTTCGCCATGTCCCAACAGTTGCCAAAAATTCACTAATCTTCTTCTTGTCCTGTTTTTTCATAGAGGAGAATCCTACAATATTTGTGTTAATGATTTCCAACATTTCTCTATTGGCGCGCATTAAATAACGTTTTAAGGCGTTCAATGCGTCGGTTTTGTCGGTAACCCCAGCATCCATTAATTTCGTCAAATGATTCGCCAGCGGCAATTCGATAACGTTTTCGCCAGACAAATGCTCCACTAAATCGACAAAAGCGCGAATGCCAAAATCAACGTTCTTTTCAGTCAGGTCAACTTGCACCTTATTGCGGTGCGCCACGGTCTGCATCAAATCCTGTAGTGCTTTATTCGTGTGGTTGTGTCCCAATTTCTTCAAATGGTCGATGGTTTGTAGTAAATCCAATTTGGAGTCCATCGCCGGTTTGTCCGGATAAAACGCCTGCAAATCATCCGGGACGGGCGCGTCCACATTCAACTTACAGTAGTGTATGAACGCCGCGTAAATTTGCTCCTCGGTGAATTTGTGATTTACATGGTCCAATTTCAACGTTTTCTTCGACCCCATCGGAACTGTCAAATAGGGGGCAATACACAATGCTCGTGTGTCGTGCACAATTGCCGAGTACGATTTCACTGTATCAATGTATTTGGCAATGGCGGGGTCTTTTTCAATGAAGAAATCGAGCGCTTTTCGTTTTGACCCAATGCCATCTTCGCAGCAGGCGTTCTCCAAAAAGATGATTGACCCGGCGCGCAACAAGACCTCCTTGCCCACGGTTGCTACAATGGAATTCACACTCTCAATTACACCATATGTGTTTGAAATGATTTTTTGATAGACGGTTCCCAACATGTTGCGCTGTCCGGACCCTCCCTTCTTAAGCGCATCCGCAAGGTCGTCTCTGAATTCCTTCGATATTCCCTCGATGCCGTGTGTTTTCAATACAGAGAATTTGACAATCGGCGGTTGAAACTGCGTCCATTTATTTATCGAGTGGTCCTCCGGAATGAAATATGCTTCCGGGTTCTGCTCCATATGCTGTTTTTTGCGCAAATAGAGGTCGGCAACTTCGGCGCTAAGTGTCACTCGCTTGGTCATCAATTCCATCAATCTCTGTAGAATGGTGTCGCGTTTCTGGTTCGAAATGCTATTCCAAGGTTCGACTGTGGTCTTAATGCTCTCTATCACACACGCCAAATATTTGAGACCCACTGGATTACTCTCGTCTGCCTCCAACGGATATCCGCCGAAACTGAAAATGCAACCAGGGAAAGTCTTGCGCGGGGTAAAAGACGGCACCGCGGTCTGGATTGCCACAAATGTAATGCAGGCAGTATAATAAATCTTGTTCTGGTCGAAATACGTCTGGTACGACACAATCTTGATATTTTTCTTTGCTGCCTTTTCCTGTTTTGCCTTGTATGCTTCAGCACTGTCCAAGTTTTTCACAAACTCGATTGCCATAGGCATGATGCGTCCTTCAATGACATCGAAATCGACTGCCATATATTCACACAGGGCACTTGCAATGTTGTAGATTTGCTGGGTGGTTGGGTCCTCGAACACCTTCTTGCCGGTCTTGGTTTTGCGACCAAGGACGTGTTGTATGTCGGAGTCATCGGACGTGTTTTCCAATCGGTCCCCAACCCCTGCCTCCATAATATCCGCGTGCGACACTTTGAACCCAGCATCATTGTATTCCTCCTCATCAATCAAATCAATCGGTTTTATCATATATCCACTGTGTTTGTCCACGATAGAGTCCAAGTCGTCGCTCAACTTGCCAATGCGACGGCATATGCGGTCCAACTCCTCCTCGTAATTATTTCCTACTACATAACTGTAGGCGAGATCATACAGGAATTTCGGGAGTAATTTGGAGTTGGTGTCAACACAGTATAACCAGTGTTCCGACTCGGCAACGGAATCGCTGTTTACTGCTTCTCGGCAAAAATGGTCGCGGAACCGCAAAATGTCGGCGTGCTTCTTGGGGAAATCCGACTGCTGTAAAATGTAATCGCGCAAATTTGCGTAGGGTGAGACCACGATAGAGGATTCCTTGATTTGCGTACCCAACATATAGGCGTAAATGCTGTGTTGTTTGGCGGTGCTGTCTTTAATCCATCGAATCTTTTTGAGGAGGTCGATGTGATATTTGGCGCGCGTCTTCAATTCGGTTTCCATGTCTTTTGCAGTAAGTTGAATCATGGTCTCGATGCGATTCGTCTCGATGGCGGTCAATTGATTTTGTCTTAGGCGGTTAACGGTGGACTCGGCATCGTCGCACGTCTTCTTTTTCTTGTCTTCGTTCAAATAGCATCCTGGCGAGAGATTACAGAAGGTGTCGTCGTCGACGTCCTCCCTTATCCAGTTGTTTTTGCGGCGCACATAGAAAGTGGTTTTCTTGCGCGACATTTCCTCGATAGAATTGTCCGATTTGTCGGACGCCAATGCTTTTGGCGCGATTTCCAACATGGCGTAATTGCCCGGTCTGACCCGGCGCTGTCCGCTAATCAAATTCGCGGCAAGTTCTTCGACGGTTTCATAGTTGGCGTCGTGTTTCTCTACCAAAACCATTTTCAAATATTCGACGAATTTCTCCGGCAACATCTTGCCCTTGTCCTCTTCATACTGTTTCATAATATTGTAGGGAGTGTCGTCGTATTCCTTGTCGAAAAACACGTCATCGGTGTTATTATCTTCTTGCATTTTGCTCACCGACGTGTATTTCTTGGCGATAGAGCGTGTGGCGCAGGACTTCGATTTTAAGGTGCCATCCTCGTCTCCATCCACCGAGGCAATAAGTCGCGCCAAATCCGGTTTAAAAAGCACACCCATCATGAGGGATACAGTGGACATGTATGCCGACCCGGCGTCATAATTCATCAATGAAACAAGAGTCTCGGAAGAAGCGTCCATTTTTTCATTTATTCTATATCTCTCCTCTATCATTTTGAGAAATTCATTGTTCTCAGCAAGGACTTTCAACAAGATATTTTTCGCAGGTCTGCCCTGTTTTTCGTATTTTTTGGTTGCCAATTCACCGAATTCCTCGCCCTTGGTCGCCATTTCTGCCTTGTATTTCTTCACCATCTCCTTGACGTGAAATCGGATTTCCTGGTACGAACCACCCTGTTTGACATCCAGGTCACCGACTTTCTTGTCTCTCAAGGTTTTTGCCGAATAAGTGATGTTGTCCGCATACAACAGGAACGGTTCAAAAAAGGAAATCACATTGTGGAAATTGTAGGGGTCCGGAATTCGGTCACGCATCATTTTTATAATGGCGCGCGACCTCGGAATTGCAGTGTCCATATCGCCTCTATCGAACTCCTTTGTTGAAGTTAAGAAATCACCTCCTTCCTCGTCGTATTCTTCCACCTTGTCCACCTGGGTGCGCGACTTCAAATAACGATGATAATAAAACCAGTTGTGACTGCGGTTGACACGGTCTAATACACTGGTGCTAGGCAAATCAACGCGCGAAAAATCAACCACCGCGTTCGGCAATAAGAGCACCGATTTCATATCCATCTTGTCCGGCAAGGTCATCTGACCACGCAAATACACGGTTTTGCCCGATTTCATCACGTGCTGGTGCATTTTCGTCAACCCCATATTATACTTCTGTATGACAAACCGGCGTTGCCCCATCTGATATGTGCGATTTGCCTTGTTATATACGTTGGTGTAATAATTGTCCAAATTGTCCACGATGGCATACAGGTCTGCGTTGACGCGGACACCGTCGCCCTCTTCAAATGGAGTCATATTGGAATCGATGTTTTCATAATACGACGAATAATTCTCATAGGTCTGTTTTTTGTCGTCCATCTCTATCAGGTCCATGATAGAGGATTTCACGGAAACCGTGTCGCCTTCGAAGTCATTTTCACTACAGTAAATCTTAGTGCGCTGTTTCACCACGGGCAAAATCCACCGCAAATTCCGGTCCATATTGTTTAAATGGTCAACCAACGGTTTAAATGCCGCGTCAAAATTATTGTATCCGGTGACATTTCCGTTCTCGTCAAATGTAGAGAACTTTTCGCGCAATTCCTTGAAACGTCGGACGATGGTATAGATGCGGCGCATCACGTGTTCGGACCGCTTGTTGGCAGGTATGGTCGACAACAGTTCGTCCAACAAATCGTTCAACTGGATGTCGATGCCATATCGCTGCTCCGACCGTTTCACTTCGGTGCGCACCTGGATTTCCTCTTCTTCGCCGAATTCGATATCCTTGATATCTAGGATGAGTTCCTTCATCAAATCGTTGAAATTCGGGTCGAATCGCGGTTTGTCGGGAACCATTATGGCAATTTCGCCGGACTCGGTTACGCTCATGGAGGCAACATCACCCTCGTCAAACACGTCACTTTTGCTGGCGTCATCCACCATTTGTTTTAAAGTGCCAGTCACGGATTTTGGCGGTTCTCTAATTTCTATTTTCTCTATCGGCAAATCCTTAGGAATGCCCTTGTATTCGAAATTTAAATAAATGATGTCCGTGTCGGGATAAGTGAAGATTTCAATCATGTCCTCGTCGACATTGGTGATTTCGCCTGTAATTACAGTGGGTATTTCACCACCGAAATGCACATTAATCCACTTGCCAGTCGTCAAACCATTCTGTCTGACATAACCTTCCTCAGGGGCACGAGACAACAGAATGATTTGTGTGATGGATTCGTCGGTCAATTGACCGGTTTCATACATTGTTAAAGAGTGTTTGAATCCGGTAGTTACATCTAAAATCTCTATCGCGTGGTCGTCGATGTAGTCAATGAAAAACGTTTTCTGATGGAATTTTGAATTTGATGGAGACACAATTTCAATGATGTCGCCCAATTTTAATGATATTTTGTCGTTTGGATTTTCACTATTGCTTCGACTATTGCTTCGACTACTACTCTCTTTTATAGGTTCATCGTAATCATCCCAATCGACTTGTTCTTCATAAAACATATTACGCTATATACTATACTATAGCAAAGTATAATATGCACAATAACTATCGCAAAATCATTTAGAAAAAAGCACACAGAATATGCATCAAACAGGAAATGACGACTACCTCTATCAATATGGATAAAATTCCACCCTTTGTTAAAATTGTGACCAAGGGGCAAAACACGATTCATACTTTGGAACCCGGGTTCCTTTCCAATTTTGATTTATCAACCCGAATTTTCAGAAGTCTTATCACGGATCAAACAGGTGCAATTGTCTCTATCGCACCGGCAAAATCATTGCCCAATGAGGACTTCCTTCGCATTTTTGCGGATGTCACTCGAATGCGCGCCACCGAAATCGTCGAGGGCACAATGATTAACCTGTTTTGGAATGGCAGTCAGTGGGAAATTGCCACTAAAAGAAGTGTGGGGTGTGATTATCACTTTTTTAGAAACCAGTATTTCCCGGGTCTCCCCGAACCGGAACAGAAGTCATTCAGACAGATGATGTTGGATGCCGTGTCAAGTGGCGGGTATACTCACGTCGGGGGTTTTGCAAATTCACTAAATTTGGCGAAAAATCGGTGCTACTCTTTTGTAGTTCAACATCCGTCGAATCACATAGTGGTTCCTGTGGATGAGGCAGCGTTATACTTGGTGGGGTGTTATGAAATCGATGGAATGACATACAAGTACATTGATGTGTTTGAGTTGAAAGAGCAGTTTGCCGGGTCGCCCGTAAAGTTTCCGAGGTGCTTTGTGGACACATCGGAGCAAGTTGCAATAGAGCAATGCTTTGATTGCGCAAACAACTTACCTTTAACCATAGCAAACATTGAGCGTGTCACAAAGAATCCGACCAATTCATACAGGATTCCTGGTATAATGATTGCGGAGTTGAACACGGGGTTTCGCACATCTTTTGCCAACATCAAGTATGAAGAGGTGAAATTGTTGCGCGGCAATAATCCGAATTTACATTATCAATACTTGGTTTTGCGAAAGGTCAATAGAGATGCCGAATTTTTGCGGTATTTCCCCCAGTATAGCGCCCATTTCGCCCGTTTTAGAGAACATTTCGAGGCGTTTGCCACGCGAATCCATCGTCTCTACATTGACGTGCATGTGACAAAGGTTATTGCATTGGATGCTGTGGAAGATAAGCGTGACAAGTATCACATAGAGAAGTTGCACTACAACTTTTACATTCCTGCGCTCAAGGTTCATAAGACGTCAAATATTGATGGTCCCAAACCCAAGGTGACGCGGGCAACAGTGGTGGAATACTTGGATGGGGAAAATATTATGGTGCCCATATAAGGGGAACTACGTTCCCCTTGGACCCCTCCTCTAAGGGAACCAAGGTTCCCTTATGATCCCTCCTTTATTTTTGAATGAAAATCATCATTGTGTTAAATGATGATTTTGTAAATGTATTTAACCTTACAAAGGAGGGGTCCAAGGGGAACCTTGGTTCCCCTTACGGTATTTTGAAAGAATTCCATTGCTATGGGTGTCTGTCGAACTGTCATATTTGTCTGGTCCATAATTTGGAAACCCCACATATCCATCCGGCAACACGCGCGACTTTCCCATAAACTCCTTCAAATCCTCAATGTTATAATCATCCATGGCATGTAGGACACACAATTCTTCCATCACTGGAAATGCACTGTAGGTCTCCCATGTTTCCACTGTATATAAAACCATCGACACGTTCAACAAATACTGGTGTTTTTCATCCTCTGTGTAAAAGAACCCGAATTCCTCATTGTTGATAATCCGCATTGCTTGTTGAAACAGGAGTGTCAATACGTGTTTCAGATATTCTTGGTCTGTAAATTTGCAAGGAAATGCGCCATTCAACAACAATATTTTAACAACCTCGGGTCGGCGATAAATGCACGCAACCAATAGAGGTGAGTATCTTTCTTCATATCCGAAGGGAAACCCATATTTCAAATTGTTGTATGTGTTTATTTCCGCGCCACGCATAATCAATAATTCGATGATTTCGATGTTGCTGAATTCACATGCGATGGTTAAGGGCGTCATTCCATGATGTTCACAGTTCACAAGAAATCCATAAAGGTCCAAATAATCCTGTATTACCATTTTTTTATTGGATTGGATTGCCGCAAAAAACTGGTCAAACACGCACATTGATATAATATGTGGATCCAATGATTCTAATTATTTTGAAAGGTGATTTATTTAAGGTCCTGGACCACCCCCTGGTTTTGGTGGTTGGAACATATAATATTGTGGATATGGTGACGGAGGTGGATAATATTGTGGGTATTGCATCGCCATTTGTTGTTGCATTGCCATTTGATATTGCATCGCCATTTGTTGTTGCATCGCAATTTGTCGTTGTTGTTCTTCTATTTTTTCCAAATCCTTCTTTTGTTTTTCTATTTTTTTCAAATCCTTCTTTTGCTGTTCATTGAAAAGTGCCGGTCTTATTTGCATCAACTGAATAAACAAATTAATGTATTTTGAAAATTTCCTGAATGTTTTTGAAACATAATTGTCATATGGATTTTTCAGATATGTGTCATAATAAACCTGGTAGTATTTAATTTTGTCATCAATGAAATCACCAAAATTGTCAACATAAAATACAAGTTCCTGTGATGCAAATTCATCAACAATTGTGTCTTGGGTTGTAGGAATTCCTATTTCAGAAGGAGGACTTGGGTCAATGTCGGCAATTGGAATGATTTTTCCCATCCCAGAATCTAGCGAAATTTTAAAAACAGGGGTTTTGCTACCGCTGCGCATCATTTTGGATGCCAATGGTTGGACGTCTGGTTCTAAAAAGGAAATCGGCAGTTTTAAGATTGACCTTTCGGGAAAAAATTTTAACATCATTAAATCGTGAATAATTAGTTCATGAAAGATTTTTGAAATTACCAAACCCAAACCAAATTGGTATATTATTAAAAAATTGGGGTCATTAACATCGGCAAACTTGGTTGGGTTCAAATATGATTTGACATCAATGTCATTTGAAAAAAATATGGGTTGTATTTGTTCTCCCTCCAAAATTTCGGCAAGTCTTAATTTCATCGCGCCTCCGCCTTTTAAAATATATTTTGCATAATCAACACCACTTTTTGATAAAATGTCATTTAAATATCCGATTGTGAATAATAACATACACTGCGCCTTTCGGTATTCGTATTTAATTGGCGATTGTTCAATGTCGGGTTCATAATTAAACATATATTTAAATTTGCCGTCTTCTCTTTGGGCAAATGCGCCAAAATCACGTTGAATTGATACATACAATTTTTCAATATCAATTGCTGTTAATATGTCAAATGTTGCGTCTGTTTGTTTAATGGATTTCAACATTTCTTTGATTTCATCCGAATATTTTTTAATTTTTTTGTTAATTGGGTCAATTTCCGCGAATATATAATTTTTCACTGCCACTTGCATTGTTGCTTCTAATTTTTCTGCCATTTGTTTTGATGCTTGTTGTTTTGACGCTTGTTTTTTTGCTTCAAGTTCCATTTTTAACAGGGATTTTTCAATAATTTCTTCCTTCTCCATATTTTGTCTTTCTCGTTCTTCTAACTTTTTTTGTCTTTTTTCGCTTGGCATTCCTTTTACATAATCAATCTGTGGCGTGTCTTCCACCTTTATTCCGCCTTCTTTAGGTTTTGGTTCGGGTTCGTTGGATACCACTTCCTTTTCGGGTTCGTTGGATACCACTTCCTTTTCGGGTTCCTTTGATTCCACTTCCTTTTCGGGTTCCTTTGATTCCGGTTTCTTGGATTTAACTTTCTTGGATTCGGGTTCTTTTTCGGTTTTTTTGGCAAACAATATGTTAAAATCGGTTTCGGACAATTCCTTCAATTGCATAGTTAGAAAAACACGCGGAACCAAAAAAGAATATTTGTCCACAATAGGTTTAAGCAGTTCAACTATTTTTGTAATTTTCATGTCATCCTTAATCATTTTGCGCCATTCATCTAATGTCCTATAAAATTTTACAAAACCAGATACTGTAATATAAATTTTAATATCATCATAATTGTCTTTCACAGATGTTGCCAGTTTTTCAATATTTTTTTTAATTGTTGCACGGGGTTCATATATTTCATTCATCGAATTTGCCAATTCTTCCACATTACATGGTTTACTTTGTTCAACGCAATCACACAGGGTTTTATATTTTGTGAAAATGGATTCCACATTGGTCAATAAATCCTTCGACAACTGTTTTTTAACATATCCTGGTTCTAACCGTCTTGATAATAATTGACTCATGAAAACTAATAATTTATTGACATCTTCATCATCCGAAATGTTATTCGAATTTATTAATAACATCTGTTTGTGCATATCCTGTGAAACTTGATCTGTTTGTGACAAAAGGAACATGATGGATTCAAATAATTCATAAACCTCTTTTTCATAAACTGTCTTTTCATAAACCTGTTTGTTTTTTGATTTGAGTTTTTCAACAATTGTTTTCATAAGTTCAACCACTTTGTCTTGTTCTGCACCTCCGCCAAATTGAATATTCGCATTTTTCCTTGTCTTTTTTTTAAGGTTCCGTCGGATTTTTTTAGTTTTCCTAATTTGCCTATGTTTTTTCTTGGTGAAACCTGCCATATTAAATATCTATGCTATAATATTACGCCATAAATAAGGGAACCAAGGTTCCCTTAAGATCCCTCCTTTTTATTTTTGAATAAAAATCATCATTGTGTTGAATGATGATTTTATAAATGTATTTAATGGGTCCAATGTTAACATTAAAGGAGGGATCATAAGGGAACGTAGTTCCCTTACTCTTGCAAATTATTGAAAATTTCCGACAACTTGCACAGCGTCTGAACATAGGTTGTGATATGTTCCCTGTTATTTGGATTTTCACATATCTCCTTCGCCGGTGCACGAACAGAATCAATGATTTCCATAATTTGTTGCGAATTGCTCAAATTGGTCAAATCCTCCGAATAATCCTTCTCAAAAAAGAAATCGACGTTACCATCATCAATAACATTCTTGTATTTAAGAAAAACAAATTTGTACCAGCATTTCACTAAGATTGCCTTGTTCACATCCGTCAACATTCGGAATGACCTGGATGCCGTCATGATTGATTTGTTTCCAGGCAAAACTTTAAGCATGTCATCAAGGAATTCAAACAGGTAATCATTGAATGTTCTAATAAGTGTGCTGCGGTCAATTGACGACATTGGTTGTTAAACAATAATATAATATTGTTTCTATGTTTTTTGATAAAAACAAACTTATCTGGATGGGGCAAAAGGGTTGGTCGGTATCTTGCCTATTCCCAATTGACTATCTTGCGCCTTGCGCATTTGTTCATAACTTGACACGATGCTATCATCTCCTTTAATTTTGTTTGACGTGAATTCCTCCGGAGGCGTGATTATGTTTTGGCGACCACTATAACTCGAAGTCAAGGAATTTAAGGCGCCCACGCTATTATTTCCTCCTAAACTATATCCCATTGGTTCGCCGTTGAAATTAGTTGCCGTCATCTTGTCATTGACGATTCGCGATTCGTAATTCTGCAGAATCTCGTCACCATAAATAACCCTGTATTGCTCTTTGACCAACAACATTGCGGGCACGCTATGCACATTGGGCGGCATTAAGACGCGTTCGCCGCCTTCCGTGATAATAAACAATTGATTTGTTTGTGGGTCGCGACCCCGTTTGTCAATACAGACGAAACTGATTTCATTTGTCAAATTTGCCTTCACCAAACATTGTAATACTTTTTGACTATGTTTGCAATAATTACTGTAGTAAAAAATATTCTGTGACATAAAATATATTACACAAGACGATATTATTGAGGGCATTTTTAACTAACCGAGTTTAAAAGTTTATACATTTGCGCGTTTAAAACGCTCAAAGTAACTGTCACTTTGCAACTGATAAATTTGCCGATTGTGCAACTTGAAATCACCAGATGTGATTTCTCAGATGCAAATGGTAAATTTATCAGTTTAAAAGTTTACAAAATAATTTGGAATCATTTGTCGTGAACATATATAGGCAAAAATGTCATATTCAAAAGAAGACGCCATCAGTTGGATGTTACATTCCCTCAAAATCATCATTGGCGACGAATCCATCCGACAAGAAATCCTGTTGCATTATTATCCCAGACTCCATAGAGGCAACATTGTTTCACTAAAGAAAATTGGCAGAAGAAAACACCATATTTACACCTTTGACGCCTTTGTAAAACCCCTTCCAACATTCGAGGAAGGACTTGAAATTAAGAAAAACGAAATCCGACATTACCTGTCTGAAATTGTGAAAATGAATGGAGTAATCATTTTCACGGCAACCAATATTCAGCAGCACGAGGCAGATTTTGAGACCCATTTTCAGACGTTTATAGTGGACAATGACCGCAAAATCGTTTACGCAATCGACCCCGCCTACGACAAAACCGTCACTAAAACAAACAAAAAGAAGAATATTCTTGCTGTTAATCAAGGCATCTATTACGCGGAAGTCACACATGATGTAATTAAACCATTTTTTAAGGACAATCACAGGGATTATGAGTTTCATTTGGTGCCTCTATCGAACCCCGCGCAAATTGCCTTTGACGATGTGTTTTGCCAATCATGGTCCCTCTACATTCTGATGTCCGTGTTGGATAAAATAGAAAAAAACGAGTTCATTGGCGAAATACAAATCCCCGAAACACAGATAGAGAAATACGACGTGATTCTCGGATTTTATAAACGCATCTTCAGAGACATCCCCTCACTTAAAAATTATTTGAAACCAGAATATGTGGGCGAAATAACCGAAAATTATGGGAAAAAATCGACCCTTTTAAAAGCGAACCCCGAAAAAATCCTCATGGAAATGTCCAAGGAAGAGATGGAAAACGATGAATAGAATTACGCATTTTTCTTGCGTAAAAATAAGTGTGTGTAGAAAATGTCCAAAATGAATCCCGATAGAGAAAATGCAAAAAGCAAATATTCTAGGGGGGATTTTTCTTCAATGTTGTAAAAATAAAATGACAACAAGGCAAAAAAAGGGATTGCTAAAATGTCACCATAGTGACTCAGATTTTCATATTTCATCTATC
>JACCDO010408174.1_pt1 | contig 43180 bp, 25 predicted proteins | sample 7446101 | NCBI WGS metagenome assembly JACCDO01 (sample SAMN15323440, study PRJNA562643) | freshwater metagenome | isolation source: river surface water | place: USA:Blue River Watershed | collected 2017-08-16 | reverse complement strand
TTTTCGCTAGGTTGTGTCGGTAGGTGTTGCGCTTCGAACTGCGAGTAGTTAGTCAGTGAGTGAGTGAGTAAGGGAGTGAGTGAGTGAGTGAGTGAGTGAATGCGCCACGTACCACAACGCGTTCAACTCCCTCAAGTCTAGCGCCAATTCCACAGTGAATACTTCGGATGGAAAAATCTCTTCGAAATATTCATACAATTTCTCCGCCGAGCGCAACTCGGGCGGGATATTCTCCAGCATAATAGTGTAGTACGTCTGCGGATGGGTGTCGGGGTCGTCTTTAGGATCGTCTTTCGACAGAAATTGCAACCGTAAATTCGAGAAATTGTGATATTCCGCGAATAATAACTGACAAAAATACGCTGCAAATAGGTAAAATGTCGCGGTTGTCACCCATAAGCGCCGTTGGTAGCCAAGGGGACCAGCAATCACGTTTAATATTGTGTACTTGTCCCACCCGCTCATCTCCGAGGGGACGGTGCTGTAGACGGGAAGCAGCACCAAAAGACCCCAAAATGTTAAGAATAAGCATAATTTTATGCACAACGTATGATAGCGCAGTAGCATGTAGCCATCCAAACCAACCATATTCAAGAAATCTGGAAATTCTGATACATTCCTGTTAAAGACAGAGTAAAGTGAGTAAGAGTTGTGAGAATAGTTAGTCAATAATGAGTGAATGTAGGATTTCATACCATAATGCAATGAACCAACCAAAAAGATGATCAGGTGGCTTCTCTGGTACTCTCATAGAGTTAATATATCTATTTTGATAACGTTTCAAAAATATTTGCTTATAAAAACGATACATTTCAAAGACTGGTTGAGGAAGAGAGTGAGTCGATGCGCTAATGAAACAATAATAAATGCTTACCTCCGAGCAATAATGCAAATATAACCACGTTGACGATGAGTGTTAGTATCATACCACTGGTGGAGAGATTCAGGGTTTTCACGGATGGATCTTGCGAGGGATCCGTCCCTACTTGCGCCAACAAGCTGCGGTGATGCTCCATGCTTCACTCACGTCTCTCCTTCCGTGGTTTTGGTCTTTCTCCGGAATTTGAAATGGGCCGGTTCCACCGGTACCGCACCAACGGATACATTGCATGTTTTCGCAATAATAGCACAAAAGCAGCAGCGAGTGGCCGAGGCGGTCGCGAGTTGCATGAATACAATTAAATTACAGTTTTTACAACATTAGAAGCGACTATGACGGCGGAGGCCGCGGTGCATGACGGGGCAGGAGTGACCACGCGAGGGGATCCGAGTCTAGATTTTGATGAGACCGTTGGTTTCTCGAATCTCTTGATCGGTTTAATGTTCTCGTCGTGATCGCAGCTGTACTCCTTGCTCTTGTCGGTGTTGAACCAATGCAACGATGCGTTGTATACGTCCGATTTTTTCACAGCTACTGAGTGCGTGAGAGCACTCTTGACTGGTGCTTGATGGCGCACAGCCCTGACTCTGGAATTGACGGTTTGGTATTTCTTTCTTCTTTCGGCAGATAGTTCGATTACTCGCCTTGAAAACTCGTTGACCGTTGGAGGTGCTAGTATCGACGGGGGCGGAATCTCAATAGAAGGTATGGTTATAGTCGACCTAGACATCTCGGATATTGTGGACTCCTCGTCGCTTTCCTCACTAGTATCGCGAAGACAGTCGTGACTAGCAGCACTCGCGCAATCCTTGTCTTCCACTACAGCTACATCCAACTCGCCACTTGATACTCTTGCAACACTACCACTATTGGCATCTGGAGGGTGATCAGCAGCATCGTCGCCAGCATCGCCGCAAGTGTCACTGGCTAAACTCTCGGAAGGCGGCAGAATATTTTCGTTGTATAAACTTTCGTCGATTTCGATGAATTCGTTGCTACAAACCTCAATCCTATCCATGTGGTCGGCATCATTTATTATTGCGTTGAAATCCAAGTCTTCAGACTGATCGCTACTCGCGATGCTCGCCTCAGCCAGAGAATTCAGCTCGTCCATTTCATCTAAATCAAACACGAAGGAGTCCTCTTCTTCGACATCTACAACGGGCGGATTAGTTGCTACGCTAGTAATATTATCAAAAGTTGAGGCAGACTTTTCGTGAGCTACATTATCGCATATAGATGTAGTTTCTGGTTCTAGGATCGCCGCATCAACATCATCGTTCCTATCGGCAACGACAGCTGCTCTGGCTCGCTTTCTTCCTTGCTCGAATGTTATCGGTTGATTTGATAATACGGAATTAATTTGTGATATTAGATTTTCTATTCCTAACATATCAAGACGGTGATCATTGTGTAAGCTATCACAAGCTCTATCATTGCTCGTAGTCTCGCTCGAGAGAAGAACGTGGTCAGTATTTATTGCAACCAAGCCAAAGTCTATCTCTCTTTTCTCTCCTGCTTCGTCATCAGCACAAGAGTAAAATGACAAATCCTCGTCTATATTGGACTCGTCCATGCCTCAATCACTCACTATACATCCTAGACTGCCTCATCGAGTCGTCTCTGTCTTCCTTTAGCGTGTCTCTGTAATTTTAAATTTTGCCTTTTCACAGAGGCTCTTGATCCCTCAACTGACAGGGGTGTGGGAGAGTGGAAAGAAGGGAAGAAAGAAGGCTTCGCAGAAACTTCTATAAAGATAAGCATACAAACAATGTACGACCAACACATAATCTAGACCAACAAATAAACACTCACTCACGCACTCACTCACTCATGCACTCGCTTATCTGTTACGAAATCGAGCAAAATTCTGTTCCCAACAGACATTTGTCCATAAAATCATCACTATCCGCTGCCGCCGCGCCCTTTTTGATGTTGAAGCTTTTCCTAGTAATCTTCCCGCCGCCATTAATAGGAATGAATTTGTCGATGTTATAATCGACGACGAGGACAGATATGTCATCCATCCGCAGATTTTGTTTTATCCTCCGCCGCGCTGCCTTGCGGGTTAAATGCGTGGCTAGCTCTCTACTATCCTTGAACTTATTACTCATCACGAGTACTCTTACAGCCTCCACGCCAACCACATCCCAAAACCCATCAGATGCAAGTACGAACCTGGTATGCTGCTCTGACGGTAGTGTAAACGCGCTTATATCTGGGATCGCCACACAAGATCTGGGACCATACTTGTCGCCTATAGACCTGGTCATCATGATGGACAAGTTGTGGCGGCCACACAGCGCTTCTGGCCCCATGATCACGCCATTCTCAGTGACAAGTTTCCGTCGCATAATGAAAGAATCATCGTGCAAAATTTGCATCACTGGTTCAGGTTCTGACGTGCTTTCAGCGTCGATAGACTCCTTGCTACTGCTGTTACTGATGGCCTCCTCGAACTCCGCCTTGCTGATCACCGACTCCAACAGACTCTCTGCCTTCCGCAAGCGCGCTGAATCTGGGTAATTGTTGCTTTCAAATATCGAAAAATCACTTAGTAATGAGATAGTCTCGGCACAATTACTGGATATTAATGAGTTTACACGCGGCTCTTGGAGGTTCATTCCACACCCGACTACGTCCCCTGACTTGTCGTGGACAACGTAGTTGCGAAGAGACATGCCTTTGGCGGCGATAGGAGAGTGTATTATGGACGCATCTGCTGGCAGCAAATACTCGGTGATCTTGCCCTTGGTTTCGATGCGACTGCGCTCTCGCTGCAGCTGCAATTTGTGATCTTCACTTATCAAGTGTCCTAGTACCACAAAATTATTATAAGATCTCCCCCGCCTCTTGCCTTTGCTATTGCTACTTGCTTTGTCGTGCCCCGAGCTGGACGGGGTCCCAGGTGGGGTAATGTTACTCAGACCACCGGTTGGGGTGCTAGCGAGTCCTTTCAACGATAACTTGTCCGACGACTCACTCACTCCTTTGTAGATGGTTAATGGTTCATCGAACTCGTTATGCTGTAATGAACTCTGTAGGACGATGTTATTGGGGACAAAGTTGTCATCAATCATTATCGCATTGGACAAGTCGTAGTGATTGTTGTGTCCTGAATACCCAGAGGACGTAATGCTTCCGTTACCACTGTCTGAGCCCAATGAGTGCGTACTGTGATCTGGGAAGTCATGGGAGGATGGAGCCGATGAATCTTGTTGAACTAATTTATTGTCACTTAAATTCACCGTGGTGTACATCACAGCCCTGCTATCACCAACGTTAGCGCAATACATTCGAATAGAATTAGTCGCAAGACTTTTTTTGAAGTATAATGTCACACTTGTGGTACCAGATACATTATCTTTCAATATCTTCTCATTTACAGAAGCTATAGACGACCTTATTGCTTGGCACATCAAACCATCATCAATATCACTATCTGCTAATGCTGTTTCACCAAAAGTGTCGACTGTTTTCTTGTATAACCCATTGTATGCGTTTTCAACCTTGCTATTCAAGTTTTCCGCACAATATGTAGCTGCTTTACTACCATTATGTCCGTCAAATATACCAAAAGAGCTTATCTTTGTGGCAGAAAAATCCTTTAAATTATCTACAAGACCATGTGCAACTCTAACAGAATGCCGATCTTCGTCAGCCTTTGCTGCCAACGATGCGAATGCATAAGTAATAATGTTATCTAATGGAATAAAAAATAGTAATAAGCGATTAGTGCGATGTATTGTTTGATTGAACATGAGGAATAATCTTGTGGGGACTTACTTGATCGAGTTTCCATCCTTTTAGCCGTATAAACTAGACTGCGGTCTATGGTGTACTCATGGCAACATCGAACTGGCTCCCAACTGATGTATGTGTCATCTCTGAAAATGAGTACAGCGGCCCTTGTTCACAGTCGACAAGAGACTACTCACTCTCTACGACTAGAAGAGTAACTCAAGTTGCTTATCAAACAGCTGTTGCTACTCGAAGGCTCATAGGCGTCCCGGGTCGCGACTTACTAAATCATCAAAAATATTTTTATTTTAAAACTTACCCCCAATTTTCTCTCCTCCTAACTCTCCTCTTCTACCTCTCTTCTAACTTGTGTTCTAACTCTACTTCTAACTCTTTTCCTTCTTTATTATCCAAATTAGGGTTTCCATATTGAGATCGAATTCCAAAAATAGTTCGAATTTAAGTGATATTTTGCTAGAATGAGTGGCTACGACCAGTCGTGTGGCTCGTACTCGCCAGATGGACGCATCTTTCAGGTGGAATACGCACAGAAAGCGGTAGAGAATAGTGGCACAACCATAGGCATTAGATGTAATGATGGGATAGTAATAGCAGTGGAGAAGCCTCAAATGTCTAAGATGTTGGTAGCAGGATCTAATAGACGTATCTTTGGAATTGATGCACATGCTGGTATATGCATAACTGGTAATGCAGCGGATGGTAGACAAATTGTACATAGAGCTAGAGATGAAGCAAAAAGTTATCTAGAAACTTATGGTCATCCAATTGTCCCAACTGTGTTAGCGAATAGATTAGCATTATATGTACATTATTTCACATGCCATGGATCCGTTAGACCTTTTGGTTCTACCGCATTAGTATCAGGATATGATGAAGACACAAAGAAATGGGAATTATATATGATAGAACCATCTGGTGTTTGCTTTAAATATTTTGGTTGCGCTGCTGGTAAAGGTGCAAATGCAGCTAAAACAGAATTAGAAAAAATACTAAATAAACGTGGCGACGCTGGTATCAGCTCTAGAGAAGCCGTTGATGAATTAGCACAAATATTATACACAATACGCGATCCAACGAAGGATAAACCCTTTGAAATTGAAATGTGTTGGTTATGTGAACAATCTAACTTCAAACATGCACTAGTACCTGCTGACTTACTGAAGAGTGCAGATGAAAAGGCAAAAGCAGTAATAGCAGGAGGAACAGTGGCTACGGAGTCTACTAGTGAAGGGACTTCAAGACCCATGGAACTATAACGGTTTTCGCATTAGTAAATAATATAAACTTCTCATTTTCCATCTACTTTTGCTTGTTATTTGACTTCAAACTAGTGAATTGCCATCAGATGGTGGCACCAGCGACGCTTAGCTTCGCAATACACGGCATACCATGGCTTTTCGCCAGGTAGTTCACCATGTATTGAGAAGCTCTGGTTGGGAAGTTAATTTCTGTCTCATCGGAGTCTTGCACTACCTCTACTATTCTTTCTCTTCATTGGTTGAAGTGAAGTGTTTATGGGAAGTACCTAGTGCCGCCTCTATTTCTGTTACGGGCCTAAAAAATTTTTGGAAACAACTAAATAGTCGTTCACGTGCCCATGGCGGAGGCTATCTCGATGAAGGTGGCTGTCAGCGTGCATGGGAAGGTCAAGACACTCGATGACGAGGTGGTGATCAATACCCGCGGTAGGACTCCGTTGTCTAAAGCAGAATTAAAATCACTAGGTCCTCAAGGAGTTGGTCTGCAAGTTAGATTGGGCTCAGATGTTGGCACATTAAAGCAGAACTATGTGAAGGTGTGTCACTTAGTCACTCACTCACACATCGACTTCTTTACTTACTTCTTTATTCGTTTACTCAGGCATCTACAGTCTTACCAGTTCCAGCGCCAAGGGTCAATAATGGTAGTTCAAGCACTGGAGCATTGACGAGTTATGGTAAAGCAACAACACCAACCGCAGATAATGGACTTGCATTAGATGAGGGAGGTCAAACGACGCACAGGATATTAAATGGGTTTGCGCTGTTGGATGCAAGTGGAGTCGGTTTGCCTGAAGATAGTATTGCAGCAGTATTGGTGGAAAAAGGTTTAGTTGATGTAAATGAAGAAGATTTGCCATTTTTTACAGGATTAGAGTACTTAGATGTTAGCGAGAACAGCTTAAATATCGCCGCATTTCAAAGTTTGAGTTCATTAGTCGAGTTACGTTTAGCGTGCAACAGTATATATAACATTGGTGACTTGTATGGGTTTGAATCGCTGCAGCGGCTGGATCTCTCCTACAACAAGCTGACAGTCTTGAGCGTGCAGGCATTGCAGGCCTTACCAAATTTAAAAGAGTTAGATTTATGCGGGAACGATATCAAGGGGTTACCCATTGACATGTTTCGCTTTGCGTCGTTGGAAAAGCTACTGTTGGAACACAACAAGATGGACGACAACAACATCATCGCCATTCTCTCGTCCATCCCCAAGCTGCGCTATGCCAGCGTCGCATACAACTTCCTCTCGAATATCTCTCCAAGCAGCTGTAATGAGGGGCATTTCCCTGTGCTGGACACACTCGATATTTCTTTTAATTACTTCGGTTCTGACAAGAGTATTGAGCCGTTGGTGCATCTGCCGGCGCTTATGAAGGTGATGTTGTACGGCAATCCCTTGCTCGGTCCTACGGGCGAGGACTCGCTGCAGATATATATCGAAGAACTAGTGAATCTATCGATAGACTTGAGATTACCAAAGAATAAGAAAGAAATTGAATTTATAACGGAAGTGCCCCGTCATCGGGGCAAGCTGAAGAAGGGTCAAGTGCTGGGTCGGCAGGCGACATACCGCGACTTCAATATCGTTAAAGTTAATGACAATGACACGGCGAAATCGTCGCGTGAGTGGCGCACTGAAGGTAACAAATCCCTGTTTGCAGAGGCAGTCAACATTGCCAAGAAACAGAACTTGCCATCAATCAAAGACGTGACATTTTTAACGGCTACTAATATGGACGAGGGAATGAGCACAGAGGATGAAAACACGGCGCTGATAGCGGAGATAATCATGAGTAAGGTGGCGAAGGAGATGAATATTGGCACGAAAGCAGCCGCGGAAATGAGGTTACTCGAGGAGAAAGCGACGATTAACACGATATTTAACGCGAACGAAGTCGCTAATAACAAGACTAAAAATTATGAAATAGAAGCCACTAACGGCATGGACGACCAGGGCATGGCCATACCTAACCAGTTGTTCGCTGCAGATGCTATTGACGACGGCAATATCGAAGGCCTTCCAATAGACGTGTCTAGCGCTGTCAAGTCGCTGCGCTATGCAGTGGCCAACCCGTTGACCGATTACTACAGCGTGCCTTCGAAGGGATTCTTGCCGTCGAAAGGATACGTGCAACCAACCAAGTTATCACTTAGTCGACAAGTGCCAACACGCCGCAATAATCAAGAAATGTTGGAAGAAGATAACCGTTTATATCTCCTAGAACACTTGAAGGATTTGAAGAGCAATATCGCCGCCGGTCTGCCTGAGCCGCTCAGCGGGAAGACCATGCGACACATGAATCGCCAGAACACACTGAATAAAATCGACGACGTGTTGAACACGCTGAACCAGCGCACGGACGAGTTCACCAAGGCGCTAGGTAATACAAGTAATAAAATGACCGAAAACATTGAAATGCTGCAAGAGTTTGCACGTCCAAACACCGGCGAGAATCTGAAGAAGCTACTCGATATGGTGAACGACATCATCGAGGACTTGAACGACTAGCTCGCCAACTGCTATATTGTATGTTTGTTACTATAACTATATTAATTTCCTTTAAGATGGCGCCTCTCTTCCACGGCAACGTGCTCGGTAGTATATACCACGTTCTCCTCGATGTCCTCGTCAACGTTCGCTTCGTTGACTAAGTTTCTGGGTATTTTCACGGCAAAAGAACTTGAAAAAATACCTTTTTCTATATAGAAAACAATATTTCGCTCATAAAATTTAGAACGAAGTGAAGTCTGTTCGAGGAAATAAGTTGCATTCTTCTCTGCTTCTGAGACACAAAAATATGGGCAGCATAATGACATACCAACAGTACCTAGGGAAGATATGAGTGAGTGAGTGAATGAATGGAATAGACGAGTGGACTTACAAGGAATGCAGAAATAACCAAAGTAATAGCAAGGACCACATGGCCAATACGACAGCAATGTGTCGTTTAACCGGGAGATAATCGACCTCAACTCATCTCGACTGACTACTCCTTGCAGCTGCGGCGGGTAGATGTTCTCACTGTAACTCTTGGCTATTCCATTCAGGATAAACTGCTTCCCAGTAGATGGAATTCGATACACTACGTGGTCAACCATAAGTTCTTTGTGTATTGATTCGGGCAGAAGCGTGAGTTTTGGCGGGAAAATTTTGAAATTCGGAAAAATTCTCCCTTCTAAGTTATCCACACCCCTGTGAATGTGCCTTCCTTAAGCCAATTAGAGAGTGCCAACCTGTTGCGGGTGCTAGCTGCGTGGGAATCAAGCGGCGAGGAAGAGGGCAATCACTTCTCTATTCTCTTTAAGAGAAGCAACAAGTACCACACCCGGCCGAAATCCAATCTTTTGAGAAATGAGAAAAGGAAGGTGAAAGATGCCATTGAAGTGCACCTGAGTGAGTTATGACTTCGTCGGTGAAGTATCACAAGGTCTCGACTGATGTTGCTGATGGCGATGTTGAGTTAACGCTGCCATCAACAAGTACAAACGATGAAACGATTTCACCTTTACAAGAGGCAGTAAAAGACGAGAATACGACAGAAAACAGGTCAGAAAAGAAGGTTGATGCTTGCTTCAACTACATTTACGAGGTGTTTACGCTGAGTAAAGTGAGACCATTGGAAGAAAATGATTTCCAGTTTCTGCCCGATGATTGCTCTGCTTCATTCAACGGTGATTTGTTGAGAGCTCATTGGAATGCAGATTCCAGCAGTCTGACCAAGGCATTAGTCAGCATATATGGTCGTCAATACTTGTGTATTGGCTTCTACTTATTTTTTGCAACCTTGCTACAATTTCTTGGTCCAGTATTCTTAAATTTGTTAGTTGATTGTGTTAGTCAGGAAGAGTCAACTGCTAATTTGTACACGACCATACTATATACAGTGCTTCTAATCGCGTCTAAAGTCAGCGTTGCTTTTATCTCCACGCAATATGCTTTTCACATCGGCAAGCTGTCAATAGCTGTATCTGCCGCAATAAAAACAATTATTTATCAAAAAATGCTGCGCTTATCAACCGAAAGCAAGAGGGAATATGGCTCGGGGATGCTGTCGAACCTGTACACGGTAGACATCGAGCGGGTGGTCGGGGTCATGATGAGCTTACATAATTTCTGGGCATTACCGTTACAAATTCTTGTCGCAATGGGACTGCTGTATCGAGCCGTTGGCTTTGCCATGTTCGGTGGGTTGATCACCATAGTACTCATATTGACGCTGAACAAGTACATCGCGACGCTGCACAAGAAGGCCAACGACAAGCTGATGACCAGCAAAGACAACCGCATGAAAATAGTCGGCGAACTATTCAAAAACCTTCTGAATATCAAGTATATGTCGTGGGAAAACAAGTTTCTCGAGCGGATAACTGCCGCGCGCGGCATCGAGCTGTCATACATCCGAGTCGTGCTCTTCTTGACAGCGTTGAACATCTGGTTGCTGTGGTTGGCGCCTCAGACGGTGTCCACCACAACCATTGCCGTGTATGCGATCATGCTGAGAAATGAGGTGAGAGCAAGTACTATCTTCACTGCAATCTCGCTCTTTAGGCTCCTGCAAGACCCGCTCAGGTCGCTGCCTTCGTTCATCGCGCAGTTCTACCAAGCAATGAGTAGCTTGGAGAGACTGCAAGGCTTCTATGTGTCGCAGGACAAGGTGTCTGGGAAGAGCGAAGTGGTGAGTGAGAAGCTTGCCGGGATGATCTATGTGCATTCAACCACGGATGCCGTGTACAAATGGTGCCATCAAGCTAGTGAGGCGCGGGAAAGAGTTGCTGTTGCAAGCCCTCAAGAGAGCGCAGTTAGAAGAAACAGTAGCAAGAGTAGACGCGACTCCGACTATGAAGTTATTCCGTTAGACGACGACGACGACAGTGACAACACCCGAGTAGACAAGGCGGATGAGCTTGCTATTGACGTCAAGAGTGCGGATGCTGCTGCGCGGCAACAGGCGGACTCGTCTCCGGTGACGTGGTGGCAAGTTGAGTGCATTTCCACACCTTTTTGCTTCACTAAATCAAGAGAAAAAGTTGCCGAAGAGAGCAAACCGCCGCATAATTCCAACTTTACCCTCGTAATCCCTAAGCAGTTCTGCGTGCTTCCGGGGCAGTTGGTGGTGATCCAAGGCAAGATCGGCGCGGGTAAGAGCAGCATGTGCGCGGCGATGCTCGGGGAGATGTACTACTACCCCCACGACTCCCCAACTCTCAGTGCCAACAGCAGCAACCCCTTACACGTGCACGGGACCGTGGCCTACTCATCGCAGCAGTCCTGGATTCAAAATATGTCCGTTAGAGAGAACATCCTGTGCGGGCTCGCCTATGACGAGGAGAAGTACCACCGCGTGATTTATGCGTGTCTCCTGCAGCAGGACCTGCTCGAGCTGCCGCACGGCGACGCCACGCACATCGGTGAGAAGGGCCTGAATCTCAGCGGCGGCCAGAAGGCGCGTGTTGCGCTTGCTAGGTACTCACTCACTCGCCTAACCACTTACTCACTCACCTAACCGCTTACTCACTCACCCACCTAACCACTTACTCACTCACTCACCTAACCACTTACTTACTCACTCACTCACCAGGTGCGTGTACGCCGATGCGGCCGTTGTCTTGTTAGACGACATTTTCGCCGCGTTAGACGCGTCCGTTGGGAGAAACGTCTTCGAAAGATGCGTTCTGGGCCTGTGCGCGGGCAAGACGCGGGTGTTGGTGACGCACAACACCGACATCATCACGCATCCCGCCGTGGACCAGCTTCTTACCGTTGAGAATGGAGTGGTCAGTAACCCACACCCCAAGGCCCTAGACGCAGCGCAAGAGGAGCGGAAGGAGCACGTGGTTGGCGCGGAGAGCAAGATTTCGAGTATCCTCACCGCGACCATCCCCAGCTCCGCTTGGGCTGTGGATGGTGGTAAGGGTACCGTTGCAAGTGGGAGTCAGGGCTTGGAGTCCCAAGAAGAGCGAGCACGTGGTAGAGTTGACGCCAAAGTCTACCTGTTTTACCTCAACGCCCTCGGCGGCGTCGCCCCGCTCGTCTTCCTCTGCCTCGTGCAACTTAGGTACTCACTCACCTCCTGGCTTACTTACTTACTCACTCACTCACCTACTCACTCACTCACCTACTTACTCACTCACCTACTCACTCATTAGCTGGCAATCCCTGAGCATCAGCGCCGACCTGTTCCTGTCTCATTGGTCCCAAGAGAGCGACTCGCTGCAGGCTCACCGCTTGTTCCACAATATCTTGACCTACTCCCTCTTCGCCGTGGGATCCGGTTGCATTGTGCTCGTGCGCACCGGTACCGTCTCAACAATCGGTTATTTTGCGGCGAAGAAACTGTTCCAGCAAATGCTGTCGTCGCTGCTGTTCGCGCCGATGAACTACCACGACCGCAACCCCTCGGGCCGCATACTCAACCGCATGAGCGATGACCAGGTCACTCACTCACTCACTCACCTACTCACTCACTCACTCACCTTACTTACTCACCTACTCACTCACTCACTGGCTTACTCACTCACCTACTCACTCACTCACTCACTGGCTTACTTACTCACCTACTCACTCACTCACTCACTCACCTACTCACTCACCTACTCACTCACCTACTCACTCACCTACTCACTCACCTACTCACCTACTCACTCACCTACTCACTCACTCACTCACTTAGGCTCGGATCGACTGTGAGTTGCCGATCGCCTTCGGTTCCGTGCTGGCGACGGTGTTCAGCGTGTGCGGTGACATTCTGACGGTTTGCTTCGTGACCCGGTTCCTGATCCTCGCCATCATCCCCGCGGCCCTCGCCTACTACCACATAATGGGTGTGTATTTGCAAGCAAGTCGCGAGATCAAACGGCTACAAAGTGTGTCGCAATCCCCGATTTTGACGTTGATGAGTGCGTCCGTTGACGGGATCTACGTCATTCGCGCCTTTGGCACCGCTAATACTCAACGTACTCACTCACTCACCTAACCTTACTCACTCACTCACCTAACCATCTACTCACTCACCTAACCATCTACTCACTCACCTAACCTTACTCACTCACTCATGCAGGTTTTTGTGTGAAAAATAGCCGTTTGATTGATAAAAACAGCAATTTCACGTACGTGGCGAACGCGGCCTCGGCGTGGTTCGTGCTGCGGATCCAGCTGCTTGGCGCGCTCATCCTCGCGGTCATCTGCGGCATCGCGCTCTTCATGGGACGCGCTTACTTGAGTCCCGGTACCCACTCACTCACCTACTCACTCATCTACTCACTCATCTACTCACTCACCTACTCACTCACCTACTCACTCATCTACTCACTCACCTACTCACTCACTCACTCACCTACTCACTCACCTACTCACTCACTCATGTAGGGATGATAGCGCTGTCGATCACTTACGGGCTGTCGATCTCGAACGGGCTGCAGTCGTTGGTGGGGATCATCGCGTGGTTCGAGAACTCGATGGTGTGCCCGGAGCGGATCCAGCAGTACGTCGACATCCTGCCGGAGGGGACGCAGCAGCAGAAGGACCTCTACCGGGATCCACACCCGGACCCGCAGGGCGAAGTAGGAGACAAGGATCCACACCTGGAGGTACCGGAGGTGGTGGCCGGCCACACAACCCTCGACTTAACGGCTCTAAAAGGATCTATCAAATTCGAAAATGTGTGGTTCCGGTACCAACCGAGTGGCGAGTTCGTGCTGAGCAACGTGAGCTTCGAGGCCAACGCAGGCGAGAAGATAGGGATCGTCGGCAGGACCGGGTCGGGCAAGAGCACCATCGCAACGGCTCTCTTCCGCATTGCGGAACTCTCTGTAGGCCGGATCCTCCTCGATGGTGTGGATATTAGTGGACTGCCACTCCACACCCTCCGGAATGCAATTCAAATAATCCCTCAAAATCCCGTTATCTTCAAGGGGCCGCTGCGGGAGTTCTTGGATCCGTTCGGGGATTACGGCGACAAGGCCGCCCTCGCGGCACTCGACAAGAGTCAGTTAACGGCTTCTTTAACCGACACCGGCACCGGCGCCTTCCACAGCCCTTCGGATGTCTTGAATTACGAGTTAGACGAGAACGGCGAGAACCTTAGCGTGGGCGAGCGGCAGTTGCTCGTGCTAGCGCGCGCGTTGCTGCGCGGCGCCAAAGTTTTGATCTTGGACGAGAGCACGGCGAACGTGGACCAGGGCACGGACCGCGCCATCCAACGGGTTATCCAGGAAGAGTTCAAGGAAGCCACTTGCTTCACCATCGCGCACCGCATCGACACCATCATGAACTGCGGTAACACCCTCACTGCCTGCCTCTTACTCACTGGCTTACTCACTGGCTTACTCACTGGCTTACTCACCCCTTACTCACCTACTCTCTCACCTACTCACTCACCTACTCACTCACCTACTCACTCATCTACTCACTCATCTACTCACTCACCTACTCACTCATCTACTCACTCACTCACTCACTCTCTTCCTCTCCAGACCGTGTGTTGGTGATGTCCAATGGGTGTGTCGTTGAGAATGAGGCCCCTACGGCCCTGTTGCAGCGGCCCAACGGCCACTTCCGGGCCCTGCACGAGAGCGGCGCTTGCCACGCGCTTAAAGAGACCGAAAAAGTGTAAATTTTTGTGATTTTTGTAATTAACCACGTCGTTGACCGGTCCTCGCCGGTACCCGCGCGCAGCAGCAGAAAAAGGCAAAAAAAATCCGCGGAGCAAGTCCCTGTTCTCACCTGTTTGATCAGTTGCTGTGGGCTCGTCCGTTGTAGGAGATCCAGGTAACTAGGTTTGCTGGTTAACGTTGCTTATATACACATCGCGCTATATCATCTGAATAAGTTGACGGATGGCTGATAGTCAGTATGGTAAGATTCTCGTTGGAGAAGGTGTTGATGAAGAAGATGAGTTGATAGGGGACGTGTCGAATATAGCGCATGGCGTCCCTTATGAAGAGCCAGCTACTGCTGTGCCAGTGTATTACCGCCGTCCAGCACTACCAGAAATGGTGCCTGTTCCACCACCACAAGGTTATGGCACTGCAGTTGGTGGTCCTGGTGGTCCATTACTCGCTGACTTTAGAGAACCAGGTGAAGACTGTGCGCAGCTGGGATGTTTATTCAGTTGGATACCGATTATAGGATTTATAACTTGTTGTTATCATCTAGATGCACCACCACTATCTCGTAGAGAATACTTTGCTCATCGAGCATGCTGTGTTGCATCTATTATTGCAGTAATTAATCTGATATTTTGGCTCTCTTATGAAGAGACGGATGATTGTACATCATTGCGATGCTAGCCAGTGGGATTACAGGAAGGAGGCGATTGATTTATGTTGTAATTTGTATATTTACATTGATTATTTTTTACTCTTCTTACTAAGTGCTTCTTGACTATTGGCACCTACTCTAGAGGGCGAAGTGAGAGAGCTATTGCGCTTTGCGGCACGGCGCTGCTGCTCTTCGAGTTGTTTCTTCTTGATTTCATCCTCAAAAGACAGCCATAGTTCACCTGCAACACCAATGTCTTTCATTTTACCACACACTTTAACGAAGGCATAGAAAGGCGGCGATGGGCGGATGGGGCGAGACTTGAACTCTGGGTGGTACTGCGTGCCGAAGAAGAAGGGGTGTGTGCTGCGAGGCAGCTCGGTGATCTCCATCCTCACATTTTGATCATCTTTCCCTGAGAAAACGAGTCCATTTTCTTCTAATTCATTCACGTACTCAGGATTGACCTCGTAGCGATGGCGATGGCGCTCATTCACCGCCAAGGTGTGAAGTCCGTTGTATGTCTCTTCATTCACCGACGACGGATTTATTCCATACACTTCGGCGGCAAGGGAACACTCAGTAGGACTCAAGGCAACTTGTATATGCGTGGCTCGACTGCCCAAACGCATGGTTCCGCCCTTGATGTTCTGGTTGATTTCGGGCATGAACATGACAACTGGGTCGCTGGTGCTCTCATCGAACTCGGCGCTATTCGCCTTCTTTCGCTTCAAAACATTTCTTGCGTATTCAATAACCATGACTTGCATGCCGAGGCACACCCCGAGGTACGGAACCTTATTCTCTCGTGCGTACTTACACGCAGCTAGCTTGCCTTCGATACCTCGCACACCAAAGCCACCAGGTACAAGGATACCTTGAACACTTTTTAGTGTTTTCCATGCGTTGGTGTACTTCTCTGGGTCACTATTACTCTTATCCTCTTCTAAGTCCGATGCTTCAATCCACCTGATGACGACGTCAACGTTACAGTGTGTGCCGCTGTGCTGCAGCGCCTTGGTCACAGACAAGTAGGAGTCTGTTAACTGGGTATATTTACCGACTAAAGCGATTTCTACTGTCTCTTTCCTCGCGTCAATCACGTTAGCCATATGCGTCCAAGCGCTCAGATTAGGGGTGTCTGCCATGGTTTTCAAGTTGAGTTTCTCTTTAATCATGACGTGAATCTGTTGCTCCACAAGCATAAGGGGCACATGGTAGATGTTACTCACATCATGCACCGTGAACACGTGAGATGGTGTTACATGGCAAAATAACGATATTTTATTTCTAGTTGATTCGGATAGTAGTTGAGCTGAACGGCAGACTATGATATCAGGGATCAGACCGATGGCGCGCAACTCCTTGACACTGTGCTGTGTAGGCTTAGTCTTTTGTTCAAGGTCTGAACCTAGGACAGGGACAAGACTTATATGAACGAATAATATATTTTCTTTACCAACTGAAAATTGAAATTGACGTAATGATTCTAAGAAAACAGCTGACTCTAAGTCGCCAACAGTGCCTCCAACTTCAATTAAACAAACATCAGGCTCGATACCTGTACCATCAACATCGCGTTTTGCAACATCTTTGATCCAAGATTGGATCATATCTGTTGCATGAGGGACAATTTGAACCGTCTTACCTAAGTAATCACCACGCCGTTCTTGTTGTATCACTTCACTGTAATGGTACATGAGCATATGAGTTACATGAGTTACATGAGTTTTAAAATTTACCTGTAAATCTTACCCGTGGTGATATTATGTCTCCCTGATAGCGTAATATCCAGAAATCTCTCATAATTGCCGAGATCGAGATCTGTCTCCGAGCCATCATCCAGCACGAATGTTTCTCCATGCTCGAACGGTGACATTGTACCTGCATCGACATTCAAGTAAGGATCAATCTTGATTGAGGTTACTTTGACGTTGCATGACTTCAAGATCGCTCCAATAGAGCTGATGGTTATACCTTTGCCTAAACCACTTACCACCCCTCCTGTCACCACTATATACTTCATCCCTTATGCTGTATGCTACTACGTATCGCTGGTTTTGAAATTTCAGATCAATTTCCGGTCCCATACGAAAACCCTAATCGTGTAGAAGTGAGAGAAAGAGAGACGAGAAGAGCGCAGAATCCTCGATAACATAGACGTTGCAGCAGTCATCGGACTCTTTAACTAACTGGCTTTCTCTTTGGGTGTGGAGTGAAGATGCGGAGCCGGTCCCCTAGTGGCCAGACCAGACCTCAGGCCTGCGGCGACGAACCCACTACTAGGATACAGAGCGCTAGGTGCGCCACTTGGATATAAATGTCATCATACGACGAGGAAGATGGGTTAGCTGCAACAGCGGCAGAAACAGATGATTATTATGCCCGTCGTGGAGGAGTTGAAGAAGTTGTATATGAATCCGCGATGAGAAGATCTTCGTTCTCTGAAGCACCGTTAGATAGAAATGCTAGGCGCAGAAATAGAAAGGAGAGGATATTAAAGCGACGCGGAGCGTTTGATTGGCTACCCGTCGCCTTCTCGAATGATCTGGTCCATGGTGCATGGTGGTTTGTACTTGGATCATTCATAGCAATGATCATACCCATTGTTCCATTAGTAGACTTATTTGAGCCATTTTGGCCAACATCAACTTCAGGCGCTGTGCCATTACTTCAAGACGCTTATACATTTGGATTACTCATCGTTTCTGGATTGTTCTTTACACTGGGTTCACTTGCATTCGTGAGAGCTACTGAGGACCCTCCAATACGACCATTATTCAACTTTTCAATTCATTTAGCCACGGATGAGCTGTTGGCGGCGTGGTTTTTCTTGCTAGGAACAATCCCATTCGTCCCGTTTATGGCTGTTTACGTCTACTATAATCCCTCGTATATCCTTTATTGGGGCTGTCTTATTGCCTCGATAATATTCAATGTAGCGACGTATTTCTTTGTATTGTCGTGTTATCCATCGGAAGAAAGGGAGCAATCCGTCATCATTGCAAACTTAGGCCGTTCCTTATGTTGCAACGAGAAATCGTGGGTTCATAAGCATATTTCCAACGACTGGCTAGCTGGCTGCTGGTTATTTTACTACGCCACTTTGTTGCTAGTCATCGGCAGCGCGGTCATGCTCTTCATCGCCATCCAAGACGACAACCACTTGGAGATATTCGACTGGGTCACGTCGACTATTGACGCCATCATCTTCTTGATTGGGAGTGCGTACTTCTGCGCGGGGTCCTATCCTCAAGGCGACGGTGGCGGGCACCACATCGCGTATGGACACAGTGCCTCGTACCACTATCAAAGCTACCAACAGGACCAAAAGGGGCTGTTTGAGTCGGACCCGCTCATCTCGCAGCAGCGGAGGCTGCACTACAGCAAGGACAAGTCCGTGGCCATATAGCTCTGCCGTACCCACCGCTCATCTCGTCGCAGCAGGACAAGTCCGTGGCCGTATAGCTCTGTCGTATTCATTGTATATTTATATAAAGCTCTCGCGTGTGTGTACAAGGTGGTTCCAACCACTCTATGACTCCTTCCAACGGCTCTCTCTCCCTCTCTCTCTCTCTACCTCCGACTCCTTCAACGCCCTCGGGCTCGAGCCGGTGACATGTGTAGCAGCAACCAAGTCTACGGATAAGTTAGTTATGTTACAAAGTTACATTAATTACTAATTGTGTCGCGACCGGCAAGCAACGGCTACTCACTTGGAGCAACGGCTACGCACTTGAAGCAACGGCTACTCACTTGCGCGGAGTCGCAGATATCCTTGAGTTCTTGCTTCCATACTCATTCATGCCGTCCTCAACCACGTCGTAGTCCGCCATACTGTCGCCGCTGTTGGAGTTCGACACCTTGTCAAGCTCATCCAGACTCCGCTTGCGGTACGTGCTGTGCAACGTGGTGGTGTTGTCGAACGACGTCAGTGTGGATGACGACACAGTGCGACTCGTAGAGGGCGAGAGGACTCCGTCACCGCCTCGACCGGTATTGGTGGCGCTACTCACTGTCGTGTCTATGTTTATGCGCACACGGCTTCTATTGCGGCTGCCAATAGCTGTGGAAGGATGCAACTTGATCCCGGCATCCGACAAGTACATGGCGATGTCGGCGCAGCTGTTGGTTAGGTTGTAGTTGAAGCGGGTGAAGTACTGCATGATGAGGTCGATGAGTTGCTCGTGATTGATCATCTCTAAGCGGCGCAACGTCAGCTTGAGTCCGTTACTATTCTCCTGATGCGTAGGTAAATGGTGCAGCTTCAAGTTAGGAGATCCCTTGAGATGGAGCAAGTCCGAGTGGATCCCGTGGAGTTGCGTCGCCATGATAGTGTGGAAGTCCTCCACACTGTTGTACGCCACCTTGGGAACGGGCTTCTCGTACTCTATCTCGATGAGCAAGATGTCGACGATCAGACACTGCCACAGCAAGATGCAGAAGTCAACGCGGTAGTTGCTGCTGTTGGTGCTGGTGTTGTCTTCCACAATAAGGATGCGTCCCACCATGGTAACGATGAGGATCGTGTTGTCCTTGAGTCGCGTGTGCCACAGGTACCCTTCCGCCCTGTAGTCACCCATCGACACCCTCGACAGCAGCTCCTGCCCTATGTTCTCCTCGGCGGTGTACATAGTCAACGGCACATGCGCGGACCGGAAGAATCTTGGCGGGCGAGTGCGCTTCAACTTGGCTTTCTGCCCCATATCCAAGCGCGGCAACAGGCGGAACGACAAGTTATCAAAGTTAGTACTTAACTCCGCTAACGCGCCCGCCAACGGCTTGAACAGCAGCATCAACACGGCCTGCGACAGCCCGATGACGACCCCCGGAATGGAGTGCTTCTGGTACCCTTTATAGGGGAGCAGGTAGAAATCCCTCGCCGCCTTGTACACCCCATCAATGAACGAGACTTGCGTGTAGCTTGCGCTGCTTGCCTTGTTATTGACAGAAGCTCTTACACTCTCACTCACTAGCAACGCCTGTTGGTTGTTGTTCTCTATCTCAATGATGATACTACTCACTCCCTCGTGCAAGGCGGATGTGATGGTTCCCATGCAAGAGGAGAGTAACCCCGCGGTGACACCAATCAAGGAGCCAAATCCCCTGACTAACCCGGTAGTTAGCTTGCTTACTAGCGCGGCTAGCGACGCCGAGGACTGCAACTGCTTGGGTAGCAAGTAGACCATGTACAAGACGCTCTCTTTGGAGTAAGCAAACCAACGTGAGAAATTGAATAAATTCGTTGAGGTAACGATCGAAAGCGCATGCCACAGCGCCACCCAACCCCACACGAACGAGGCCTTGTAGAAGGCCCTGAGGCGGTCCACCATGTTGAGGGGATCGCTGAACTGGTGCTTCAACATGAAGGAATCCAAGTTGAAGTGGCAGTTCTCTATCTTGACCGAGCGCAGGATGTTGTACATCACCATCACCAGGTCCTGCGTGTAGTTGTTGAGGTTCTGCCCCAGCGAGATGCGGTTGATCATCGGACCCGCGCCGTGCGCGTTCAGCGACAAGTTGAACTTCACGCCGGAAATGTGCAAGTTCTCGAAGTAAAATTTCTCTTTCGGCAGGTTTTTAGCTAGCTTCCGGGGGGGTGTGGAGTGCTCGAGAAGGTTCAAGATTTTCGTGTGCACAATATTCGTGGCCACCATGTCACCCACCACCACGTCGCCGATATCGAGGTACTGCGCGTCGAGGACCGGCAGGATCAGGGCCTTACTCACCTTCTTCTCACTCATAAGCAAGTCGTAAACAAGGTAAATCCGGGAGATCAGCGCGCCTTCGATGTTGATGTCGAAGGGCGACACGGTCATGCTGACTTGCGGGACGTAGATGATCCCTGGGTAAGAGAAATCCCTGACGACTGAGAGCGCCAGGAAGATCCGGTTCGATGGGGAAGGAAGCGAGTCATCGAAGGGGATCAACGGATATAAGAGGGAGGGGTATGACGCGGACCAGAGCTGGTTGTCTATCTGCACGCGGCCAACGGACAGAGTGATGCTGTCTTGCTGCGCGTTCTTGGTGTAGTTCAAGACGAACTCTTTGATGGACACGTAGATGAGCTCCTGCGGGGTGTGGTCGATGAGAGACACCCCAAACGACGCCATGCGGAACGAGACGTTGAGGGATTTCTTACTCGCAACACTCGTCGCAGACACGCTTGGCAAGCCGTTGAAGGCCGTCGAAACCGTTGGGTTGACGGAGACCGGGACCGTCTTGAGAGTGCGCGAGTCGTGGATCTGCAGGACCCGCGTGGGACCCTGCGTGATGAGGGTAATGATGATACTCTCGTTGATTTGCACGCTTTGAATGCGATCGAAAGAGAAAACACCGATGACCTCGCCCGCGCCCGACTTGCTGTTGCCGTTGTGGCTGTGGAGGATCTCGATGAGGATCTCTGACGGTCCCAACGGCTCGTCCCACGCGTAGGAGCAGGTGTGGTAGGGTAAGAGGATGGTTTTAACGGTTGACGCCGCACTCGTGCTGTAGCTTGCACTTGAAGTCGGTTGGAAGGATGGCAGCGACACCGCGGTGAAGAGGCCGGCGGTGTTGGCGTGGTTCTGGCAGAACCGGAAGGTCTCAAGGGTGTGGTTCTCGATGCGGTAGGGTGCGACCTTGTCTCCGCCCTTGAAAATCACGCAGATGCGCGGGCCCTGCTGCACCACCTGCACCAGGATGAAGAACATCGTGTTGTCGTGCTCGTTGCGCAGCCGCAGAGGGATTTCGCCGGTTGTAATAGCAAATTGCCCTGACCAAGTCCAACCAAACCTACCCAACCGGACCTTGAGGCATTGCGGACCCGGTCGCCACCAGAATGGGATTTCCTCGTTGGAGCCGATAGTGATGACGTCCTCGACGCTGTTGCTCGGCGTGCTCGCTTGCTTGATCTCTATGTTGAAGTCCATCGTATTCAACAGGATGTATTTGTCCACGATAACGGCTATTTTTGTCCGTTGGAAGGGGGGTTCCGCGTTGATAACCATCATCCCTAACGAGAAGATCTGCGTGCCGCCGCGGCTACTGGGTGGCACGTGGTGTCCGGTGCGCACCCAGATAGAGAAGTCGTCGGGATCCACGTAGCCTTGCGTGAGTGAGTAAGTGAGTGAGTAGGTGAGTGAGTAGGTGAGTGAGTAGGTGAGTGAGTAGGTGAGTAAGTAGGTGAGTGAGTGAGTGAGTAGGTGTACCTTGTGTGGACTCTACTTCCATGCTGGAAATCGCCAGGTCGTCGAGGGACAGCGCCTTGTTGCTCCAGTTGGTGCCGTGGCCGCGCACTTTGAGGTAGCCGCGCTTGGAGTTGGCGTTGGTGTGGCTGCACTGCATGAGTCGGTAGTTTATCTTGTAATTTTCATCGATATTTTCTTCGGTTTCTTGGCTGTTGCCGCTGCTGGCGGGCACGGCGACACTCACTAGCTCGTCCTTTTTGCGGGTCAACAATTTCCCGAATTCATTCATTCTCTTGGGTCGCAAGACGTCACTTAGACCGCGGACCGGCAGCTCGGGACCGAGGACGATCCCGCTAATCCCTCGCGCTTTACCCACACCCTTTGGTAACTGTTTCTTCATTTTAGAGTTCAAATTGCTGTGCAACTTGCGGTCGTAGATCTGGTCAGCTGCGAGGCCGTCCACACCGTTGAGGGCCTTGGTGTTACCGTTGACCATGTAGCCGTTGTCATGGTGGTACTGAATCGAGAGGAACGACGAGGTCACGACCCAGTAAGGCACGTAGATGTAGATCTCTCGCGCGCCGTTATTGTCTCGCACATCTAGCAGGACCGTCAGCACGGCCCCGTTGCTACTGATGGTGTCAACGGCTATGGTGACGTCCTCTGTCTTGGCGGACCGGCAGCCCGCGATCCCCACCCGTTGACTCCACTCAATATCCCGCGAGATGGAGTTGGTTGACTGCAACCGGAGCATCAGCGAGACGTCGTCAACGCTGTGGAAAGCCAAGCTGCCGTAAGACAGTGACGGGGACAGCTTGATGACGTCATTCTGGTTGAGGGGCAGGTCGGTACCCGGCCCGGCCTTGGAAAGGATGAACTCAATGTCGCACGCAAGCAGGTTGTAGATAGTAACGGTCGGCAAGAAGGTGAGGAGGCGCGACATGTAGCTAGTGCTGCTGCTGACGTTGAGCGGGGATTTCTTGGTGCCAACCGAGCTGACGAGGACGTTGCAGTGCAGCTGCTCGTCGGAATTCTCGTGAGTACCGACGATTTCGCCCTTGAAAGAGAGCCATTTCGCGAAAGAACGGGTGTCGATGGCCCCGCGGTTCTGCTCGGAAGTGTTGCTGAACGTCTCTCGCCACACGGCGCCGTTCCTCGTCTCCACATCCTCGTAGTGGTCCAACGTCAAGTTGTCGTCCACAGCCACGGCCTCGGATGCACCAACGGTACTGTTACTCTGGGCTTCTGGGAAGTCAGGGATCTTCATCTCCACTGGCAACACCTGCAAGTTACGATGGATATAGTGGTACTTGAACGATCCTAGTGTGACGTTGCATAGCGGTTGCAAGTTGAAGTAGCCGTTGGTCAGCGAGCAATAATTCGCTGGCACTGGGGCCTCACTATTGGGAGGTATAATGATCTCCCAGATGCTATCCGCAGCTGCGCCCCTCTTGGCCACCGCGTGGGGACTGCCCGCGTCAGCCTCCGCCTTCTGCGTCAGCTGGATTCTAACGGGAATCGAGAGCGAGTTGACGAGGCGGATAGTAGAGCGAATAGTGAGCACCTTGGACCCGTCTCTCTGCTCGATGTCGCACGCGATGTACGTCACCTCCTTGGACTTGAGCATCTTGTAAGAGGGAGAGCGGAGCACGCGCAGCTGCTTGCGCTTGGCGCGGTGCATATAGTCCGGTGACGTGTGCAGGTACTCATTACCGTTGAGATCATTCAAATTTTCATCAAGGACATAGATTCGACACCCTTTTCCATCCAACGGTACGTGGCACACGGAGTTCATCTCGGTGTCCGCGTCGGTGTACTCGACGTGCAGGTACACGGACTTGAAGGAGGACATCGGGTCGAACGAGTACACGTCTTCCTCCAGCAGAACAAGCGGGATTTCCTCTTGCGATGGCACTTTGACGGCATATTGCGGGTTGCTGAACCAGTAAGACACTCGTAAGCCAGACTCGTTGCGGATGAACATCGTGGAAGTAACATTGCTCTTGCTGCTGCTGTCGCTCTGCTTACTCCGCACTCGTTGGTCGCTCTCTTTCATGGCGGACAACACCCCGGTGACCGTGGCTAGAGACGACTCCAGCACGGGAATTGTTATGTTCATGTTGATGGTGTTGGAGACGTCGAGGGACACGTCCATTGACGGCATCGGAGAGAACTGGTCGGTAGCCGAAGCGCTTGGAGCGCAGCTCTTGATGAAGGCCAGCGCGGCAGGGCTCAACTCGTTACTATCCCACTTGAAACCGGTATGCAATGGGACGCAAGAGACGATACTCACCTTGCGGCTGGCTGTGGAAGAGGTGATTGGAATGGTGCAATCGATGGACCAGTCAAACGGCTCGATGAGCGGCTCCCAGCACAGCAAGTTCAAGTTGTTGTACTCCATGTTGATGCTGGCGTTGAGTAGCAAGCGGATGAGCTGGTAGTCAGACCGGGTGCTGTTGCCCTCGTTCGCATTGACGAAACTTGCGTTTATAAGCCCAATGTTGATGCGTGCAACGGCTATTGGGTAGGAGAGGAAGTCGTTGATGATGTGGATCTTCCCGCCTGCCGGGATGTGCAAGGAGCCGTTGGTGCAAGTGACTTGAAGCAAGCAAGGAAGGAACTCAATGATCGAACTAGGGATCAAGACGCTGCTTTGATCACTACTTGCACCGGTGCTGCGTGAGATGTTGCTTCCTACTGCGGCCGTAGCCGTTTGGTCGGCGGCCAGCAACTGGTCCATCCTTTTCAGGATGTTGTCAGAGATTTTCACCAACAATCGGTAGTCCAAACCCGCGAATATCTCGATCTCGTTGATGGAGCACTCCACCGTCTGGTTGAAGTTGCTGAGGAACAAGGCGCAGTTGCGCAGCTCTTCTCCGGCCTCGGCGGACCCCTGCTCTACCTCGCCCAGCGGGTTGTCGGTGTACTGCAAGGAGTAGAACAGCTTGACATGCAACGGTGACAACAGCATCTTGCGGGTATTCGCTGTCTTGACATTCTCGCCGTAAGTTGACGTGTTTTCATCCTCCAACGGATCTAAGCACATCGAGTCCATCGACGGCGAGCTGTCCCGCGGCAGCGGCGATACCACGAACTCTTCAGGTATGAAAATAGGAGATTCTTTGCCGACTAACTCGTTGGTTGTGAATTGACGCGCGCGCGCTAGAATGCTATTCGCGAGCTTGTGGATCTCCTCGTCGCACGGGACGAGGGACTGGAAGACCTCGGGGTAATGCAGCACGGAGTAGTACATTTGCGGCAAGACATTGATGGTTGCAGAGCTGAGGACGCCACTCGAGTTGCTGTGACTGACGTTATGCAGAGCGCATTCGCCGTCAACATCCACGCCGACATGCAGCGCCATACTCTGTCTGTCCTCGTCATCAGAAGGAAGCCACAAACCGCATGATTTCGATTGGAAAATGATTTTTACGGATTGAAATGGATGCGGTAGTGAGAGGGATTTGTTGCGCAGAAGCACGACTACTCTCTCGGGCACTGCGGCGTTGTCTGCGTTCTCCTCAATTGTATTCGAGGAACTACCGAAGTACGAAGTAGCCACGGCGAGGGGAACAGAGGAGGGATGCGCAGATGTCGACGACTCGCGCTGCTGCTGTTGCTGATTCCGTATCATCGTCACCGAATCCTTGTCAACCTGGTTAATGCGCATCAACAGCGTCGACACATGAGGGAACTTACTAGCATTCCATTTCCTGCCCTTCACTGGTGTATTAGTTCTACTACTTGTGTAGGGCGCGTCCTCGGCAGACTCTGGCACGCACAACCCCACGTACAACGCTTGGTAATACAACTCGCAGATCAGCTTTAGATGGATGATTGCGTCCATAAAGAATACAAACTGCAGGTTGTTCAAGCTGACCTGCAGCTGCGTGTCGTAGGTACTCGTCACGGTCAATACCGCGCGCACACAGCTGTAGTTGATCACTTCATCATGCGCTGCAGCGCCGCTGAGCAGCTCCGGGTCCAGTCCGCGCTGGTCGCACTGGGCGATGGATGCAATGACGCGCTTGGTGACGTCGGACTTCTTCACGACGTTGTTGTGACACAAGTTAATGGAGCGGATATTGACGTAGAAAGTGTTGTTGAAGCTGCTGGCGTCGTCGGCGACTGCGGGACGAGGTTGCACTGACAAGTCCAGGATGAAATTACGCACTGAGAACAGTAGCAGATTCTCGATGCTTGACTGGATGTTGTTGCGAGACAAACGAGTGTGCAACGAGGACGGGTCGAAGGTGACCGTGTCCAGTGCAACGGCTAGCTCGTATAAGTGCAAGTTGAAGTAAAATTCAAACGGGAATCCTGTGGTGATGAGGCTGCCGGTGTTGCCGCTACTTGCGCCGCCAGAAGGTGTGGCTGCTAACTCACTCGACAGCAGCTCGTACGTCTTCGACATCTCCAGCAGCATCAAACCGGCGTCGTGGCATATCAACTCGTTGAAGTGAAGCAAGATGGCCGAGGCGGACAGCGACAAGTACAGCGCGTTGTCGTGGACCAACTCGTAGCACTTGGGCCTGTGCAGCGTGTCGAATTGTAGCCGTTGCTGCAGCATCGCGGACACATCGCCAACGGTCACATTGCAGTCCACAAAGAAATCAAACTTCTCTATGAAAGGGAGCGTGTTGATTTTGGTTTGTATTTCTTTCATGCCGAAAAGCACCTCAGCGCCTGCAAACGGACACTTGGAGCCCCACCTGCTGCGTGCGGTTGCTTGGCCAAATCCACAGCTCAAGATCGCTGGCTTGGACGCTGTTGCTTCGTTTTGCAGGTAAACATTCAACTCGAGGCCCCCAATGCGCACGTCGAACTTGCCTCCGGACTGACTGATGAACCGCTGCATCGAGGTGAACACGCTCGCATTGCCCGCGGTGCTCGCTGGAGCGGAGCTGCTAGGGCTAATGCAACTGTACATAGTGAACAGCGATCCTTGCAAAACCGCGGAGAGCAAGCTGTTGACGAACAGAGGGAACATGGTGACGACCATCGGCGCCGTGCATATGCTCATGTCCTCAACTATTAGCTGGTTCATGTCATTGAAATTCACCATCGAGTTCACGTGCAGCGCGGGTACGTGCTCCACCATTCGGCGGAATATTATGCGCTTGTTGTTGCTGTCGAGGAAATGGTGGATCATCGTGTCCATCACGCGCAGCTCAAACGTCGCCCGATTCATCAGTTGCGAGTGCAAATATAGGGAGAAGTTCCAAGTTGTGAAGGCTACTAACGGCACGGAATTCTGGTGCAAAAGCACCGTGCAGCCTTTGCTTTTTAACTTAACTACATGCTCTAATTTCCGCGAGGATTCAGTCGTCGCCGCGGTGCTGACGCTGGAGGGATTGCCGCTAGATACATCACCAGCGCGTGCAAATGCAGTTTGAGCTAGATTCAATGAGCTCAAGAGCACTAACATGGTCTCTTGCACGATCGTCAAGACCAGAAACCCCACGTCGCACTTGATGATATGCTGTTCGTCGTACTTATACGCGCTCATGGCACTGATGTTGTCGCTGCTCCCCGTATTCTTGTTGTACTTTATCTTGTACACGAGAGACAACAGGTTGCTTTGCATGTATCTCTCCTGCGACAGTGATATACCCGAGGTCGAAGGCTCGGAGGAGATCAGGAACACAGGTGAGTTCATGGAGTTGGAGCTGTCTAGGTTGTTGCTGCTCGCAATGACGTCTTCAACGTCTAGTTCCCGCATCACTAACGTCATCTTGGTGTCCCACGTCTTGACACTAAGTCTGCAGGAGATACCCGCTAGCCGCAGTCGTAGCACATCTTTCTGTTGATACTTGCGCAGCGCTTCTTCTTTGGTGGACCTGCGACTATCTCCTTTAATCAGCGGCAACAAGGCATCGCCGTTGCAGGAGAATATGACGTTGACTACCGACAGAGATATGTTGCAGTGAAATAGCTTCTTGTTCGCTTCAATATAAGTAGAAACGGGGTTCCCGGCGTGGGTAATGGGTATCGTGCGGAAGATGTTGGACCTGATATTCATGCGCTTCGCCTCCTCAAAGGTGCTGCCGGCGTTGCTGTCGTTCGCCTTGCTGCCGTACATGCTCTCCAGGATGAACGCCTCTGGCAAGTCGAGGTTACCGGCGCGTTGACTGCCATAAATATTGAAATTCGTGTCATAATGCATTTTTGCATCCAAGAAATCCACCTTCAACTGGTGCAGCTCCACCTCGTGGATCTTGATCTCGTCCTGCAACTTGCTGTACGACACCTTGGCCTTGGGCGAGGTGTCGCTTTCTATCAGTCTCATCTGCGACATTAGCTTGGAAATCAGCACCTCACGCTGCTTCATTGTGTATAACAACAGCTCGATTTCACGCAGTGCGTCATTCTCTGGTCCTTCCGTAACCGACGCAAAGCTGTCGTCGCTGTCACTCGATGCCGCGTCGTTTCTAGCTTGCTTTCTTATAGTTGAGCGTGGTGAAAGCCACGACTTGTACGACGCTTCGCTACCGATACTTCCTCCGGTGTATTGCCGCGCTAACCTGCTGTCTTTCAGCGACCCGGTATTGCTAGGGGTGTCGATTGCGCCGTACGGACGACCCGATGACTTCGGTAACTTCCCGTCTTTCTTCAGTATGATGGAATTAGATCGCGAGCGACTACCGGTTGAGCTGGACTTGGCGTCGGGGTCATTGTTGTAACGCTTTTCATTCGCGTCGTAGAAGACTTCATCTTCATCGTCGCTGTGCAGAGTGTATCCCAGGATATTACTGGCGTTACTCTCCGAGTGAGACACGGAGGCGGGTATGTTCTCTCCTTCGCCTTGTATGTGAGGGAACTCTTTCAGCGGCGTGACGCTAGAGTCGTGTGATTTCATCATTATTTTCTTGCCCTTACTCTCGACAGCAGACATTAGCTTGTTGATGCCGTCACGGTGCGTGTCCAGGAATGCTTTTGATGACGCACTTAATCGGTTTGCAAAAGTAGCCAATCGCACCAACTTGGCATCAGACAGGCGCACGTTGATCTCAGGGAATTCCACTGCTAGGTAAATGCGCGGCGTCTTGGCGTCGTACAGGATCACAGACACACTCACATCGATGGATACGTCGAAGCGGTCGATTAATCCCTCCGTGTTGCTTATATCCACATCGCGCACCGCTAGTTGCCTGGTGAATATGGCGTCGGTGTGCGCCGTCATGAACACCTCAATGTCCTTGATTATCACCTGGAACTCATCGAATTCATAGCGATTATTCTCCTCCTGCTCGCCGTCGACCACAGTGGAGCCGACGGTGGTTACTTGCCTGGTCATTATGCCATCATTGGCATCCACGAAAGTGTCGTCGTAACCATCCGTTCCTTGGGCCATCTCCGCAGACTTGTTGTGCGCATTGTTGGCAGCTTCGTCAATAACATTCTCTTCTTGCTGCAGCAGCTTCGCCGCGGACTGCGTCAACTCCTTGACCTCTTCAATGTCCGCGCCCATCTCAAGACCGCCGCTGCGCACTGGAGTGACCATTTTGCCATCAATATTAGTGATATTAGTGAAGAACAGGCTTTGCTGCCCGCCACTGCTGCTGCTGCCGCCGCTGCTGTACTTCATCGACGAGTCGATCAAGTTCTCCCGCATGCGGTTGCTATTGGCGGCGACCGGCGATAAGTAGATGTCGTACTGACTGCCGGTGACATTGCCCACATCAACCTCGTCGTTGTCTCCCTCAGAAAGGTCCCTCATACCATGTGGCCTCAAGCCCTCGTGAAGATCGTCACCAGCAGAGTCTGACGACACCTCCGACCGCCTTGTGATGTTACGATCATGTCTTCGCGTAGGAGTGATTTCATCGCTTTGAGCTCGATCGCGGTCAGACTTGGACTTGGATGTGGCATCGGATGTGTAGTTATTACTGGCATTCTCACGCACGTTGTCGAGCTCCGTGCGGGCCAACCGTTGAGTGCGGAAGCTGATATTCCCTAAGTCGATCACCAGCATCTCAGCGCCGTCACATATTTTGCCCGATGGGGTGATGACTAGTATGGGCGCCTTGACGTCCGCGGTGATCTCGATACTCGCGGTGTTGTTCATGATGTAGTCCAGCTTCGCCTCTATCTGCGTCTTCATGTCGGCGATGTTATTGATCGTTGCTACTTCTATTTCACTCCAAAATTCTAGATCTTTTGGCCACGTTATGAACGTGCTGAGTGAGTTGATGTACTGCGCGGCCGGCGACGCAACGGCTATAAGCTCTTGCAGCTCAATTCCTACTTTGATTTCTACAATTTTAGTACTTTTCGTGGGATTAGGAATTAAAAAGACGGTGCCTTTGAAGAGCGGTGGGCCCACGGGGACCGCGGCTTCGGAGCCTCTTACAGGAGAGATATAGTTGGATGAGACGCGGCGGGTGTCCTTGATCGGCGTCATGCTCTTGCTCGATGTACTGTGGCTTACAGCCTGTTGTTGTCGACGTTTCAACACACAATTCTGTTGGAAATCGTCGTATTGGGCACTTGCGCGGTAGAAATCGCGATTTTGTTGACTCTTTAACGGGCTCAGAGTAGACGAGACGTGCGGGAGCAGCTCGTATATCTCCATGTCTTGCAGCTGCAAATCGATGACTTGCTCGCTTCCTTCCATCTTGTACGTCACCAGCAAGCCGTGCAATTTGGACTCTAAAAACGGCAAAGAAGTGAACTTCGTGGTCTCCAACGGAGTCGACAGCGCCAAGCGCAAGGAGCCTTCTGCCAGCAGGATCTTGATCGACGCCGAGCCCATACCGACAGCGGCACTGCTGCTGATGTCATTCCCATACAAGATATCCGCGTCGTCCTTGAACGCCTCGAAGTACTTGACCTTGTCCTCCTCACTCGTGTCGTTGTTGATCATCGCCATGTTCATGAGGCGCTGGAACAGAGTTTTCTTGTTACTTTTATCGGCTTCCGCGTATTTCTCTTCTGCTTTTGCTCTGAAAAAGATGATGTCTTCATACGAAAGGATGTACTCCATGGTCCGGATGAACTCGTTCAACTCGCTCTTGGTGTAGTGGGACAGCAGCGACGGGACGTCCTTGTCTTCCTCAAATGACACCGATTTACCCCCTTTACTGCCCTTACTCCCGCTAGCTGGTTCGGTGCTGCTTGCAGGGACCGATATGCCTACTAATACAAGTATTTTGGTGTATAGATACGAGTTACGGCATTGTTCAGCCACTACATTGCGATCATTCGACTTCTCGCCGTCATTGTTACTCGCTAACGGCTCATTCGCACTTGTCCCGCTGGCTTTGTTACCACTGGCTATTTTCCACTTCCACAACTCAATATACACCGTCTTGTCACGCCGTCGGGGAACCAACCGCCTTTTCAACTCCTTCCAATTAATCCCTTTATCATTCTCATTGATACTGTGAATAACTGCCATATAAGCGTACCTCCACCAGGCACGACATGTTTTACTCACATTTTCACTTATTATCCCTGCTTCATCCCCTGACACCAGCGACGCGCGGTACTCGCGGTAGTGCGTACCGGTGAAGCTCTTGAAGTTGATGCCGTTACACGCGGCGACCTGGTCCAAAGTCGCTTGAATAGAGATTTTTGGACGATATTTACTAAATTTCTCTAATTTCTTAAAGTTTTGCATGTTAGTAAAGAGGAGCACGATCTCGCGGTACTGCTGGTCCTCGAAGACGATGGCGATGTTGCTGATGCTCACCGTGGCCGTGGTACCGTTCATGCGGATGCTGTTGCTGACGGAGTCAACTTTCAGATTAATAATTGTTTGAATATCAACTGGTTCAAGGATGTAGTGATGCTTAGGGCGATCGTATGATGGGGTGTATTCGCGAGGGATTGTTTTGCTCATTAATACCTCGATATCCTCGTGGTTTCGTCGCACAAATGCGGTCGTGCAAGGGTTCATCGCATGACTCGTCAACCTATTCCAGTACATACAAAATTGATTCACTTGAATAATTTTCCGGATATTACTTTCTTTTTCTTTACTATTTTTGTCATTAGGTGTGTTGGTGGTGCTGTTGGAATCGCTGGATTGGTCTCTGGATTGTATTAATAATGATTCTAGAGTGATACCACAGCAGAAATCTGAACTGGATGGACACGATACAAAGTCTTCGTATCTGACATGCACATCTACGACGAAGTAAAGTGAGAATGAGTGGGTGATTGATGAAGTGAGTGAATATGTTGAAACCTCTGACAGTAATCTGAATATTATCAATAATTTTGGTGATGAAGGACTCCTTCAGATACTGCTTAATGTTAGTGTACATGTCATCTTGTTGGTCTAATCTATTCTTGGCAAATAATTCAGCAGCAACAAGCTTAGTATTTTTGATCGTTTGATTTCTGTTTTCTTCTGCTGCTGGATCCCATTCATATTTAGGCTCAAGCAATATATGCACCTGATTTATAACAACAACAACAGGTTCAGTACCTAGTTTACTGTATGGGATAATGATTTCAATGCTTCCAACAAAACCGTGGCGCATCTTAAACGGCAGTCCCAACACATCAACAATTTTGTCTTTCAATACCAAGTCCTTCAAGGTAACAACACCTTTACTCACTGCTACTGATATCTGTTCTTGAAGCGACAAGTTTTCATCTCCATTATTACGTTTATTAGTACTGGAAATGTCAACAAACTCGCCAAGAAAGTACTTGAGGTAGTACGCGACGATGCTCGTCACAATGTGGTCGAACATGCCGCTACTACACCTTGTACTCAGTAAACTTTAACCTTCAATTTCAATTTCCTTCTGCCTTGTGAAAGGACGGTACTCTCTCGCGGATAAAAAGACTTAGGTAGAAAGGTTTAACTTGTCTATACTATAATAGTGTGCGAAGCTTTGCATGTTCTGCTGGTTGCATGGAGAGCTGGAGCAGAAGAAATAAACCTGGCAGATAACCATATCACTTAGCACTACACACCCCACCTGTTCCATCAGACAAATGCTGATTCCGGGATGCTGCATGTGCGGGTGGTTTGCTATCTTACATCATCATTAAACCCATCGAACTAAAGTTAATCTCGTGACATTGTAAGTAATTATGACTGTTGGTTCAATAACTTGCCACTGCACCGGTATTGAGAACGTTTTTTTTCCGAGATATATCGTCTGGTAAGCCTTGATTGCGAGGCTGCATTGCGATGGAACGTTATGTCGAGGAGATAGAACGCCTTCCTGCTGATCTGGCAAATACGCCATCAGCTGTATTATATGCGGCAGTCATAGCTGTTGGAGTCGTAGCAGCAAATGGAAAAGAAAATTTATTGAAGTCTGCACCACCAAACACTTATGATAATCGAATGACTGCGACTGCAGAGAGTTGCATAGATGTTGAGGGCGATAACAAGACATTTACTTTGTTGTTGAACGCATTGTCACTTCCAAAGATAGAGAATGGTGTGATCATCGTTGATCAAGATGATTCCATGGCAACTCCATTGGTAAATGCATGTGGCAATGGATTGATTCTGCCAAACCAAGGACAGTCTTCATCAAGGCCACCATCAAGACTCTATGTTGATACTGAAAGAGAAGATAGTTTTATGCATAATACAGTCGAAACTAGTCATGTTTCTGTAGAAGGGCTATACATATTTGAAAAATATGCATTATTACAGAGGCAAATACATCTACTGATCGGAAACAACAGATTGCCCATCGCGCCGAAGCTCAATAAGATCGAAAGAGGTGTCATCGACTCGGAGCTAAGAGCTTTCACATCACTATCAGTCGATGACATCTACCTGTACAACCAATTACAAGTACTAGAGAAAATGGTTAATAGTTGTATCACCCCTCGCCCAACTTTCACGAAAAAGAATGAGAGCATTGGCGGCGAGTCTGTTAGTAGTAGAAAATATTATAGAAATTTACCAGCCGCAAGTTTGCCTCAATTGCTGAGTAATGAACTGGTCAAAGACCCCGTTGTAGTCCGCGAGTATTACCCACTCAAAGACAACATTCTGCTGGCCTTGCTGTGGCCTCCACTAGAGCGCCGAATGTCCATAAGTAAATGGGCGCCGTCCATTGGTAAGCGCATAGTGGCTTCCTTAGACGATGACATAGGTTCACCTTCACTGGAGGATACAGTTTCCCTGTCACCGGCAGGCAAGTCCCTCGCACTGTTGAGATATTCCCGAGTCAGTCGAGCGTCTTGGCTGTCGATTTACATCGATAACGGAATCATCGGCTCCAGAGTGGTAAAGTTTCATGAAAAGGATAGTAAAGTGGATAAAAAGCAGTCAACTGGCAAAGTTCGCAGTGGCAGCATGGATAGCACTGAAGGCAGGGTTCGTGGCGGCAGTGTGGATGCTGCTGAAGACAGGGTTCGTGGTAGTAGTATAGATATCGCTGAAGGCAATAATACCGAGCCTGTCGTCCAAGACGAGAGCAACGAGAGCACCGCGATCACTGAGCCAATCGAGCCATCAGCGGAAGCACCGGTAGCCGAGGGTGAAGCTGCAGATGCAGTGGTAGTGTCTCGCAAAGCTAAAGTCCCTGCAAAAGCTACCAAGAAAGCGGTTTTCACTGGGAGTTTCTTCTGTCACACGGATGATAACGTCCGCATCACTACCTTCCCTGGTCCAGCTGCCTCGGAGTCGAAGCCAGACAAACACGGTACTACTTGCTTGTCTATGGTGATGCCTTGGGGCTTAGCTGTGACTGCATGTAGTAACGGCATAATAAGCATCGAAAATCAGTTCAACCGATCAATCAAACGCAGCGAGAAAAGCAAGAAGAAAAAAAGCTTTGCTGTATTCGGAGAAGAGACGAAAAGGTACGTGCTGATCGACGGAGTAGTGGACCGTTACCTGGTCAACGGCTTGTACTGCAGAGACACCATTTTCCCCGATGGCTCGCGCATATTGTACAGAGATGCCGAGACGGTCGTTTCAGCGAAGCATTTGCCTGGGTTTCACCAGCATCTTGCGAAGGAGGGACCCGAGCAATGGCACCATATGTACTTGGGAACCAGCGGGAGTGTAACCTTTTTTGACGAAGAAAACCGTGTAATTGCCCTCGATAACCACCTTAATAGCATCGATAAGTCGCTTATTGACGCTGAAACATGCGCGAAAGTCACATCCTTCCTAGACGGAAGAGTGCTGATAACGTATAGCGACGGGATGATGGAGCACCTGTGCAGCGACTGCAGTCAGCGGACGCATCCATCCGGTGAGTATGTGTACATCAAGAGCGTTGGATTGCCTACGATTGAGTTGAATAAATCACTGAATAAGCTGTGTGCAGACCACGCCAAAGGGCTTAAGATCCCGTTGACTAAAAGTGGAGACGTGGTTCGAAGCACGATTGCCATGCCTGACGGCAGCGCACTCTTTATTAAGTACGACAACAGGGTGACTAGTAAGGTGACCGGCTGCATCAAGCTAGTGAAGAGAGACAAGGCCGTCATCACAACGAACGACAGTGGCATCACTACGTACCTGCCAACGAGTGCCTGGTGCAGTGAAAGCATCGCTCTATTCGATGCCGACTGCAAGGACGCATCGCCAGCAATAACGCCGCAGCTGCGGGACTCGCCTTCAACTGCAGCTATCTCGGACACCCAGTCGAACAGATATTCCAGTGCGAGCATTGTAACTAATGCCGATGTAGACGCAGTAACGGCGGAGCTCAAGGGATTAGACACCAAATTTGTCTTCGATAACATCAACTTCAAGTGCTACATTGAGGATCACGAGTACAATTGCTTTGATATCAATGTGAATTGCACCAATGGCTTAGCAGTGCCAGCCCTGTCGCTGGCGGGTGAGGTGGAAGGGCTCAAGCCCGAGGCGATCTCAGACAGTGCGTTAGAACCCCGCTTGTTCATCATCAACAGACAGCACAAACCCACCGAGATACTGAGTAGCTCATCGGTTGAAGCATACAATAGAGCCGTTGCCATTTCCACCGATAAAGACTTTAGCAGAGAATGCAACGGGATTTCTCACAACTTCTACAAGCGCCAACGGATCCCCAGCAAAGCGTGCTATGATAACTACTCTTTCGAGGAGATATTTCCCTCCAGATCGTGGGTGGCTCGCCCCAACCCCGCCGCGGCCTCAATCCTGCTCAACTCTATTCAAGACACGATAGTTGCTAGTGCAAGCGAGGAGAATAGAAACAAGTACCGGTTTGTCACGTGCTTGACCTTGATCGAGAAAGAGCCGTTGCGCCCTGAGGAGTACCAAGAGTTGACACGAGCTTTTGAGAATTATGAGAGGTTTAAGGTGGATCGCATTGCCAGCATGAGTCGCTACGCCATATCCGACCCCAGAACTCAGGCGGAAATCGACGAAGAAGCGCTGATTGCGAGTAAGATCAAGCAATCCTACAAGCAGGCGAAGCAACAAGCACAGAAGAAGCAAGCAAAGAGTGAGAGTGAGACTAATGCGCTTGTTAGTGCGACGGAGTTGAAGAGCATCAGCAGCGAGGCCAGCTTGGACATGTATGATGAAGACGATAACGTGGGGAAAGCTGTGAGTGAGGAAGAGCTAGAGATAACTGACACTTTCAACTCTTTTGCAGAGACAAGTGCAAGCGACCAATCGTTGAAGGTGATTCCATTCGATGAGCTCCGCCCTGCGCTAGTGCAGCTGCTGAACTGCAATGTAACCAACGAAGACATCGTCTCGTCATGGGAATTGGCCAGTCAAACTGGCCGTAGTAACGGCAATTTCTCACTCAATCTGGAGCAGTTCCAAAGCCTATTTTACTACCTGAAGGATGTGTTTCCCAGCGTGCAAGCGTATAGAAACGTGCTTAGCACCTCCATATCCGACGACTCGCTTCTTGAGGGATCGTCGAGCATCTCTACCACGTACAGCAAGTTGAGTCAAACGATGGCGCCTGGTGGCTCGTACTGGAAATCAGGTGCTGATGGGCAAGATGAGAATGTAAGTCCTGTTTCCAGGCTGTCTAAAACTGCTCCAGCTGGTACAAGTAATAAGAAATGGAGTGATCAAGACAACGACCTGCCGCTGCTTGATCGGGTCGCTGTAGGCAGCGCCGGTAACGCGGTGAAGAAGATGAAGAATATAGCTTAGGATGCATGTAATTAATTATAATCTTGTAATCACTCACTATTTAGTAGAATCTTCTGGCCTTGTACACTAGTATGATCAGCGCGAGGACTCTGAAGCCCACCCACAGCACTCCCAGAAGCAGTATGTAAACCCACCAGTACTCGCCGCTGATATCGTTAGTATCAATGATGGCTTTGCAATAAGGTGCGGCGTCGCCTTGGCATGAAGGTAACTTGCTGTTGAACTCAGTCAACAACACCAAGTTCATGGTATACTTGATGCCACACAGGTACTGAGCCCACCGTAGTAGAGGTGGAATGTTGCTCGTTCTAATGAAAAATCCCGCGAATAAAAGCTGTGGAACGAATAAAAGCGGTGCCATTTCTGTGACATCTTTCACATTGGACACCGATGCCCCTAGCGCCATGGCTACCGATGACGACGCACCACCCAGCGCCCACGCCTCCAGCACCAACAAGATGTAACTGCCGCGCAGGTTCATCATGTAAAACACCAATAAGAATTGGAAAATTGTTTGCAGGAATGTCAGAGGCATCTCCAGCAGCACCTTACTGATGAAGTAGGGAGTTGCCGAGTAAGTGCCAGTACTGTACTCACGCATGAACAGCGGTCGTTCGAAGGGAAACATAAGCATGATTGGCTGCGCCGCGCCGAACATGGCAGAGATAACCGTGAACGTGACACCGCCAAAGTGATCCTGTAGGTGGACTGGATTGCTGTTGTCTTTGCCGCCGACGTTGAAGAAGATGATACCAAACAATAAATTTAAGAAAATCGTGATACCAAAGCGACCGATCAGCGCTCCCATGTCGCGGATTGTGTTGAGGTACTCTCTGTATGTTAACCACTTTAGTTGCTCCCAGAAGCTCGCTTGTGTCGTAGGGATTACATCCATTTGGTCGCTTCCAGCTGAGACGATGGAGTCCTTGCGGTCATCTCTATTCTTCGCCTTTTCTATGTCTTCGCTGTCTGCGGAGGTCATGAGGAAGCCCTTCGATTGCATGTCACTGGTTTGAATGGTTTGGATCTGATACATTATGTAGTCCGAAGGGTTGTAGTTAGCTGGGCATTCGTAGCCTTGAAGAGTTAGCAAGTAAGTGAGTAAGTAAGTAAGTGAGTTGGTGAGTGGTGGTAATACCTTTACTGCTGAAATGCTCAGCTATTCCTTTGACTGGACCATGGTAGCACACTAAGCCGTCCTTCAAGAACATGCAAGTGTCGAATAAGAAGAACACTTCGGACGATGGTTGATGGATTGTGCACAACACAGTAGCGTTATTACCCGCAAGTTTCTTCAATAAATTAATACAGTTGTAGGCTGAGAATGAATCCAAGCCACTTGTTGGTTCATCTAGAAACAATAGTGATGGTTTAGTGATGATTTCAACGCCTACAGAGGTTCGCTTGCGTTGACCCCCAGAGATTCCTTTTATCAATGCTCCACCGATAAGAACATCAGCACATTCTGTCAATCCTAACTCACTTAATGTTGTCTCAACTAACTCATTAATGACTTTAAGTGGTGTGCCCTTAGGTAACCGTAGTGCGGCGCTAAATTGCAATGCCTCTCTTGGTGTAGATGTTGCCATTAATGCATCATCCTGCATCACATATGCAATATTCTTTCTATAATCAACAGGATTAATTGGCTTGTTATCAACCATTATATTACCTGAAATCTTGTTAGTAATAGTAGGAGCTGAGCGCCCAGCCAACACATTAAGTAAAGATGATTTACCAGAGCCAGAAGGTCCCATGATAGCGCAGACTTGACCCGAAGAAACTTTGCCCCAAACATCATTCAATATAACTTTATTTCCAACCTTAAAATTGATTGCATTCCACTCGATATCTTGCTTCTGCACCACAGAAGTATCTGATGTTGACAATGATGTCATGCTAGTTAACTCCATTCCAATCAATTTACGTTGGTACGTACCTCTATTCCTTAGTCTCGAAGGTGACTCACTGCCGGGCTTTAGAAGGTAGGTAGTGTACCGGCAGGTTAAGGTAAGATCTTTAGATGAAGCTGCTAAGAAGTGAAGTTCGATCTAGTTATAATAGATTCAATTTCGGTAATTTATGCTCTAGTTCACGCGCCAGCGCCTCAAAGTATTCCGTTGTAGCTTCTGGGAAAATACTGCCCGAATTGCTGGCGTCGAGTATCAATAATCCCCCGCCCACCGAAGTCGGCTTGATATGACGCACATCAAATTCATTTAAACACTCTAACTTTTGTTTTATATACACTGTTTTCACATGTGGGATGTCTACTTGATACCAAAATCGACCCAGATCTACGAGTGGGATTGTGTCCAATACTACTGAAAATCTCTCCTTGTTACTATCTACAACTGCACTGCTTCCCCCCTTCTCGCCTCTCTCGCCAGCAGCAACCTCCTCATCATATACATTGGGTTTCACCATATTTAACGAATTCTTCAAGCTGGAAAATATTTTTAAAGGTTTAAAGTTTACTAAAATTGCATTTTCCTTCGACATTTCATCTATGTACAATATCATGTTGCTTGTAGCTTCCTGGCTCATGTGGGGAAAGTTCAGCACGACATAAACGTCCATTTCATAAGGAAAACCTTTTATCAACCGCATAGCTGCACACGATTCGATTTCACCATCCTTAAAGTCACCAAAAGCTAACAATTCTTTAGAATGAGGATGGTTCTTTGAGTTCAACGCGTTGGCAATTATCTCGAGAGATTCCAGCATCTCAAACATCTCCAAATTTAATGTACCTGATGGGACTTTCATTTTTTTCCGTATTTTTCCGATATAATTATACAGTTCACTTACCGTCAGCTGACGAATTCCATACTCATTGGAGCCTCCACGATCACTCTTTATATCGTTGGGTGGCACAACGATTCTCCCTTCCCTCACAGGCGCCGCTGCAAGCCAAGTTTGTTTACGAATACTGCTACTCCTTACCTTAAGCGGTAGAGCGCCTTCAAGCAATGTTAAAAGTAAGAATACTAAGAGATACAGTATCATATTGCAGTTCTTCGGGAGCCAATCGCCGCGAACCTGGCCATTCACCTACTTCAACAACAGCTTTCTCCGAATCCTCGCAAAGATATTTTCCTGATCCCTGATCCAACCGGAAGTTTGAAAATTCCAAGGGATTACAGCAGCTCCGTAGAAGAAGGAAAAGTGCGTTGTAAGTAAGATAGCAGACGCATTCGTCTCGTGGAAGTCCGTTTTGACATTATTACACTATAATACAAGGTCTCATGAACACGCCTTGGTTCCCTGCTCCTTCGCCGGTAGCTTGGTGAGGTGCGCCATCACACAAAATCGCTTTTATAATTCAAGATATTTTGCCTCATAAAGCCACCGACAGTGACGGCGCCTATCAGGTACGCGACTGACACGCACGAAATCACGCTGTAAATCTTGAGCTCTAACGACAGCAACGACGCTATCTCCTCCGACGACCATTCGGGGCACAGTCTTGTGTTATCGTCATTGGCACTCAGTTCTTCGCCACAGCAACAACAGCCAGATAACTGCTTCTTGCAAGCTATGAAGTCTACGTCAGACTCTATTGGGACGAACACGTCAGTCAGCAAGCGAGAGTATATTATACCAAAGGAACCGCCGATGACCAGGCCAGAAAGGCACAGCAAAATTAAAAGCATATATATCGTCATAAGCAGTTGAAATTTAAATTTACCGGCAAATATCCCCAACGGGATCGATAGGAAGATGCCGATACTTAAAGCTAAGTACAGCTTCGAAAACCAAATATACTTGACTCCGCCGTAGTCGCTCCACGACCTCATACCGATGTATATCCCGATGCACCCCGCAAGAGGAACAAATAATAGATAGTTAATGACATCATTCATTGACTCTGTTATCACTTCCTTGGTAAGAACTCTGAAGCATACGTACATAGACAGTAGGATGATGAACAAAATGCCACAACTGATGATTGCTTGTATGATAGCGAGGGATTGACCAAATGTTACCGCATTATTAATTGATATAGTTTGAATATCCTCGCATATAGTGCTATTGTAATTACCAACGCACCACGTAGTAACTGATGAATAATTATAACCACCTCCAATAGGCGCTGCGCAATATGTATTCGCTGATGATTGAGGATTACAAAACAACTTTCTGACGCCTGCAAAACTATCATTTGCCCAAGAATGAGTGAACCACATGCTCACAAATTCATAGAAATCAAAGCAAGCCACTATTCCAATCAATATCGGGGCAATAAACACTGTAATACCCCAAAAATATGCCAATAAATAACCTAAATTAACCGTTTGCGCCCCTCTATTACCAATAATACATACTATCAATAAGAATATTCCTACAAACAATGTTCCCAACCAGTTGAGGTAGTTAGTATCATTGATATTATCTTCATTGTAGAACAAATTAGTCAAATAACTAGAGAAGCCTATTAATATACATGAAAATGTAATCATTACAACAGTGAGATACTGCAAAATCTTGCGCGACTGTACGGAGTTAATCAATGACTGAAACTCGGTGAAAATGTTCCCAGCCAATCGTTTCACCGAGTCTTTGCTCACGGTCAAGACATTCATCGTCGACTGACGCTACTATCGCCGTCACTTGCAGCCGTAGCGCGAGAGGTCTTTGTTTTCATTTTCTCGTCGCATCGAAGGCCCTAAGTACCGGTGTACTTCGAGCTCTCTCTAAGTGTCACACGTACATAGATCCGTTAGTTAGTGGTGGTACTGAGCATGCTGCGGATGGAAAAGCGCGCTGCGACTTAGCGGTTGATCTGTTGATTACGCAGTAAAGATCACCCGGTGCGGCGGTAGGAGTCAGTGCTGAGCTTGGGATCAAATGAAATTTAATTACACGCACATAATCAGAGGATATATAGCATTAGTGTGGCTTAGGCAAGGCTAGAGCGGATCTCTTGCATCCATTCACAGTGTTACGCAATAACATGGCGATGGTCATTGGACCGACGCCGCCTGGAACAGGAGTAATTTGAGACGCAACTTCACTGCAAGATTCATAATCTGCATCACCAACTAGGCGTTTGCCGGTTTTCTTGGTTGCATCATCAACATAGTTGATGCCGACATCAATGACGACAGCGCCAGGCTTAATCCATGATCCTTTCACGAATAATGCACGACCAACCGCTGCAACTACGATGTCAGCTCTTCTGACTACTGCTTCAATATCTTTGGTTCTGGAGTGGGCAATTGTGACGGTGGCATTTCTTTGCATTAATAATAATGAAACAGGGATGCCCACAATGTTCGATCTACCGATAACTACTGCTTCTTTCCCCTCGATAACAACGCCACTTCGATCTAGTAATTCAATACATCCTTGAGGAGTGCAAGCAACATGGAAATCGATTGAATCAAATGCCCAAGCAGCACGACCTGGTGCATGAGTTTTAGTATTCGCTAATGATGCCACATTTAGAGGATGTAATCCATCGACATCCTTGTGTTGGCTGATGCGATTTAAGACTGTGTGTTCATCCAAATGTGCAGGAATAGGTAATTGGACTAAAATGCCGTGAACATTAGGATCGGCATTTAATTCATCGATTTTAGCAAGTAATGCCTCTTGTGTCACGTCTGCAGGATAATCAATGCCAAATGAATTGATCCCAACGTCAGCACAAGCCTTCTTTTTGTTACGAACATATGTAGCAGAATCCATACGATCACCCACTAATATCACCGCCAATCCAGGTGTAACACCCAATGTTGCCTTCATTTCGTCTACAGTTTGCTTTAATTCGTTGCGAATTGT
>JACCDO012117542.1_pt1 | contig 43184 bp, 32 predicted proteins | sample 7446101 | NCBI WGS metagenome assembly JACCDO01 (sample SAMN15323440, study PRJNA562643) | freshwater metagenome | isolation source: river surface water | place: USA:Blue River Watershed | collected 2017-08-16 | reverse complement strand
GCCGACATCATTTACTGAAATTTGAGTTGACAAGGTGCTCCGTGGGGAAATGTAACTAGTAGGGCACGCTTAAAGTCTGACTCCAATTTATATTGGGCATTTCCTACTAGGTCCGAGGCGATGCAAGTGCCCTAAGCGAGGCGCGCAAGGCTACTTTCGATTCACCTCTCGGGTCAATTTGGGTGGCCTACCTAATGAGCTGCCAAATCCCAGCTCTTCCCAAAGCCAACATTTACATCCAATGGCGCCTTCAGCGGATAGGCGCCGCCCATCTCCTTGCGGACCATCTCTTCCAAGCGCTTCTGTTCGCCTTCACAAACCTCAAATATCAATTCATCATGAACTTGAAGCAAGAGTCGAGACTTAAATCCTCCATCGGTTAGCGCCCGTGCAACATGGAGCATCGCAACCTTAATTATGTCGGCGGCAGACCCTTGAATTGGAGCGTTTAAAGCAGCACGCTCGGCGACTTCTCTCCTTTGCCGATTCTCATGGTTTAAATCAGGAAGATAGCGCCGTCGCCCGAGAATGGTCTCGGTATATCCACGTTCGCGTGCAACCTTTACAACTTCCTTTAGATAATCTTGGATTCCACCAAATCTCTCAAAGTATCGACCCATCAACGCGCTCGCTTCAGCGGGAGCAATATCTAGTTGTTGAGCTAGTCCGAATGATGAAAGACCATATGCCAACCCATAAGACATCGCTTTAATTTGGCGGCGCATCTCTTGATCGACATCTTTAATGGACACATCAAAAACTTGTGCTGCTACCGTTGAGTGTAAGTCCTCACCTTCATGGAAAGCCTTAAGTAGTCCTGCATCTTCAGATAGATGTGCCATTATCCGCATTTCAATCTGGCTGTAGTCGGCGGTCATTAAATCAACAAAGGGAGCCTGAGGCACGAATGCATTTCTAATCTTTCTACCTTCATCGGTTCTAATTGGAATATTCTGGAGATTCGGATCAGTCGATGAAAGCCTTCCTGTCGCTGCCACTGTTTGTTGGAAAGTTGTATGAATCCTTAAATCTTCTGCAGTTGCCGCCAAAAGACCTTCGATGGTGGTCTTTAACTTTCCAACCTCTCGGATTCTCAAAAGATTATGCAAGACTGGATGGCCCGTCTTTGCCAACAACCATTCGAGTGATTCAGCATCGGTACTAAATCCTGTTTTGATCCGCTTAGTCTTGGGAAGCTTGAGTACCTCAAAGAGAATTGACTGAAGTTGCTTAGGAGAAGCAACATTGAACTCCTGGCCGGCCGCTTCATATGCTAACTGGGAGGCGCTGAACTCTTCGGCGGCAAAGAATTTCCGCAACCTTTCAAGTTCACTTCTATCAACTCCTATCCCCACTCGTTCCATTTCAGCTAGCAAGTGGAGAGTTGGCATTTCAAGCTCGAGGAAGAGTTTCAATAATTCGCGTTTCTCAAGTTCAGCCTTTAAAACACTCTCCAGGTCTAAAAGGTAGGTGGTCAGTTCTGGATTAAATGAACCACCAAAAAGGTCCGTACTGCCAGGATTAAGTACAACTCCGAGATAACGTGAAGTGAGCTCATCTATCTCAAGATCTCGAGTACCAGGGTTTAACAAGTAAGCAGCTAACTCGATATCAAAATCCGATTTTGCCATCAGTCCCATTCGGATTATTGGTTTTGCGCGGTGAGTTACTACTAGTGCATTAGTCTTCAGTTCAAGGTTATTAGCTTCGCACTTAACTACTTGTTCCTTGCTTAGCGCGACGAAAATCTCAGAATCAGAGAGCACCACCGCTATGGGTTCTTTTGCTTGTGAAACGCGTCTTGCCAACTCTTCTCTTTGCAGTTGCTCAACTTTTATTTTGCGGACAACGCTTACCACAGGTTCAACTGATGCACCAGAAAGCGCTCGCGCCCTATCGCGCAGAGCTTTTATCTCTAATCTTTCAAAGAGCGCAATCGAACGATCTGTATCGATGCCACTCCACTCTAGCTCCGAAATGGCAAAGTCGATTGGTACGTCGTTTCTTAACTGAGTCAATTCTCTATTTCTTATGACGCTATTAACAGATTCTCTTAGAGAATCACCAGCTTTCCCGGGAACTTCATCAATGTGTGCAATCAACCCTTTAAGCGAGCCGAATTCCTTGATCCACTTGGCGGCCGTCTTTTCGCCAACTCCTGGGATAGAAGGCAAATTATCGCTGGGGTCGCCACGTAGAGCTGCAAAGTCGGGATACTGTTCGGGAGTCAAGCCATACTTTTCAATTACGGCTTCGGGATTCATTCGCGCTAATTCAGTTACGCCTTTTTTGGGATAGAGAACTGTCACTTTTTCAGTTACCAGCTGAAAGGTGTCCCGGTCGCCAGTACAGATAAGAACATCACTTGCGCCATTGTCTTTTTCAACGATCGTGGCAAGTATGTCATCGGCTTCAAATCCTTCACATTCGAAACTTTTGATCTGAAATGCTTCAAGAAGCTCATTTATGTAAGAAATCTGTGAGCGAAACTCATCTGGTGTCTTAGCGCGGTTCGCTTTGTACTCGGGGAAAGCCTCCGTTCGAAAGGTTTTTCTCGAGACATCAAAGGCCGCCGCAATGTGAGTGGGTTTCTCATCGCGAATCAGATTCAACAGCATCGATGCAAATCCATAAATTGCGTTGGTGTGCTGTCCTGAGGAAGTCGAAAAATTCTCCAGCGGAAGGGCATAAAAGGCCCTGTAGGCAAGTGAATGTCCATCGATAAGTAGAATTCGCCGCTTCATCAAAGACAATCCTAGGCACAGCCACCTAGAATCCGCGCATGACCGATTTCATGGAAATTCTTCGCGAGCGCGGGCGAGGCGCGCTCGATAAGAAGATGGGCATTGAGATTATCGAAGCCTCACCAGAACGTCTCGTCGGTACTATGCCAGTTGAAGGTAACACGCAACCGATAGGCCTGCTTCATGGTGGCGCAAATGTAGTTCTAGCTGAAAGTCTTGGATCTGTTGGCACCCAACTTCACGCCGGTCCATCTAGACGGATCGTTGGCGTCGATATAAATGCAACTCATCATAAGTCTGCTACTACTGGCTTGGTTACCGCAGTAGCTACTGCAATTACTCTTGGGAAAACACTATGTTCTTACAATGTTGAGATTACCAATGAGAATGGTGAACGGACTTGTACTGCTCGTATTACCTGTCTAATTCTGGGCGAACGCAAATAACAGACTAATCGAGTTCGTGAGCACCAGTTCCCAAGTAAGCAGATTTAACGTGCGGATCATTTAGTAGATCCTTTCCGCGCGCTTCTTTTGTAATAGAACCAGTTTCAAGAACATAAGCTCGATCAGAACGAGAGAGCGCTTGCTGAGCGTTCTGTTCTACCAAGAGAATCGTGACACCAAGTTTGTTAATCTGAGTGATGATTCTAAAAATATTAGCGATCATCTGTGGGGCAAGACCCATGGAAGGTTCATCAAGTAGCAAGACCTTTGGCTTTGCCATTAGTGCTCGTCCGATCGCGAGCATCTGCTGTTCGCCACCCGAGAGAGTTCCACCGGCTTGAGCGGTTCGCTCCTTTAGCCTTGGGAACAACTCATAGACCATCGACAGATCCTCTTGCATTTCACTCTTCTTGGACTTCAAGTGGTAGGTACCAAGTTCTAGATTCTCAAGAACTGTTAGGCCCGGAAAAATCCCACGACCTTCAGGAGCTTGCGAAATTCCAAGATGGACCCGTTGGTGGGCCTTAGCACCGAGGATGCTCTTGCCGTCATACTCAATACTTCCCGAAGTCGGATTCAATAATCCAGAAATTGTCTTCAATAGAGTGGTCTTACCAGCTCCGTTAGCCCCGATTAGAGAGACAATCTCACCTTGATTAACAGTGATTGAAATTCCCTTTAGGGCTTCAATCTTTCCGTAGGCGACCCTAAGGTCTTTGATTTCAAGACGCATCTTCTGGCACTCCCAAATATGCCTCGATAACTCGAGGGTCATCTTGAACTTTCTGAGGCGTGTTGTCGGCAATTTTCTGGCCAAAATCAAGCACTACTACTCGATCAGAAACCTTCATCACCAAGGACATGTCATGCTCGATTAACAAGATTGTGTAGCCAGCATCGCGAATCTTTCGAATAACTTTAGCCAATTCGACTTTCTCGGCTGGATTAAAGCCTGCCGCTGGTTCATCGAGCAGAATCAACTTTGGTTCGGTGCCAAGAGCACGCGCAATCTCTAGGCGTCGCTGAACTCCATAAGGAAGGTTTCTAGCTAAACGATCTGCGTATTCACCGATTCCGATGAAGTCCAATAATTCTTGAGCGCGCTTCTTATCGCGCTTCTCTTCTTTGCGGGAAATTGGTGATCCAAATAGTCCGCCAACCAATCCAGAACGCTTATGAGTATCAGTTGCGGTCATGACATTTTCGAGTGCAGTCATATCGCCCCAGAGGCGGATGTTCTGGAATGTTCTTGCAATACCGCTACGAGTGATCTTGTAACGCTTCTCCCCCGCTAAAGACTTACCCTGGAATTCAATTGAACCGGATGTGATTTGGTAGACGCCGGTTATTACATTGAAAACTGTTGTCTTTCCAGCGCCATTCGGACCGATTAGGCCCAAAATTTCCTTCTCTTTCACATCAAAAGTGACATCGTTAAGAGCAGTAACGCCACCAAAGCGCATCGTTACATTTTTCAGGGAGAGAATCGATGTACTCATGACTTCTCCTTATTCGAATCCTTGTTCGGAAGTGCCTTCTCACGCTTCTTGCGTGGAAGTAATCCGTCCGGACGAAGATTCATCATGATAACGAGCACTAATCCGAAGACTAGAAGACGGGCATCGGAGAGGAAGCGGATTCGATCTGGGAGATAGCCCAAAATCACAGCTCCAGCGATAACGCCCCAGATATTGCCCATTCCACCGAATACAACGCAAGCAAGAATAAGGATTGAAATCTGAAGGGTGAAGTTATCCGGAGCGATAAAGAGAGTCTTAGATGCATAGAAAACTCCGGCGGCACCACCAACAGATGCACCAAGGACGAAGGCCCAAACTTTGTATTTGAAGGTTGGGACGCCCATCAATTCGGCGGCATCTTCATCTTGTCTAATGGATTCCCAGGCGCGACCAGCGCGACGTACCGAGAGGCGACGGACCATCCAAATTGCAAAGAGAATAATGATTAAGAGCGTCCAGTAATAAATCCGGTGGCTATCAAATGCATATTCGATTCCAAAGATTGGTGGTGGGGTTGGGATGCCAATGATTCCGCCTGATCGACCGAGCACTTCCAGATTTAGCGCAACAATACGGATGATCTCACCGAATCCAAGGGTGATAATCGCCAGGTAATCGCCGCGAAGTTTTAGCGCGGGAACTCCGAGGATGATTCCAGAGAACATCGCCATAGCAATACCGATGGGGAGAATCTCCCAGGTATTCAAACTTGTGCGAGTACCAAGAAGTCCCATCGTGTAGGCGCCAATCGCAAAGAAGGCCACGTAGCCAAGATCGAGGAGTCCGCTCTTACCAATAACAATATTGAGGCCAATCGCCATAAGTACAAACATCGCGATCGGGTAAACAAGAACGGATTGGTAGTCAGCAATCGGCGTATTTAGGAATGTGCCCCCAAGGAATGGAAGAGCAGCCGCCATTGCAATAAACGAAATTGCCATCAAAACGCGTTGTGGCCGGTTTGCCCGCTCCCAAATTTCCGCGCCTTTATCTCTTAAATTAATCATCATGCCCTCGTTTGGGTCATAGCTTCACCAAATAACCCGTTTGGCTTTGTGTAAAGAATAAGAACTAAGACTACGAATACTGTGACGGCTTTCCATTGGGTTCCTAGGAAGAAGGATGCATAGGTTTCAAGAAGTCCTAACGCTAACCCCCCATAGAAGGCGCCCTTGATGTTTCCGATACCACCAAGGATCGCTGCAGTGAAAGCGGCAATCCCTAATTCAAATCCAATGCTGAAGGACGTGTTCTCGTACTTCAAGACATAGAAGAAACCAGCAGCTCCAGTCATCAAGCCACCGACAAGAAATGTAATTGAGACCACGCCATCAATGTTGATTCCCATCAACTTCGCGGCATTTCCATTCATAGAAACAGCTCGGATTGCTTTGCCTAGACGAGTCTTATTTACGAAAGCAAGTAGAAGCGTTAGAAGTATTACTGCAGCAAAGATAATAATTGTGTTATCTAGCCGGATATCTGCGTCAAAGAATTTACCGATAAAGGACTTTTCCATTGCGCGTGGGCTGGCAACCGGGCGTGAGTCAGTCATCATACGAACGGCTTCAGCAAGGACCATAGAGACGCCAATTGCAGAGATTAGAGGCGCCAAAATTCCAGAATTCATTCTTCGTAGTCTGCGGTATGCCACTATTTCAATTAGTACCGAGAGGACTCCAGCTACGACCATAGAAGCAAGAAGCGCTGTCCCCAATATCAACCAGAGCCGAAAACCGGTCGCGTATTCTGAAGTCTGGGTGAAGTTATAAACATCTCTTACAATAATAATTGTCGCGAAGGTTGCGACCATGAAGACTTCTGAGTTAGCAAAATTGATCATACGGAGCACGCCGTAGACCATTGTGTAGCCAAGGGCAATGAGGATATAGATAAATCCGAGGCTCAAGCCGCCAAAAGTCAGCGACCAAAACTGATCGAGGAAATTTCCGATCAAGAGCTACACCATCTCCCTGGTAGGACTAGTTTTCAAATTTGCTATGCAATTCTACTTATTGTCCGCGGGCAGATCGCCGAAGCGACCTGCCCGCGGGTACTACTTATTCTCTAGTTCTTAACTAGTTGCCAGTCTTACTTAACTGGACCAGTGAACTTGATGGCTCCGCCACGAACTTCGAAGCCATTCATTACGCCACCAGCAACGTCACCGTTTGCATCGAAGCTAAGTGCAGCACCTGTTAGTGACTTGCCCTTGTATGCCTTGACGCAGGAGAGCATTGCAGCGCGTGTTGAAACGCCCTTAGCGATGCAGCTTAGGAAGATGTTTGCGGCATCAATTGACTCAGCCGCATAAACGCCTGAAGCCTTGCCCATCTTCTTCTTGAAATCTGCCTCGAGCTTGGTGGAGATATCAGCCAAAGGAACAGTTCCAGCTGTTAGGCGAACGCCTTCGAGAACTGATGCAGGAGCAAGAGTTACGAAGCTTGGGCTTAGAACGCCGTCGCCGCCAGCCAAGATGCCTGTGTAGCCGCTATCACGGAGCTGCTTGAAGAAGACAGCTGCCTGTGGGAAGTAACCGGTGTAGATAACTACGTTTGCACCAGCAGTCTTGATCTTGGAAACTGTTGCTGACCAGTCAGTGGTCTTATCTGAAACGCTATCAAAACCAACTGATTGACCAGCTGGGATTGCAGGCTTCATGTAATCAACAAGACCAACTCCGTATGCGGATTGATCGTCAACTACGAATACCTTAGGTGAAGCAACACCCTTTGTTGCAAGCTTGAAGAGTGATGGTCCCTGAACCTTGTCAGTAACAACCACGCGGTGGAATACAGGTACTCCAAGAGCTCCACCTGGTGAAGATGGATCTGTAATCGATACGCGTGTTGCTGAAGGAGAGATCATTGGGAGCAAACGCTGCTTGTAGAACGGAAGCGATGCGATTGTCGCGCCTGAGTAGGCAGCTCTAACTAGTCCGATGATCTTGTTATTTGATGCAATTCCAGGAGCAACCTTTGCAGCTTGTGCAGGATCTCCCTGGTCATCAGCTTGTACGACCTTAACGACGTACTTGCCCTTGTTCTTTGCATTGAAGAGTTTGACTGCGTATAGAACGCCAGCCAACTCATCTTGTCCAACTTGTGCTTCCTCGCCAGTTAGTGGGCCTTGGAAACCAAGTGTGATTGTCTTAGCTGCTGCATTTGAAGCCGGTGCATAAGCAACCAGCGACGCTGCTGCTAATGCGGCTGCTGCAGCAACCGAAGTTAAGCGAAGCTTCTTCATTTTTACCTTTCATTTGTCCGCGAATTCCGGACTCGCGGGATGGCGCAGTTTAGATGAGCCTCGCTTAATGTGACAATCTAATTTTTCCTGAGAAGGTAAACAACAGGTAACAAAAGTCCCAAATAGTGGACTATCACCAGTTTTGGGCGCGTGCGGGGTCTATGACGGCCTCGGCGACCTCTTTCATGGAGACCCGCTTATCCATAGCCGTCCGCTGAATCCATTTAAAGGCTTCCGGCTCGCTTAGCTTCATAGCCTGCATGAGAAGACCCTTAGCTCGATCTACCAATTTTCTAGTCTCCAACCGTTCGGTTAGATCTGCGACCTCACTCTTGAGAGCCAGCATTTGCGCATGACGAGTAGCAGCAATTTCGATTGCTGGGATCAAATCATCGATAGTAAAGGGCTTAACAACATATGCCATTACTCCAGCATCTAACGCTCGCTCAACTAAATCTTTCTGGCTAAATGCTGTAAGCATCAATACTGGTGCAATCTCGACAATTTTTTCTGCAGCTGAGATCCCATCTAACTTCGGCATCTTCACATCAAGTATTGCAAGATCTGGTTTTAATTCATTGGCAAGCGCTACTGCTTCTTCACCATTGGTGGCCTCGCCAACGACTTCATAACCATTCTCGCGGAGCATTTCAGCAAGATCCATCCGAATGAGAGTCTCATCTTCAGCGATCAGGATTCGCTTGCTATTCATGTGCCCATTCATGTGCCTCGAGTCGGATTCGAACCGACACTATACGGTTTTTGAGACCGTCCTCTCTACCGTTGGAGTACCGAGGCGAAGAAGCTTTAGTTTAGCGATAAGCGGGAGCGACGCCACCCACAGCGTCACCGATGATGTGTACGCGCATTGCATTAGTAGAGCCTGGAATTCCTGGAGGCGAACCGGCAACAATCATTATTGCTTCACCTTTAGTTACCCGCTTCTCTTCGATGAGAATCGCATCTACTTGTTTAACCATCTCATCTGTGGTCTTGACGAGAGGAGTTATGAATGGCTCGACTCCCCAAGAGAGTGCAAGTTGTCGATATGTAGTCTCATCTGGAGTTAGTGCCACTACCGGGATATTGCTACGAAGCCGTGACATCCGTCGCGCTGAATCTCCTGATTTTGTAAAAGTAGCAAGAACTTTTGCACCAATTACTTGACCTACTTCGGTGGCCGCCTTCGTGATTGCCCCGCCCTTAGTTCTTGGATTATGAAGGAGTGCTGGGATTAGATGTAGCGCATCGGTCTCGGTCTTTTCAATTATCCGAGCCATAGTTTTAACAGCTTCAATTGGATAGCTGCCTACGCTAGTTTCACCAGAGAGCATCAGCGCATCTGCACCATCAAGAACTGCATTAGCGCAATCGGTTGCCTCAGCTCTAGTCGGTCTTGAATTCGTGATCATGGAATCAAGCATCTGGGTTGCAACGATGACCGGCTTGGCCTCCTCGCGAGCGAGCGTGATGCACTTCTTCTGGACAAGGGGTATATCTTCAATTGGCATCTCAACACCAAGATCTCCCCTTGCAACCATAATTCCATCAAAAGCCTTGATGATCTCGGCTAAGTTTTCAACAGCTTGGGGCTTCTCAATTTTCGCAATTACTGGACGATAAATATCCAATTCCTTCATAACCTTATAAGCACCTTCAATATCTTTTGCACTTCGCACAAATGAGAGCGCGATGAAATCAGCGCCGGCTTTTAAACCCCACTTAAGATCTTCAATATCTTTCTCGGAGAGCGCAGGAACCGATACCGCAACTCCCGGAAGGTTAAGGCCTTTGTTATTTGAAATCGACCCCGCTTCAACGCACTTGGTTCTTACTTCAGTTTTAGTTACATCTATAACCTCAACAGCTACTTTTCCATCATCTATAAGGATGCGATCTCCAGCTTTACAATCACTTGGTAGATTTTTATAAGTAGTACTCACGCGATCTTTGGTGCCGACAATCTCTTCTACTGTGATGGTTAGAAGATCATTAACTTTAAGCTCGTGTGGCCCATCTTCAAATCTACCTAGACGGATTTTGGGACCTTGTAAATCAACCAAGATAGCGACCGAGGCGCCTTTCGTTGCCGCAGTACTTCTAACTAAATCTAAACGAGTTTGATGCTCCGCGTATTCGCCATGTGAAAGATTGAGCCGAGCTACATTCATGCCTGCATCAATGAGTGAGGCAATCCCCTCTGGGCTCTCTACGGCCGGTCCAAGCGTGCAGACAATCTTTGCTCTACGCATTGGAGAACCTTATTCCATCGATTCCGTGTAGTCGTTAATCAAACCGTTAATGGCTTTGAATCGTGCTCGATTGGCGCAGGAAGTTGGGTGCGCCCCATTAGATGTTGATCTACAGCGGCAGCAGCGCTTCTACCTTCTGCGATAGCCCACACAATAAGAGATTGTCCGCGTCCGGCATCGCCACAAACGAATACATTTTCAACGTTTGTTGCAAAATTCTCATCGCGCTTGATATTTCCGCGCGCATCGAGAGATAGTTCAAGATCTTTAACCAATTTATTCTGTTCTATTCCAGTAAAGCCAAGGGCAAGGAAGACCAAATCCGCTTCGATAATCTTTTCGGTTCCAGAAACTGGATTGAACTTTCCATTTTCAAAGACAGTTTCGATGACTTTTAGCCCCAATAGATTTCCACTCTCATCCTTTACAAATTCTTGAGTCGCAATTGAGTAGAGCCGCTCACCCGCCTCCTCATGAGCGCTACTGACTCGATAAACCATCGGATAGGTCGGCCATGGTTGCGAGGAAGGTCGCTCATCTGTGGGTCGAGGCATAATTTCAATCTGGGTGATATGGGCTGCGCCTTGTCTGATTGCCGTTCCTAAACAATCTGCTCCAGTATCGCCGCCACCGAGAATGATTACTCTCTTGCCTTCGGCGTTAATGGCGGGAGATTCGCTTAACTCACCGAGCGCCTGTTTATTTCCCCAAGGTAAGTACTCCATCGCCTGGTGTACGCCGCGTGCTTCGCGCCCCGGTATATCTAAATCTCGCGCCTGGGTTGCTCCCACCGCTAGAACTACCGCGTCATATCTAGATTTCAATTCACTCGCTGATAAATCCACACCAACATTTACGCCAGCGCGGAATCTTGTTCCCTCCCGTTGCATCTGATTTAGCCGGCGATCAAGAATTGATTTCTCCATTTTGAATTCTGGTATGCCATATCGAAGCAGTCCGCCTATCTTTTCGGCGCGCTCATAGACGACAACGGTGTGGCCAGCTCGAGTCAATTGTTGTGCTGCGGCTAGGCCGGCAGGACCCGAGCCAATGACTGCAACGGTTTTTCCGGTGATTCGATCTGGTTGCAGTGGGCGGACATTTCCTGCTTGAAATGCCTCTTCTATGGTGCGCAGTTCAATCTGTTTGATGGTCACCGGGTCTTGATTGATGCCAAGGACGCAAGATGTCTCGCATGGCGCAGGGCAGAGGCGACCGGTGAATTCGGGAAAATTATTTGTAGCATGAAGTCGATCAATCGCATCAACTTTCTCGTTTCGCCAAATCAAGTCATTCCATTCCGGAATGAGATTTCCAAGAGGGCAACCTTGGTGGCAGAACGGGATACCGCAATCCATACAGCGACCAGCTTGGCGTTGCAGTGATGAGAACTCTTGCTCTTCATAGACTTCGCGCCAATCCCTAATACGCACATCAACTGGGCGACGCTTCGGAGTCTCGCGTTCGAACTTCATAAAACCCTTTGGATCAGCCATTTAGCACCTCCATAATTGCGCGCTCCTGATCTTTACCGGATTTCTTGGCCTCGGAGATAACTCTCAATACTCGGGCGTAATCGCGTGGCATAACTCTTGTGAATCGCTTAACCGATTTACTCCAGTCCTTAAGAAGTGCCCCAGCTACTTTGGAACCAGTCTCTGCGAAGAATTTAGAGACGACACTCTCTAATCGAGAATGATCCTCAGAAGGAACTTCTTGAAGATCGACCATCTCGGTATTCACCAAACGAGGATCAAGATCCAAGAGGTAGGCAACGCCGCCGGACATTCCTGCGGCAAAATTTCTACCAGTCTTTCCTAACACCACGACTTCTCCACCTGTCATGTACTCGCACCCATGATCGCCTGCGCCTTCAACAACGGCAGTAGCTCCAGAATTTCTTACACAGAACCGCTCTCCTACTATTCCGCGGACAAAGATCTCGCCACTTGTCGCACCATAACCAACCACATTGCCAGCGATGACATTCTGCTCGGAATCAAATACCGCCGTTTCATCGGGACGAACAATCACCCTTCCTCCGGAAATCCCTTTTCCGAGGTGATCATTGGTGTCCCCGTACAGGCGAATGGTCAGCCCGCGCGGAATAAATGCTCCAAGTGATTGTCCCGCAGACCCGTGAAGGGTGACTTCGATGGTGTCCTCCGGTAGTCCTTGGCCGCCAAATCGCTTTGTGATTTCAGATCCCAAAATTGTTCCAACAGTGCGATTTCTATTTCTTATCGGAAGTGAAATTGTTAGATGTTCGCCAGTAAGAAGCGCTGGAGCAGCTAACTCGAGCAACTCATTGTCGAGCGCCCCAGCAAGTCCATGATCTTGTTCGACCTCTTTTTTGCGCGCCTTATATTTCGTTCCAACTGGAAACTTTAGAATCGGTTCGAGGTTTAAACCCGACGCTTTCCAGTGTTCGATTGCTTTCTTAGTATCGAGCAATTCAACTTGGCCGATAGCTTCAGCGAGGGTTTTGAATCCGAACTTTGCGAGCCACTCACGAACTTCTTCGGCAATATATTCAAAGAAAGTCTCTACAAACTCTGGTTTGCCAGTGAAGCGCTCTCGGAGGACTCGGTTCTGTGTTGCCACTCCAACTGGACAGGTATCAAGATGACAGACGCGCATCATTACGCAGCCTGAGACGACTAATGGTGCAGTTGCAAATCCAAATTCTTCAGCGCCTAGCAAGGCAGCGATCATTACGTCTCTACCGGTCTTCATCTGACCATCGGTTTGAACCACAATGCGATCGCGTAGCCCATTGAGAATCAAGGTCTGTTGTGTCTCAGCGAGTCCTAACTCCCAGGGCGCTCCGGCATGCTTTAGTGAAGTAAGTGGCGAAGCACCGGTTCCACCATCGTGACCTGAGATAAGTACGACATCAGCATGCGCCTTACTTACGCCAGCTGCGACAGTGCCCACGCCAACTTGGGCAACTAGCTTTACGTGAATTCGAGCATCCCGATTTGAATTCTTTAAATCATGAATTAATTGGGCGAGATCTTCAATTGAGTAGATATCGTGATGAGGCGGTGGCGAAATCAAACCTACGCCCGGTGTTGAGTGACGAGTCTTTGCAATCCAGGGATACACCTTATTTCCGGGAAGCTGTCCACCCTCCCCGGGCTTAGCGCCTTGAGCCATCTTGATCTGTATGTCATCGGCATTCACCAGGTATTCGCTTGTTACTCCAAACCGACCCGATGCAACTTGCTTTATGGCCGAACGTTTCCAGTCGCCATTCTCTAATGGCTTGTAGCGATCTGGATCTTCGCCACCTTCTCCCGTATTTGATTTAGCGCCGAGGCGGTTCATTGCGATAGCAAGCGTTTCGTGTGCTTCCTGGGAGATAGATCCGTACGACATTGCGCCAGTTGAGAACCGCTTCACAATCTCAGCGATTGGTTCGACTTCTTCGATAGGAATGGGGTTACGGACTCCTTCTTTAAATGTGAAGAGCCCTCGTAGCGTCATCAGCGCCTTAGATTGCTCGTCAATTCTTGTTGTGTAGCGCTTGAAGATGTCATAGCGCTTTGAACGAGTGGCGTGCTGGAGAGCGAAGACAGTTTCCGGATCGAATAAGTGTGGCTCACCGTCACGACGCCATTGGTATTCCCCTCCGATAGGCAACCGTTTGGTATTTGGAATTTCACCGCCAGGTGGATATGCGATGTGGTGACGCTTGATGGTTTCTTCTGCAATGACATTTAGCCCAACCCCGCCAAGTCGCGAGGTAGTTCCAACGAAGTATTCATCAATTAATTCCTGTGAAAGGCCGAGAGCTTCAAAGACTTGTGCGCCGGTGTAAGAAGCGATTGTTGAAATTCCCATCTTGGACATTACTTTCAGGACACCTTTGCCAAGAGACTTAATTAAGTTGTACACAGCTTTCTCGGTCGAAATGTCTGTGATCACGCCTTGAAGTACCAAGTCTTCAGCTGACTCCATCGCTAAGTAAGGATTCACGGCGGCTGCGCCGTAGCCAATCAAGAGAGCTACATGATGAACCTCGCGCACTTCACCACTTTCAACTACTAGTCCGACTTTAGTCCTAGTCTTTTCGCGAATGAGATGATGATGAACCGCAGCAGTTAGTAAAAGTGAGGGAATCGGGGCATTCTCGCCATCTCCGTCGCGATCAGATAAAACAATTATGCGAGCACCATCTTTGATTGCTTGGGATACTTCTGATCGAATCTCTTCGATCCGCTCTCTTAGTCCATCCCCACCCTCAGCAATCTGGAATAGACCGCGCACTACATACGCCGATAACCCCGGATGAGTACCGTCGGCATTTACGTTAATTATTTTCGCTAATTGATCATTATCAATCACAGGAAAGTCAAGGCTGATTTGTCTACAGGAAGCGGGGCCCGGATCAAGGAGGTTATGTTCAGGTCCAATCGAACCACCAAGTGAAGTCACCAGCTCTTCTCTTATTGCATCAAGCGGTGGATTCGTTACCTGGGCGAAGAGTTGTGAGAAATAATCAAAAAGTAATCTTGGTTTCTCAGAAAGTACGGCGACCGGAGTATCTGTTCCCATGGAACCGATTGGTTCGGCGCCAGTCCTTGCCATTGGAGTAATGATTAAACGAATCTCCTCCTCGGTGTAACCAAATGCCCTCTGGCGTCGCAATACCGAAGAGTGCGGATAGAAAATATGTTCGCGTGCCGGGATATCTTCTAAGCGAACCATTCCAGCATGAAGCCACTCTCCGTAGGGAGCAGTTTTTGCTAGTGAATCTTTGATTTCATCATCTTCAATTATGCGACCAGCATCAAGGTCCACAAGGAACATTTTTCCTGGCTGTAATCGACCTTTCCGCAAAACTCGTTCTTGCGGAATATCCAGGACACCAACTTCGCTTGCTAAAACAACTAAGCCATCTTTTGTAATCCAGAAACGACTAGGTCGAAGCCCATTACGATCCAACACAGCTCCAATTTGGTGGCCATCTGTGAAAGTAATACACGCGGGGCCATCCCAAGGTTCCATTAATGCGGAGTGGAAACGATAAAAATCTCGACGAGGTTCTGACATCGTCTCGTGGTTCTCCCACGCCTCGGGAATCATCATCAAGACTGCATGCGGAAGAGATCTTCCACCGAGATATAGAAGTTCTAGCACCTCATCAAAAGAGGCAGAGTCACTTCCTTGTGGGTCGACTATCGGAAAGAGTCGCTTTAGATCCCCAGGAATAAGCGCACTTTCAAGAAGCGCCTCTCGTGCAGCCATCCAATTTCGATTTCCTTTAACCGTATTTATCTCGCCGTTATGCGCGATGAATCTGTATGGGTGAGCAAGCGGCCAAGAGGGAAAAGTATTGGTGGAAAATCGTGAGTGGACCAAGGCAAAAGGTGAACGTAACGCCGGATCATTTAAGTCTGGGAAGAATTCTGATAGTTGATGCGTGGTGAGCATTCCCTTGTAGACGATTGTCTGGGCAGAAAGCGATCCAAAGTAAATTGGAAGTTGATGCTCTACCCGTTTCCTAAAGCAGAAAGCTAATCGATCTAAAGCTATTCCAGACTCACCTCTTGCACCTTGGAGAAAGAGCATTTTGAAATCTGGCATAACAGATAATGCGGTTGCACCAAGACTGGTGGAGTTGATGGGAACATTTCGCCAGCCAAGAACTCTTAAACCCTCTTCTATTGCTAAGTCATCTAGTCGATTCAACTCTTGAAAATCTTTAGGGAGAAAAGCTATTCCAACTGCGTACTCACCGGCGCTGGGAAGTTCAAAATTGATTTGTTTGCGCAAAAATAAATCCGGTACCCGAATCATTATGCCTGCGCCGTCACCACTGTTTACTTCTGCGCCAGATGCGCCACGATGATCTAAATTACGGAGAGCTTCTAAACCTTGTTGAACAATCTCGTGCGTTGCCTCTTTATTAAGGGTTGCGACCATGGCGACTCCGCATGCATCATGCTCGAAGGCAGGGTCATAAAGACCGCTGCGCTCGGGTAGAGCGCTAAAGAGTTTTTCAGAGATTGCCATCTCGCTCCATCTTTTGACTCGAGCGACTCAGATATCGCTAGAGCATTTCTCTCTTATTGAAAAATTTGAAGGGACGGCGATGGCCCGTAGGAAGGGAGAATCTACCAAATAACTTAAATACCGGAGATGTGAGCGATTTGACCAACGCCCGCGGTAATGGCCATACCTAAGGCGCCACCCATAACGATTCGAAGGGTTGTCCGTCCAATTTTCGATCCCGCAGTCTTTGCGCTCACAATCCCAGCCATCACCAGTCCGATAAATGAAAAACCAATTATGGAAATCGCCTTATCGCCAAGGGTAGGAGCGAACGCTCCAACAAAAGGAATGAGACCGCCAGCCGTAAAGCTAAGGGCCGATGCAACTGCAGCTTGTAGCGGTCGCGCTTTAGTTGCTTCAAATTGTCCAAGTTCATCGCGTAAGTGAGCGCCTAGGGCATCGTGATCATGCAACTCTCGGGCAACTTTCTCAGCGGTCGTTCTAGATAAGCCACGCGATTGGTAAATCTGGGTCAACTCCTCGAGTTCGCCTTCTGGGTCCAACTCAAGATGTTCTTTCTCCAGGCGGCGATCTGATTCCTCAATATCGTTTTGCGAGCGAACAGAAACATACTCTCCGACAGCCATCGACATAGCACCTGCAGTAATTGCAGCAGCGCCTGCAGTCAATACAAAGTCATTTTTCCCGGCAGAAACTCTTCCAATCATCAATGATGCAGTTGAGACAAGTCCATCATTTACGCCAAGAACCGCGGCTCGGAGCCAGCCAGCACGATTAGTCTTGTGGTCTTCATTCCGCTTGTGAATCTCATGTAGCGACATGTTCAAACCCTACTACTTGAGTTCTCTTTTCCTTTTGAATTTAGCCGGTAGAGAGTGAGGGCAGAGACAAGAAGCAGAATGAGGCTAGTCCAGATATTTAGACGTAGCCCAAGTATCAAATTTGCCTCATCAATCCGAATCATCTCAATCAAGCCGCGGCCAAATGAGTATGCGCCAACATAGAGAGCAAAGAGCGAGCCACTTGCGAGTTGTGCTCGCTTTCCGATCCAAATCAGCAAAAGGGCAACTATCGAACACCAGAGCGCCTCATACAAAAAGGTTGGGTGGAATGTTTCAAAGTTTGAGAATCCAATGGGTCGATACCGGAATGGAATCTCAAGCGCCCAGGGAGCATCAAGTGGTCTGCCGAATAACTCTTTATTGAACCAATTACCAAATCTGCCAATCGCCTGGGCTATTAGTAACGCCGGAGCAATCGCATCGGCAAAACTCGCAAATCGAATCTCGCCCCGATTGGGATTCCTTTTATATGCAAAATAAGCGGCAACTGCACCGAGTGAGATCGCCCCCCAAATACCAAGACCGCCTTGCCAGATATAGAGAGCTTCAATCGGATTACCGTCCGGACCGAAATAGTCTTGCGGCGAAGTTATTACGTGATAAAGCCGACCACCGATAACCCCGGCCGGAACTGCAAAAATCGCTATGTCACCGACAACTCCAGCCTTGCCGCCCATCGCAACATATCTTCGTCCACCAATTAAAACAGCAGCAACAATTCCAAGCATGATGCAGAACGCGTAGAAGTGAAGTGTCAATGGTCCGATCTCTACGAAGGAACGTTCCGGTGAGGGAATGCTGGCGAACTTCACCGATTCCCTACTTACTGCTTTGCAGCTTCTACCGCCGCCTTAAATTCATCAAGTTTAAATTCACTTGTTGTTCGCTCCCAACGAGTTCCATTAATGAAAACAGTCGGAGTTCCTTCGACATTGTTTGGCTTCATTGATTCAGCGACTTTCTTAACGCTATCGCCATACTTATTATCATTCACACAATCTGCAAATGATTGGTTTGTTATACCAAGCTTCTTACCGATAGTAATCAGATTTTCATTTGAGAAGAGCCCAGAATTTTCATTACCTTGGACTTGATAGAGCGCCTTATGAAAATCGAGGAAACGATCCTCGTCAATTGCGCAATACGCGGCGTTAGATGCGCGCACTGATTCTTGACCCAAGAAGGAGGCCATGTGGTAAACGACCTTTGCCTCTTTATTTCGAATCAACTCATCTAAGTAGCCACCCATTTCCTTCTCAAAGAAGTTACAGAACGGACACTGGAAGTCTTCCCAGATATTGATTTCTAGGGCGGAGTCAGGATTAAAGACGATGCCGTAATCATCGGCTTCGCTAACTTGTGCAGACAATGGTGCACCAAGATTTGAGGTATCCAAGTTCTCAATTGCAATTGGGGTTTCGCTTCCGCCACCGGAGCGCTTATCCATGAAAGTGAAGATGACGCCAGATAGAACTACGAGTCCAACCATTCCTAGAACCAAATTTCTAGTAAGGGTGTCACCCTTTGGCTTGGCATCCCTAACTTTCTGGCGAGGCTCTTTTGGCACGCTTGCTCCCTTTACTGGACTGGTCGACTTGACTCGATTTGCTCTCTTGAATCTCCAAAATTCTATTCCATACCCATTACCTTCGCACGGCCGCGGCCTGTTCGGATGCAAGGGCCTCTACCTTTGGGCTAGCTTCTGGATCCATCATCTAGCTCTCGATAACGCACTCTTGATAGAAGGGTGTGGACTCCTGCTCTGGTTTTAGCAGGACTAAACGAGGCAGTCTGGGCCCAGTATCGACTTTAAATCTGCGCTCAGGCTTGGTGAGGCGGTAATTTTCAATCCGTCATCTAATCTAAAAGTCGTATCTTTTACGCCCCCTTCAATTCGAAGGTGAACTTCTCTAGTGCCAGGATGCGAACGGAGAATCTCTTTCATCCGATCTACTAATGGTGGAGTGCAACGTTCAGCTTCGACGCGAATTACAAATGGTCCGATTGGGGCTTGGTTGACATCTGGAATTGAGAGATCGAGAGCCGTAAATCTCGGAGTCTCTTCCCGTTTATCAACTCGTCCACGAATTGCGACGATGCGATCCTCAATGAGATTTAGCGCATGCTGTTGATATGAGTTAGAGAAGAAGAGGACATCAATCGCACCCTCAAGATCTTCAACTGTAACTATCGCCCAATTTGAGCCTTGCCGGCTAACTTTGCGCTGGACGCTAGTTATCAAACCGGCAATTGTGAAGATACTTTCATGCGCGACTTGTTCATCATAGATCTGTGAGACGGGAACATCACGAACACTCTTCAATACATGTTCGACTCCAAGTAACGGATGATCTGAGACGTAAAGGCCCAGCATTTCGCGTTCATAGGAAAGCGCCAAGGATTTTTCCCATTCATCTTTAGGGATATCTAATACAACTCCGGAAATCACGCCCTGTGACTCATTTCCGCCAAATAAGTCGAATTGACCGATGGATTCTGCGCGCTTTGTTTCAGAGATCGCTTCGATTGCCTCGAGGTGGACCGCCATCAGTCCTTTTCGAGTATCCCCTAGTGAATCAAATGCGCCTGCCTTAATTAGCGATTCAATCGTTTTCTTATTGCAGACAACCGCATCAACCTTGGCTAGGAAGTCACCGAATGATCCGTACCGCCCTTTAGCGCTCCTATTCCTAACGACTGAGGAAACAACATTCTCACCGACATTGCGAATAGCTGCGAGACCGAATCGAATATCTTTGCCACGAGGTGTGTACTCCGAATCTGACTCATTTACATCGGGTGGAAGAACTTTGATTCCCATTCTGCGGCACTCATTTAGGTAGAGCGCCGACTTGTCTTTATCGTCCTTGACACTTGATAGAAGTGCTGCCATGTACTCAGTTGGGTAATTCGCCTTTAAATATGCGGTCCAGAATGAAACCACGCCATATCCCGCGCTATGAGCTCGATTGAATGCGTAATCGGAGAACGGAATTAGCGTCTTCCAAAGTTCTTCGATTGCCAAGTTAGAGAACCCATTCTTCTTCATCCCCGCTTCGAAATGAACGTATTCTTTATCTAGGATTTCTTTATTCTTCTTACCCATTGCCTTTCGCAATAGGTCCGCGCGAGCTAGTGAGAATCCCGCAACTTTCTGGGCAATTGCCATAACCTGTTCTTGATAGACGATTAATCCATAGGTGTCATCAAGGATCTCTTTTAGAGGTTCGGATAGCTCGGGATGAATTGGTTCAATCCGCTTACGTTTATTCTTGCGATCTGCATAATCATTATGAGCATTAACTCCCATTGGACCGGGACGATATAGAGCGATTACAGCAGAGATATCTTCGAACGAATCCGGGTTCATCGATCGAAGTAGAGCTCGGATTGGGGCGCTATCGAGTTGGAATACGCCCAAAGTCTCACCACGCGCCAAAAGTTCAAATGTTTTCTTATCGGCTAGCTCTAACTCCTCTAGTACTACTCGCTCATTTCTATTCTTTTCAATGTTTAATAAACAGTCATCTAGCACTGAGAGATTTCGTAGCCCTAGGAAATCCATCTTGAGAAGGCCGGTTGATTCACAGGCAATCATGTCGAATTGAGTAATTACCGCACCATCAGCTTCGCGTCGCTGGATTGGGATTACATCTAAGAGTGGATCGCGACTCAAAATCACACCGGCTGCATGCACGATCCATTGACGTTTTAGTCCCTCTAGGCCACGAGCTGTATCAACAATTGCTTTTGCTTCTAGATCCTCTTCATAAATATTGCGAAACTCTTGCGCTTCTTGGAATCGCTCATGGCTCTTATCGAATACCCCACTTAATGAGATGTCCTTACCCATGATTGCGGGGGGAAGGGCTTTAGTTAAACGATCTCCGATTGCAAAGGGATAACCCAGAACTCGGCTTGCATCCTTTATGGATTGTTTAGATTTAATAGTGTTGTAGGTAATGATCTGGGCGACCCGATCCTCGCCATATTTATCAATCGCATAGCGAATCATCTCCCCGCGCCTTCTTTCATCGAAATCTAGATCGATATCAGGCATCGAAATTCGATCGGGATTTAAGAAGCGCTCAAAGAGTAAGCCATGTTTGATTGGGTCAAGTGCGGTAATTCCTAGGCAATATGAAACTAGTGATCCGGCCGCCGAACCGCGACCTGGTCCGACTCGAATGCCGACTGATTTGGCATGAGCCACTAAGTCAGCAACCACTAAGAAGTAGCCAGCAAATCCCATCTTGGTCATAACGCCAAGTTCATAATCAAGTCGCTCTTGGTGCTCCTTGCCAGCCCCTTCTGGAAATTTTTTCGAAAGTCCAACTTTTGCTTGTTTAACTAACCAGGAATTTTCATTTTCTCCATCTGGGACTGGGAATTTAGGGAGCAGATTCTCATTCTCGCGCAGCGTGACATTGCACCGTTCGGCTATCAATAAAGTGTTATCGCAAGCCACTTCTAAATCTTTGAAGAGTCGGCGCATCGTTGCGGCATCCTTTAAGTAGAACTCTTCACTATCAAACTTAAATCGCTTTGGATCAGAGAGAGTGGTTCCTGATTGAACGGCAAGAAGCGCCGCATGGTGCTTTGCATCTTGAGCAAAGGTGTAGTGCAGATCGTTTGTGGCAAGTAGTGGCAACCCTAATTCCTTAGCAAGGCGAAGCAGATCGGATTTAACTCGGTTTTCAATCTCCAGGTCGTGATCCATTAGCTCGATATAGAAGTTATCTGGGCCAAAAATCTCCCGATACGTCGCAGCCGCGCTCCTGGCCTCTTCATAAGCGCCCATTCGAAGTCGAGTTTGAATCTCTCCTGCAACACATCCTGAGGTAGCAATTAATCCTGCTGAATACTTTGTAAGAAGTTCTCGATCCATTCGCGGTTTGTAATAAAAGCCCTCAAGTGAAGCTAAAGATGCCAACTTAAACAAATTTGAGAGACCTTCATTATTTTCGGCAAGAATTGTCATGTGTGTGTACGCGCCACCAGCTGAGACATCGTCTTCGCCGCCTTCGGCCCACTTCACGCGCCGCTTATCCAGGCGAGATTCGGGCGCTACATATGCCTCTATCCCGATAATCGGTTTTACTCCAACTGATTTCATCGTCTTATAAAAGTCAAAGGCGCCAAAAACGTGGCCATGATCGGTAATCGCAATTGCGGGGCTGCCCTGGCGCGCAACTTCTTCTGCAAGTTGATCTATTCGAGCAGCTCCATCGAGCATTGAGTACTCGGTATGCACATGAAGGTGTACGAAGTCCTTGCTCACGGTCGGCGAGATTACTCCCCTGCTACGACTAACGGGGTCAAGACTCCGAACCAAGCAAAGTCAAGGCGTGTTTCAGGTCAGCGGGATATTCGCTACTAAGCGTAATCCGCTCCCCACTTGAAGGTTGATCGAATGAGAGTTGAATAGCGTGTAACCAAGGTCTCTTCAATTCAAGTCGCGCTGCTAAAACTGGATCTGCACCATACGCAAGATCTCCTACAAGTGGATGGCGTAGTGCGCTGAAGTGGACTCGAATCTGGTGAGTCCTTCCTGTCTCTAGCTCAACTCTTAAAAGTGTTGCACCAGGTAAGAATTCAATTAATGAGAAGTGGGTAACGCTAGGTTTTCCATCTGCGACAACCGCGAACCGATAATCCTCTTTTGGATGTCTGCCGATCGGAGCATCAATGGTTCCCTCCGTAGGATCCATATGCCCTTGAACTAGCGCGTGATAAACCTTTGAGACTGTTCTAGATCTAAATTGATTCTTCAAGGCGATGTAGGAATCTTCATGCTTTGCGACCACCATTAGCCCAGTAGTTCCGACATCGAGACGTTGCACAATTCCTTTTCGCTCCTCGGCTCCAGATGTAGAAATTGGGTAACCGCGTGAAATCAGATCACCTAGAACTGTAGGACCTTGCCAGCCAGGGCTTGGATGAGCCGCAACGCCCACCGGTTTGTTGATTACAACGACATCTGCATCGTCATAGACAACATCTAGTTCGTCACTTACCACGCGCGTGAAATCAAGGGGATCAATCTCGGCCGGAAGTAGGACTTGAAGGCGATCTCCGGCTTTAACACGATCCGACTTCGCTAATGGTTTTTTTCCTTGTAACACATCGCCGGCATTGAGTAAATCCGCTACTGCACTTCTAGATAGCCCTAATAGTCCAGTGAGCGCGATATCTACCCGCTCCCCTTCTAGGGTTTCATCGATGAGTACTACTCGCTTCTCCCGTGGGGTCATTTCGAGCCATCCGGCGACTTACCGATTGAGTCCTTGGGTTGAATATTTCGCATCGTCAAAATCGTCATTGCAATACCGGCGCAGACGATCGCGCTATCGGCAATATTAAAGGTCGGCCAATTCGGCAGCGCGATCCAATCGATTACTTCACCGCGCCAGACTCCGGGTGGCCTAATTGCTCGATCATAAAGATTGCCAACTACTCCACCAAGCAGTGCGCCGAGAGCAGCACCCCAGAGTGGATTGGTGAGATTTCGCATATAGAAAATAATGAAACCGACGACGACTAATTTAAGTGAAGAAAGAAGTAAGGTGGCATCGGTAAAAAGACTAAACGCCGCACCAGAATTTGTTGAGTAACTGAGTTTCAAGAAATCACCAATTACTCTTATTGGCTCGCGATATTGAAGGTAGGACTCAGCCCAATTCTTGGAAGCTAAATCGAGGGCGAATACAGATATCGCAATAGAGATGAATAGTCGTCGCGCGCGATCAGCACGGGACGACTTCAGCGGCGCTCTTCCTTCTGTTTGCATAACATACAGAGCGTTGCGCGCGGGAATACTTGGAGTCTTGCCTTGCCAATTGGATTCCCACAATCCTCACATCGACCATAAGTCTTAGTGTCAATGCGCTCTAAGGCGCGTTCAGTCTGTAGAACCATATCGCGAGCGTTGTATACAAGTGACATCTCATGTTCGCGTTCAAAAGTCTTAGCGCCAGCATCTGCTTGATCATCCCCGGCTCCAACGCCAGACGCTTCAATCAGCGCATCCATCTCGCTCTCCACCTCAGCTAACTCTTTCTTTAGCCGAGTGAGATCTTTAGCAAGTTCACTTCTAATTGACTTCAACTCTGCGGAACTCCAACTTTCAGCGCCCTCGTCAACGATTAGTGGTGGTGGAGCAGACTTGATTGGCTTTAGCGGCGCAACTTTCTTTCCTGGCTTTGGCTTACGAATTGGTGGCGGAAGAACGAGTCGCTTCTCTTCAACGACAACTACATCACTTGCCTCAATTTCTGGCTTGTATACGGAGATTGTCGTTGCGCCCTTAGCCGTACTACTGGTGAGAGCAGTTTTATGTTGCCCCTTGATGATTTCTGCTTGCGGTTTCTTTGGTGGGAACTTCTTGGCAAGGGTTGGCTTGACCGGCGCTTTCTTAGCGGGAATTTTTTTAGCTGGAGCTTTCTTGGCTGGTGCCTTTTTCGCTGGCGCCTTCTTAGCCGCTTTCTTCACCGTTTTCTTAGCAGGGCTCTTCTTAGGAGCGACCTTTTTGGCAGGCGCTTTCTTAAATTTAGCTACCGCTTTAGCTAGTTTCCTCTTTATCGCCACAGCGCCGAAGGCTAGGGGTTATTAGGTACAAATGCCACTCGCCACAGTTCGATGGGCTAAAATTTGCTCTGTCGTAAGACGCCTTGAAAAAATCGCAATGACTGGGCTATCACCCAAGAGCGAGTCGAAAGAAATGAGCCAACTGGCTCACGTAGAGCCGACAACAAGGTCACGAAGATATCTACCAATTTCGGTGGATAAGGCGGGTGGTACCGCGATCAAGAGATCGCCCCTCCAAGTATGAATTTAGTCAGATTGGCTAATTCGATTGGAAAGGGATGATCATTTCAAAGTCACCTTATGAGGCAATTAGCCCTCAAATTGATCTCCCAAAAGTTGAGCGAGAAATTCTTTCATTCTGGAGTACGCAAGAAATATTTCATAAGAGCCTCGCCCAACGAGCTGGTGGCGAATCTTGGACTTTCTATGAAGGCCCTCCGACTGCAAATGGAATGCCTGGAACTCACCACATTGAAGCGCGGGTATTTAAAGATGTATTTCCTCGTTATCACACAATGAAAGGCAAACATGTAATCCGAAAAGCAGGTTGGGATTGTCATGGACTACCCGTGGAGATTGCAGTCGAAAAAGAATTGGGATTCTCCGGTAAAGGCGATATCGAAAAATACGGAATCGCAAAATTTAATGAGAAGTGTCGTGAATCAGTACAAAGACATGTAAGCGCATTTACCGAAATGACTGAACGGATGGGCTTCTGGGTCGATTTTGATGAGGCTTATTGGACGATGTCTGATGAGTACATCGAAAGCGTCTGGTGGTCGCTTGCACAAATTCATAAGAAAGGTTTGCTTGTCCAAGACCATCGCGTTGCCCCTTATTGCCCGCGGTGCGGTACGGGACTCTCCGATCACGAGTTAGCCCAAGGCTATGAGACCGTCACGGATCCATCGGTCTATGTTCGATTCCCAATCACAAGCGGTGAGCTCGCTGAGTTAAATGCAAGTCTTCTCATCTGGACCACGACTCCATGGACTCTGGTCTCAAACACGGCGACCGCTGTTAATCCAGACGTCACATACTTAGTTTTGCGAACTGCTGGTGAAGATAAGCAAGAAGTATTGGTAGTAGCTGAACCGCTTGCTGAGAAAGTGGCGCCAGGCTTTACTGAATTGAAAAGATTAACCGGAAGAGATCTGGAGCGGGTTAAGTATCAGCGACCCTTCGCTTTAGTTGATATCCCAGATGCTCACTTTGTGGTTCTAGCCGACTACGTAACGACTGAAGATGGAACAGGTCTAGTTCATCAAGCACCTGCGTTCGGCGCCGATGACTTGGCGACTTGTAAACGTTATGAGTTGCCCGTCGTAAATCCAGTAGCCCCAAATGGAAACTTCCTGGAAGAAGTGGACTTGGTGGGTGGCAAATTCTTCAAGGATGCAGACAAGATACTTATAAAGAGCCTCAAAGAGGGTGGCGCGCTCTACAAACATCAGACATTCCAGCACTCCTATCCTCATTGCTGGCGGTGCCATACTCCACTTATCTACTACGCGCAACCTTCTTGGTACATCCGCACCACCAAGATAAAAGAAGAGCTGCTTCGAGAAAACGCAGCAACAGATTGGCATCCTGAAACAATCAAGACCGGAAGGTACGGCGATTGGCTAAACAACAACATCGATTGGGCGCTCTCTCGAAATCGATATTGGGGAACGCCGTTACCTATTTGGCGATGCGAAGATGGGCATGAAGCTGCAATCTCATCGAAGAGCGAATTGGCAACTCGCACTGGAAGAGATCTTGGAAATCTTGAATTGCATCGCCCATTTGTCGATGAGATCACTTTCCCATGTCAAGAATGCAAGAAGATCATGGTTCGCACTCCAGAAGTCATTGACTGTTGGTATGACTCAGGGGCGATGCCATTTGCCCAATGGGGTTATCCGCATAAAGCCGGATCTAAAGAGAAATTCGCCGAGGCTTATCCTGCGGATTTCATCTGCGAGGCAATCGACCAGACCCGCGGATGGTTCTACACATTGATGGCAATCGGAACTCTTGTCTTTGATAAATCTTCCTACAAAACGGTGCTCTGCTTAGGCCACATCCTCGATAAGGATGGTCGGAAAATGAGCAAACATTTAGGAAATGTCCTAGAACCAATGCCGCTTATGGATCGACATGGCGCTGATGCAGTCCGTTGGTACATGCTGGCATCAGGATCACCTTGGAGTGCACGCCGGGTGGGACATGACATCATCTCTGAAGTCGTGCGAAAAACACTTCTAACTTATTGGAATACTGTTTCATTTTTGGCGCTCTACGCATCCGCCTCTAATTACATTCCCGGTGAGGTAACACCTATCGCGCAGCGTCCCATGATGGATCGTTGGATCCTGAGTGAACTGAATCAACTGATTGAAATCGTCGATAGCTCTTACGCAGACTTTGATTCGCAGAAAGCCGGAATGGCGATTGCCAAATTTGTTGACGATCTCTCTAATTGGTATGTCCGACGTTCCCGTAGAAGATTCTGGGATGGCGAGGACACTGCACTAGCAACTCTCCATGAGTGCATCGAGACTGTAACACTGTTGATGGCTCCAATGGTTCCATTTATCACGGAACATGTTTGGCAAGTCTTAGTTCGAAGAGTTAATCCGAGCTCATCTCTTTCGGTGCATCTTGCTAATTTTCCCAAGGTAAATAGCAATGCAGTTGATATGAAGTTATCTTCAGATGTCGCCTTGGCACGAAGATTGGTTGAGCTTGGTAGAGCAGCGCGAGCCCAATCCCAGATCAAGATTAGGCAACCACTCTCCCGAGCATTGATAGCTGCAAGTGGTTGGAAGAAGCTTGCTTCAGAGCTTAAGGAACAGATTGCAGATGAATTAAATGTTGAACAGCTAGATGATCTATCCAGTGCTCCGGACTTAGTCGATATCTCGATCAAAGCAAATTTCCGTTCACTTGGAAACAAATACGGAGGCGCAGTGCAAGAAATCGCAAAGGCGCTCACCGCCCAAGACGCTGGCCAACTTGTAGCAAAAGTGCGTAGCGAAGGTTTAGTTCAAGTGGAGTACGCAAGTGGTATTGCCGAGCTAACTGAGGAAGATCTAGTTATTACCGAAACTCCTCGAACCGGCTGGTCGGTCGCATCTCACGTTGGCGAGAGCGTTGCCTTAGATCTAGCTCTCGATGCACGTCTCATTGCCAAAGGCGTTGTCCGCGAGGCAATCCGCGCAATCCAAGATGCTCGCAAGGAATCCGGCTTTGATGTTAGTGATCGCATTCAAGTCCGATGGAACGCAAATGATGATGTAGCTGATGCGATAGTTGAAGCTGCCACCCATATATCGGATGAGGTTCTTGCTACTGCATTTGAGCGAGACAAGTCTCTTTCGTTAAGCGGTGAAGAGCTAGGTCTAACACTCAAACTAACGAGAATTTAGAAGCGATTCCTGATCTCCCAAAGATCAGGGAATATGGGCGTGAAGAGTGTCTGTCGTAGATAGTCAGCGCCAGCTGAACCACCGGTTCCAGACTTTCTTCCAATGGTTCGTTCGACCATCTTCACATGTCGATAACGCCACTCCTGAAGACCCTCATCTATATCTACTAAACGCTCAAAGACCAGACCAGCCTCAAGGTCCTTACGATGTAATTCAATGAGAACATCCTGTACATCCGGATTGGGCTCGTAACTCTTTGTTACATCTCTATTTAGTATCGAATTGGGGATTTGGTATCCGCGCTTGTTGACATAGCGGAGAACTGAATCCCAAAGAGAACTAGAGGCCATCCAGCGCTCAACTCGATCTCTATCTTTAGGTAGCAGATGTGCCGCCGTTCGTGTGTCGCGTCTACCAAGAATTGCTTCAACTTCGCGAAACTGTGCCGATTGAAATCCACTAGATTCACCGAGCCTGCTTCTAAATGAGTTGAATTGCAACGGCGTCATCGTTTCGAGAATATCTATCTGGGCGACACAAATTTTCAAAATCGTTCTGATGCGACCCAAGATTGAAAGAGCTCTATGAGTGTCTGCGGACTCAAGCGCAACTTGAGAGGCGGCAAACTCATGTATCAATTCCTTAAACCAGAGTTCGTAGGTTTGATGAATTATGATGAAAAGGAGCTCGTCATGTTCTGGGCCATCAGATAATGGCTGTTGAAGCGAGAGAAGTTCATCGACTTTTAGGTAATTGCTGTAATTAAGGGCCTGATCATTACTCATGTTACGCGGGACTCCCCTAAGGCTACTTTCTCATATTGCCGCGATGCCACTAAATCTCTAATTCGGGCAAAGCCATCAAAAACTTCTACGTAAGAAGTTGCTAGTGGAGAGATTGCTAGACGAATTGAATTTGGGGTTCGGTAATCAGCAACAGTATTCGCATACTTACGGAGCGCAATGGAAATTCGCTCCGCATCTTTATGGGCGATTGTTATGTGGCCACCGCGTTGCGCAGGATCTTGCGGGGTAATCAAGCTAAAGCCGAGCGGTTTCAACCATTTTTCGAATAGTTCAACCATCATCTCTGTGCCAGTGGCGCACTTCTTCTCAATCTGGTCGATGCCTGCCTCTTCAATCATAGAAAATGATGTATTGATACAACGTAATCCGATGATTGAAGGGCTAGCGATTTGGAAGCCACGTATTGATTGATCCTTCTCAAAAGTAGGTCCCATCGCAAACTGATCGCGCTGGGCGAACCAACCTTGTATTCCAACTTGTAATTCATTTTGAATTCGTCTATTTACATATAACCAAGCTGGAGCACCTGGACCAGAATTCCCATATTTGTAGGTACAGCCAACAGCGAGATCAACGCCATTCTTATCTAAATCAAGTTGTATAGAGCCAACAGCGTGAGCGGCATCCCAGAGAACTAGCGCGCCAAATTTGTGAATCAAATCGGTTAACGCTCTCACATCTTGTCTAGCGCCAGAACGGTATTGAATGACCTGCAAGCTTACGAGCGCGACATCTTCACTCATGTAACTCTCCAATAGTTCTGGAGAGATCAACTCATTTTCAGATAACGAAGTGTTCTCGTTATCTATAGTGATTAATTTGAGTCCATGGGCGCTAGCCAGTCCCTGGAGGATGTATCGATCAGTTGGAAAATTTGCAGCATCTGTGATGATGGTCTTGCGGCCAGGGCGCGCTTTTAGGGCTGCTGAAGCAAGCTGATAAATATTTACACTCGTCGTATCGCAAGCCAGAACTTGGCCGGATGCGGCACCTAAGGCGGAGCGGCCTATTAGATCCCCGGTGTGCTGGGCCTCATCAATCCAATGGCTCCAACCAACTACTACTTCCCTTCCCCATTCATCATGGAGAAAATCATTTATCGCCTTAACTGTTTCATGAGGAAGCCTTCCAAGAGAGTTCCCATCCAAATAGCAGGTATCAGGATCGGTAATAACAAAGCGCTTTCTAAAATCTTTTAATGGATCTTCTTGGTCAAGTGCAATTGCTTGCGAACGCTCCATAAGTGGAGTCTATGACTAAGCCGATTTAGCGCAAGATTCCGATCAAAATTTGTATTCCAAAGAAGAGCACAATGAACGATAGGTCTAGCGCGACTGGCCCCATGCGAAGTGGCGGGATAAAGCGACGCACAAAGGACAAAGGCTTATCGGTCAAGATATAGATGATTTCAGCAAGCGGCATCAAGATTCCGCGTGGCCGCCAGCTAGGTCTAAACAATCGGACATAGTCGAGAACTAATCGCGCGAAGAGCGCGAGCAAGAAGATATTGAGCGCGAAAACTAACCAAGAGGTGAAATTAAGCAAGGCTCAATCAGCTCTGATTGAAGAAACTTGCTTGCGCAGCAGCGCTCTTCTCTTCTCCGCTAACAATTACATTTGGTGGAGTAAGAAGAAAAACCTTCGAGGTAACTCTCTCGATTGTTCCGGCATGGCCAAAGACAAGTCCAGAGGCAAAATCAATGAGTCGCTTTCGCTCTGACTCTTCCATATCGCTCAAATTCATAATTACTGGATTACCTTCACGGTAATACTCACCGATTGCGCGAGCTTCACTATAGAAGCGTGGCGTGATTGTGACGATTCGATCCATTGCGGGCTGTGATTCAACAACCGGAGCAACGCTTAGCTTCGGAGATCGAGCGCTAGGTGCTGGGGTCTTCACAACTGGATTGAGAGCGCGAGTTGGTGCCGGCGCTGCTGAACCATCATCTTCAGTGAGCCCAAGATAGTTAGTCATTCTTCTAAGTCCATTGGCCATAGGGTGAATTTTAGGGTTGGGGCTATCTTGAACCGAGGATTGAACTTCCGATTCGGATATGTGTCGCTCCAAACCTCAGCGCTACTGGGTAATCCCCACTCATTCCTGCAGAAATTAAGGTCGCATCAGACTTCTTGGCGCGCAATCTGAGAGAGAGCTCATAAAGAAGTTCGAAACCGGGGGCTGGGTCTACTCCTAATGGCGCGACTCCCATCACTCCTACCAATTCGAGGCTATCAAGGGACAGTACGAATTCGGAAAAATCTTCAAAGTTATCTGGATCAATTCCGCTTCGATTTTCATTTCCAGTGCCTGAATCAAGGTTTACTTGGAGAAATACTCTCTGTGATTTTCTTAGCGAGGATGCCACTTCATTAATCTTCTTAGCATGGGATTGGTTATCAAGAGAATGTATGAAGTCCGCCCAACCAACAATGGATCGAATCTTGTTGCTCTGAAGATTGCCTTGAAAATGCCAGATTGCATCCTCAGGTAACGCCTTTGATTTGGAGCTCCCCTCTTCGTCGCGATTTTCACCGAAATTTCGCTCTCCTAAATCGTAGAGAATCTCAACATCGCTAATCGGAAATGTTTTTGTGACCACGATAAGCGTCGCGGAATCCGGAATATCGCTTCTTATCTGAGCAAGTGAAGAAATAATTTCGGCTTTTCGAGATTCGCGGGCAGCGCTGCTCATAGCCAAACAACGCCTGCCTGTCTTCCGGTGATTTCATCTCTTCGATACGAGAAGTAACCCGGCGTGTGCCGTACGCATAGATCAGATCTTCGAAACTCGATTCCAGCTCCCTTGAGTCGAGCCGCTACCCCGCCAGCCACATCTAAGCACCTGCTCGTTTCATCAGTAGCCGCAGCTGGATTTCGAGACACCACTTCGCGATATGTATCCAAGTCAACTTCGTAGCAGCCACTACAAATTGATGGACCAATCTCTCCGGTTATCTCCTGATTAGAAACTCCATGTTCGTTAAAGACTTTCAAAGTTGCCTCAAGCACCTCAGCGACTAGACCTTTTCGACCAATATGCACCGCCGCAACTGCCTTTTCAGATTTCAAAAGTAATGGAGTGCAATCTGCGATCAAGGTGACCAGGGCAACGCCTGGAAGTGTTGTGAATAGCGCATCGGCCGATGGGGCGACCTCTGGATCAGAATTCTGATCGATGACTGCTACTACGTTTCCATGTACTTGAGTCATAAAGAAGATCCGATTTCTCGGTAAACCAATCATTGCAGCGAGAATCTCCCGATTTCTTGTCACTGCAACTGGTTCATCTCCTACATGAGCAGCTAAATTAAATGAATCAAATGGCGGAGAGCTGACGCCACCTAGGCGAGATGTAAAGAGAGTATGGGCCATCCCCTAAGAGTTATTTCATGAAATCTGGGACATCGATATCGTCCTCAGAAACTAACTCCTCGAAAGTAATCCGGCGCTTGGGAGCCTGGGCCGGAGCTTCCATCGCTACCTGGATTGGATCATTTGAAGGTATCGGATCTGCTTGACCATTTAATCCAGCAGTAGAGAGAACTGGAACGGATAGACGCTTAGGAGCGCCGCCATCAAATCCCGCAGCAATCACAGTTACTCGAACTTCATCGCCTAGGGAGTCATCGATAACTGTTCCAAAGATTATATTCGCGTCGGGATGTGCGCACTTGGCTACCAATTCCGCCGCCTCGCTAATTTCAAACAAGCCCATATCAGAGCCGCCAGCAATAGATAGAAGTACTCCGTGTGCCCCTTCAATTGATGCCTCTAGTAGCGGTGAAGATATTGCAAGTTCCGCAGCTCGAGTGGCTCTTGCTTCTCCACGCGCTGAGCCAATTCCCATCAGGGCCGAACCGGCGCCATCCATAACACTCTTCACATCAGCAAAATCAAGATTTATTAATCCAGGAGTTGTAATGAGATCCGTGATTCCTTGAACTCCCGATAGCAATACTTGATCAGCGGTCTTGAAGGCTTCAGGTGCAGATATGGAGCGATCAGAAATTGATAGCAATCGATCATTTGGAATCACAATCAAGGTATCTACTTCTTTACGCAGTTCTTCAATTCCAATCTCAGCTTGAGTAGAGCGACGCTTTCCTTCAAAACTAAATGGCCGAGTCACAACGCCAACGGTTAGCGCTCCAAGACCTTTAGCGATTTTTGCAACAACGGGAGCGCCGCCTGTCCCAGTTCCACCGCCCTCACCAGCGGTCACAAATACCATGTCTGAACCACGCAATACTTCTTCAATCTCTTCGGTGTGATCGATGGCAGCTTGCTTACCAATTTCTGGATTAGCTCCAGCGCCTAGTCCGCGCGTTAACTTTCTACCGATGTCTAGTTTTACATCTGCATCACTCATAAGAAGCGCTTGCGCATCAGTATTGATTGCGATGAATTCGACTCCCTTGAGTCCGGCATCAATCATGCGATTGACTGCATTAACTCCACCGCCACCAATTCCGACAACTTTTATTACTGCTAAATAGTTCTGTGGTGTTGCCACGATACGCCTCTCTTTTAACCCTAATTCTCAACTTTAGACTTAGGGTTTCCCCAAAGTGTGCGCGCAAAAGTAGGCGGGTACCTATTAGGTAGCAAACACCGACACGAGAGAATTATGAGAAGTTTTTATTTTGCAAGAATCAAGTGTTGGAAACGATTGGCGCTAGTGGTGCAGATAAATCAACCCGTTTTACATTTCGATTAGCCTTTAATTCAAGTAATCGCGCCATAACTTCAAATTTGAGCTCGAGCTCTTTGACACTTCCCCAAGAAACATCCAATTCCCGCTCTTTATAGCGGATCAAAGTCTTAATCGAATCTCTATTGGGGGCGGTCACGCTATTTATCTCAGCCCCAATCCCAGGGAGTGCGGCCATCAGGACTACAACATCTTCAATGAGGGATCGTTCGGAGGAGCCTAATGAAAGGTTGGGTAGCGATAACCAATCCGCATCGCCGGATTTAGCCGCCTTAGCCACTTCGCTTTCGGGGACGAAGAAAAACTCAAGGTCAGAGCCGAGGAACCCTAGTTCACTTGGATTTGCGCTCCATCTCGCGTCGAGTTGAGCGATCGCCGATCTTGGCTCAACCGAGATGGAAACCTTTCCGGAGAAAAAACTTCTCTGAACTTGGACATCCTCAACCCAAATTAGGGTACGCAATCTTGTTGTTATTTCGCGCTTATCGACTCGAGCGATTGGCTCTCCGATAATGATTGGGACAGGAGCTTGGCTAAGTTTCGCGGTCAACTCTTTAACGATTGATTGATCGCCCTCGGCAATCTCAATACTTTTTACCGGAAAGAAATTCGACCAGCCAAGTAAATACGCTAAACCCGCGAGAAGAGCAATTGCAGCAATTGAGATTAAGCGTTTCATGAAACGAGCTTAAAGATTCTCAACTATTAATGGCGCAAGAGAGCTAACATCGCCCGCGCCTAAGGTCATTATTAGATCCCCCGATTTTGCTACTTTAAGGACTTTTGTAATTACTTCAGGCATTGATGGTTCGTAGGTAACCGAATCTTTCGCCATCTTTGTGGAGATTGAGAGCGCACTAACGCCAGGTAGCGGGGTTTCGCCTGCGGGATAGACCTCTAATAAATAGGTGTGATCGGCCCGGGCAAGCTCCTTTGCAAAATCAGCGGCAAAAGCCTTAGTTCTCGAAAATCTATGCGGCTGGAAGATTACAAAGACCCGACCACTCCCGACGAAATTTCGCGCTGTTTCCAGGGTCGCCTTAATTTCAGTGGGGTGGTGGCCGTAATCATCGACCACAGTCACGCCATTTACCGAACCGCGAATTTCAAAGCGCCGCCGAGCTCCTGTGAACTTCGCTAACCCGGCGAGAAGAGGTGCGATAGGGGCGCCTAACTCGCCTCCCATTGCAACAGCGGCTGCGGCATTGAGGAGATTGTGTCTTCCCGGGATAGCTAACTCGAGTTCTCCCCAGACTCTTCCTCGAAAGACAAGTCGGGCTTTACTCTGTCGGGCGCCTAAGAAGATACGATCAATTAGAAGATCAGGATCCCCTTCGCTTCCATAAGTAAGTATTTCAAGTGAATCCTTAACACCTTTGACTCGCGAAAGTAGACGCCTTACTCCCTCATCATCAACGCAAACCACCAACTTCGAAGCGACAGTTCCTACAAATTGTAGGAAGAGATCATCGATGCTTTCTAGATCTTTGAAGTTATCGACATGATCCAACTCAATATTGGTGATAATTGCGCCATAGGGTTTATAAGAAGTGAAGGAACCATCTGACTCGTCTGCTTCGACAACAAAAATCTCTCCAGAACCGTGATGCGCGTTGGTTCCTGAGTTTCGAATTGAGGCCCCGATGGCAAATGATGGATCTAATCCGCAACTCTGTAAGCCCACAGTTAGCATCGAAGTTGTTGTCGTCTTTCCGTGAGTACCAGCTACCGCAACGGATTTCTTATCTACCAACAACTTACTTAGCGCTTCTGCTCGACCCAATAGTGGTTTTCCGGATTTAAGGGCCGCGGAAAGCTCTACGTTCTCCGAGGTAATTGCGCTAGAGCGCACGATCAAATCAGCGCCCTCGATATGCGTAGCCGAATGTCCTACGGAGACTGAGATACCAATAGTTCTAAGCGCTTCTAGCGTCCCAGACTCTTGTAGATCGCTACCGGAAACAATCGCTCCTCTTGCCGCCATGACCTTTGCAATACCGCTCATCCCGGAGCCGCCAATCCCAATGAAATGAACCCGTAAACCACTCCAATTCACTCTTTTTGCCCCGTTCGATAACCCAAGAGATTCTCTAGAACCAGGGATGCAATTCGATCGGCTGCTTGAAGATGGAGAGTTGCGGGTTCTAAGGCGTGCGCGGCAGTTGCCGCAACCTTCGCTAAGTTCTCTTGAAGCCAGCTTCCAGTAAATTCTTCATTATTGACCATAAGAGCTCGTCCTTGCTCCACTAGCGCCATGGCATTATCAACCTGTTCGCCATTTCCATGTGATAGCGGAACGAGAATTGCAAATCTTCCAACGGTCATTAGTTCAGAGCAGGTTACAGCGCCACTTCTAGTAATCAAGAGATCTGCTACTCCATAGATGGCCGCCATGTCATGAAAGTAAGCCATTGGAAGATAATCACTTCTTGCTTCAGGTAGCGGATTATTTAGGCCCACTGCGTGAATAATTTGCAGCTTTGAATCGCCTTTTTCCAGACGACTTGCGAGATAAGAAGATACCGCCTGATTCATTTGTAGCGATCCCTGAGATCCGCCAAAGATCGCAACAATTGGTCTATTGGAATCTAAGCCAAGGCTCTTGGCATGTAACTCGCGAAACTTCGCTCGCTCTTGGTTCGATAACTTAGCCAACTCCGAGAGCGCACTTCGAATTGGCATTCCAGTCAGTACCGATCCGGCCCAACTACTTCTTACCTCTTCAAAGTTAACTGCTACTAATCGGGCTAGGTGTCTACCTAAGCGGTTTGCCCATCCTGGCTTTGCATTAGCTTCATGGATTGCAATGGGAACTCCAGCAAGTTTGGCGCCAAGATAGGCCGAAGCGCTCACATATCCACCAAAACCAATGAGCGCATCAGCTCCCTTCAAAATTTTCCGCGATCTGGCGATACCTCTAAAGATTGCAACTGGAAATTTGAGGACGCTAATTGCAATCGTTCTCGGCATTACAGCTTTAGGAATCGCTCTTAGTCGGTAACCGCGCTGCGGAACCAAGAGACTCTCTAAACCGTTCGCAGTGCCAATAAATTCGCACTTTATATCTGGATCGATTCGACCAATCGCATCGGCGACTGCTAGCGCCGGCTCGATATGCCCTGCAGTTCCTCCCCCGGCGAGGACGATCCGTTTAGCCATGGGGCTATCCTCTCGCGCTCTTAGCTGCTCGCCGAGCCCGCAGGTCTTCGGCAATCTCCGGGTCGCGACGTAAAACGCCGAGTACATATCCCATCGCAACAAATGTTGCCAGCAGCGATGAGCCTCCGTAGGAAATGAAGGGAAGCGTTACTCCAACGACTGGCATCACGCTAATTACCGTTCCAATATTCATAATTACCTGAACTGCAATCCAGCAACCAATTCCTGAAGTTACATAACGATCAAAGTTGTTTCGAGCGCGGAGGGCTACGCGAAAGATCCCTAAAATTAAAATTGCGTATAGGACTAAGACTGTTAGCGTTCCAAGAAGTCCCAGCTCCTCACCAATCACTGCAAAAATAAAGTCGGTATGAGCTTCGGGAAGATTTCCCCACTTCTGTTTACTCGAGCCCAACCCAGTTCCGAGTGGTCCGCCTGAGGCAAGACCCATGATGCTATGGGCTTGCTGCCAACCGGCGCTCTTGTAGTTTTCCTCCGAGAATGGATCCCAAAAAGCTGAGAACCGACTCAATCTATTTGGACTAGTTACGACAAATGCAGCGAAGGCAACTATTCCGAGAGCGAAGAGGGTTGCAAAGAAGCGCGCCTTCATTCCGGCAATGAAGAGCATGCCAGCGACAATTCCTGCAATAACGGCTGCTGTACCTAAATCATCTCCAAGCATTACCAGACCAAGAATTAATGCGATTCCCGGCGCCACTAGCGGTAAAGGATTACTAACTCCACTTTCAAGCATTTTTTGATCATGAATTCTTAGACGGAGCGCACACCAGAGAATCAAGCCAAATTTGGCAAACTCACTCGGCTGTATAGAAAGACTTCCAATTTCAATCCAATTAGTGTTACCACCAACCGTCTTTCCAAGGCCCGGTATTTGCGGCAAAGTAAGAAATACAGCGGCAAAAATCAAGGCCAGCCGAGCTTGTGGTTTCCAGAGGCTCTCTTTCAAGTTCATAGCAAGCCAGGTAACTAAAATCGAAAGAGCTAAGAAAAGCGCTTGGCGAAAGACTATGGCGAAAGAATTGCCAGATTCATTTAGCGCTTTTACTGAGGAAGCGCTCAGAACCATCACAATTCCAAGTGCAGAGAGAATGGATACTGAGCCAAGAATAAGAAAATAAGCTGATGAGGGTTTTGAGAATAGATGAGTCTTAGTTGCCACCTGCGAGCTCCTTAACTGCTGAGGCAAAGAGATCGCCCCGTTCACCATAGTTTTTAAATTGATCCATAGATGCACAAGCTGGGGCTAAGAGAACAGTCTCCCCAGACTGAACTTTCGTGAGGGCGACTTTTACAACCGCTTGCATCAACTCGCTACCTTTCAAGCCTTTATCAATGACTTGGTATTCAACCAGAGGGGCGTGGCTTCGGAGCGCATCTGCAATTAATTGCGCGTCAGTTCCAATCAAAATTGCAAACTTTATTCGATTGGCTGCAGCCTTTATCAATTGATCCATAGAGGCTCCTTTCGCAAGGCCTCCTGCAATCCACACCGACTTTATTTGGGACTTTAAAGCAGCTAATGCAGCGTGCGGATTTGTTGCTTTTGAATCATCAATCCAGGTAATTCCATCCTTTTCTAGGACGACTTCCAAGCGATGATGATCTAACTTGAATTTGGCGATCGCTCTTGCAATCGAGGCAGAATCTGCACCGACCGATCTTGCTAAAGCGGCAGCAGCCATCGCATTTGAGACATTATGTGGAACTGCAGGTTTTATCTCGGTCAGCTCGAAAAGTACTTCTGCATCTCCCGAAACAAACGCTCGATCAACGATTAGATTTTCCACTAGCCCGATTTGATGCGGCTTAGGTGTCTCCAGGGTATATGTCACCAGTCGAGCTTGGGAATTACCAATTTTTGATGAAAGGATTTCATCATCGAGGTTTGCAATCAGAATCTCACTTAGGTTTGCTATAGATAGCTTCGCATTTGCATAATTATCAAAGCTGCCATGCCAGTCGATGTGGTCATCAGCGATATTTAAGATTCCACTTGCTTTAAAGCGCGCTTCTTTACTCCAGCTAAGTTGAAATGAGGAGAGCTCGAGTACCAAAACATCCAATTCTTTCTCGGCGGCCATATCAATTACCGGTTCGCCAACATTTCCGCAGGCTCGTGCCCTAATACCGCTCTCCAAGAGCATCGCTTCAGCCATTTGGACTGTGGTGGTCTTGCCATTTGTTCCAGTTAGCCCGAGCCAAACTTGGGTTGGGTTCAACTCGCTCTTTACGCGCCACGCGAGGTCAATCTCTGAAATTAGCTCAACTCCAACAGCTTTACTCCGTGAGATAAATGGATGATCTAGTTTCCAACCAGGTGAGACGATTCCTAGTTGGATCTCTTCTAATCTAACTCTTTCAAAATTGGTTGTTCCCTCTACATTCTCACTCTCATCTATGAGAAATGTAGAAGCGCCACGAGCGTCCAAGAATCGCTTGACAGAAGCGCCGGTTACGCCTGCTCCAAATACCAATATCTTTTTCCCGCGGATTGAATCGATGAAGCTCACGTTAAGCAACTACCCACTGGGCATAGAAGAGTCCAAGGCCGGCAGCAACGCAAAGTCCCGCAATAATCCAGAAGCGAATAACTATCGTCACTTCTCCCCACCCGAGTAACTCAAAGTGGTGCTGAAGTGGCGCCATCTTGAAGACTCGTTTCCCTCCCGAGATTTTGAAATAGGTAGTTTGAATGATTACCGAAAGAGTGATGATCACGAAAAGCCCGCCGATGGGAATTAACAAGAGTTCGGTGCGAAGCGTCATTGCTAACCCGGCAAGTGCGCCACCAAGTGCAAGGGATCCGGTATCTCCCATGAAGATTCGTGCGGGTGAAGCGTTCCACCATAAGAATCCTGCACAAGCTCCAGCTAGAGCGGCAGCTAGGACCGCCATATCAAGTGGATCGCGCGCGTTGTAGCAATTATTGACAGCGATTTCGCAACGCTGACCAAACTTCCAGACTCCGATAAGTACGAAAGCCAGGAAAGACATTATTGCTGCGCCGGTCGCTAAACCATCTAAGCCATCCGTTAGATTCACGCCATTGCTTGTTCCGAGCACTAAAAGGATTGCCCAGAGAATCACCAGGACGAGTCCTAATTTGATCGTGGTATCTCGTACCGTTGAAAGATAGAGAGACAAAGGCGTATTTCCGACTTCATCTGGGAATTTGGTAGCAAAATAACCGAATAATCCCGCAACAAGGGCTTGCCCGAAGAGTTTTTCACGCGCCCGCAGCCCAAGTGAGCGTTGTTTAACGACCTTTAGCCAGTCATCCAAAAATCCAACGGCAGCGAGACCTACAATCAATCCGATCACTAGAAGTGCGGAAGTTGTAACCGGCACTCCAGTTGCTAAGTGAGAGATGGAATAAGCGGACAACGCAGCAAAAATCAGAATTGCGCCACCCATAGTTGGCGTCCCTCGCTTTACATGATGGGTCTTGGGGCCATCATCGCGAATTTGTTGGCCATAGCCACGTCGAGCTAGAAACTTAATGAATAACGGGGTCAAGAAGAAACTCAATAAGAAGGCTAGCGCGCCCGCAATCAAAATACCTCTCAAGTTCCCGCTCCATTTCTCTCGCTCCAGCTTTTCGAAATTATTTCTGCGATTACTTCTAGATGCTCCGCTCTTGAGGCCTTGACTAAAACTACATCTCCAGAATCCAAACGGTTAAGCAGCTCGGCGGCTGAGTTCTGATCAGGATAAAAGTGAATCGCTGTATCTCCGGCAATATCATCGGAGATGTAGCTCCGCTCCCCAATTACCACAAGATGATCAATTCCGAGTTCACCAGCGAGCTGACCAATCTTGCGATGTAACGCCTCCGATTCACCACCAAGTTCGTGCATCTTTGCAATAAAGGCCCAAGAATTACCGCCTCGCTCTTGGGTTAGAAGGGCAAGAGTGCGAAGAGCCGCCGACATGCTTTCTGGGTTTGCATTGTATGAATCGTTTATGAGGGTTAATCCATCTAGATCAGTTAACTCCATACGCCAGCGACTCATATTTTGGTGAGTGGAGAGTGCGGCGGCAATATCGGCGGTAGAAATCCCCAAGGCATGAGCTGCAGCGGCTGCGGCAAGTGCATTTGGAACTTGGTGGACGCCCAATAATTGAAGTTCTACATGCTCTCGCCCCTCCGGAGTCACTAAATCAAAGGCTGGAAAGCCGCCATGCAGTTCTAGATCGCCAGCACGAACAGCGCAATTAGCAGTCTCGCCAAAAGTGATCGTCTTTACCGCTGAATTTGAGTTCATTTTCGGAGTGAACTCGTCGTAAGTACCGAGTACGGCGGTGGCGCCGGGCTTGAGACCTCGAATCAACTCCCCTTTCGTTTCTGCAATCTTCTCTCTGGACCCAAACTCACCTAGATGTGCGTTACCAACTTTAAGAACTACACCAACATCAGGGGCGGCTAATTCAGTTAATCGAGCTATATCGCCCAAATGACGTGCGCCCATCTCGAGAATGCAAAATTTGGTGCTCTCGTTACATTTTAAAAGTGTGATTGGAACTCCAATATCATTGTTATAAGAACTTATGGGAGCTACACAGTTACCTTGCGCAGTAAGAATTGAATTTAGAATATCTTTTGTTGTGGTCTTGCCTTGTGAGCCCGTAATAGCAACTACTTTTAGGTTTGAAAGCCGGTTCCGTAACTCAGTAGCCAATTTTGCTATTCCATCTAAAACTTCAGGAACGATAATGTGATTCCCCGGAACGCTGCGACTAACTATCGAAAGAGCTGCGCCGTTCGCCAAAGCAGATGGGACAAAGTCATGTCCATCTTGAGATTGACCTTTGAGGGCGATGAAAACAGAGCCCGGTTTTACTTGGCGGGAGTCAAAGTGGAATTCGCCTTGGATTTCCAGCTCTTCTCCTATGTAGCTACCACCGATTATTTCTGCAATCTCAGCAGCTTTCATTTTTATCATGTGCGCTCCGAAAGAGCGCGCTCTAACTCTTCAACATCGTTAAAGGGGCTTTTGACACCATTAATTTCTTGTCCAGTCTCGTGACCTTTGCCAAGAACGATGACTGCATCTCCTTTTTGGGAGAGTTGAATCGCTCGCTTAATCGCACTTCTTCGATCAATTATTACTTCTGCGCCTTCCTTCAAAACCACGCCACTTAACATCTCATCGATGATCTCTCGAGGATTCTCACCTCTGGGGTTGTCGCTGGTAAAAATCGGTAAATCCGCACCATTATTCAAGGCGCTTCCCATCATTGGTCGCTTGGCTTTGTCGCGCTCGCCGCCACAACCAAGCACTGCAATAATCCTTTGAACACCTTGAGCTCTCACAGCGGTAAGCACCCGCTCAACCGCATCCGGAGTATGGGCATAATCAACTAAGACTTTAATCCCGCGAGTTGTTGTAGTTGGGGTGACAACACTCTCCAATCTTCCAGGCGCGCCCGTTAACATCGGCAGTGAAGTTGCAATCACAAGTGGGTCAATTCCACTCTTATAGGCAAGAGCTATTGCCACAAGAAGATTCTCAAGGTTGTGCTCTCCGATCAAGTTAAATTTATTCTCAATCGAGATTCCTTCAGGACCCCTCACCAAGAGCTCAAATCCATCTGCGGTCCTCTCTCGCCGCTCTAAGTACCAGTCTGCCTTTCCCTTTACTGATCCTTTTACTGAGATAGATTGCTTTGGAATTGAGACCTCATTCCAGAGTTGTTTTCCGTATTCACCATCGATAGAGATCACAGCGAGTTCGGCGTAGTCATGAGTGAAAAGAGAGCGTTTCGCTTGAAAGTAGCTCTCCATCGAGCCGTGGTAATCAAGGTGATCTTGAGTTAGATTGGTGAATCCCACCGCTTGGAAATTAATTGACTTCACGCGTTCCTGGCTAAGCGCATGGCTACTAACTTCCATTGCAACGCCACGAGCGCCATCCTCTTTCATCAGCGCTAAGAGCCGCTGAATTTCATCGCTCTCTGGCGTTGTATGAGTAGCAGGAATTTTCCGCTCTCCCATTTGAATACCAATCGTTCCAATTAATCCAGATTTGTAACCAGCTGCGCTCCAGATTTGCTGGAGGAGATAAGTAGTAGTTGTCTTTCCATTTGTGCCAGTCACGCCGGCAACAAAGAGCGATTTGCTCGGCTCACCGTAGAACCAACTTGCAACTAGGCCGCAAATGGAGCGGGGCTTCGACACTACTAATCGGGGGATGGCAGAAGCGATGCGGGAGGCAACCTCATCGCCGTGCTGATCAGTAAGTATCGCCCTCGCGCCCCGTTCCAATGCGGTTGCAAGGAAGGCACTTCCATGGCTTCGCGCACCAGGAAGTGCAATGAATAAGTCGCCCTTCTCTATATTCCGAGAATCACTAGAGACGCCAGTGAACTTCACATCCACTTGCGAAGTGGGCTCAACTCCCAAGAAGTC
>JACCDO010490491.1_pt1 | contig 43192 bp, 36 predicted proteins | sample 7446101 | NCBI WGS metagenome assembly JACCDO01 (sample SAMN15323440, study PRJNA562643) | freshwater metagenome | isolation source: river surface water | place: USA:Blue River Watershed | collected 2017-08-16 | reverse complement strand
CTGTTTTGGTAACCGAGCAGGCGCGCACCATCGCCCAACCAGGCGACCTCCGAGACTACGAACTCGCTAACCCGCTCCCCTTCGGTCAAGGTCTGCGCAAAGATTTTGGTCGGCGCTTTGTGCAGTAGCTCTTGCCCGGAATTTACCGCGAGCCCGAATACACCTGCCGCCACCCACGCCTGGAGAACGGGAAAAACGCGCTTGAAGTCGTCGTCGATGGATTTCCAAGCCGCGACAGAGCCATGCCCGAGCAGCACGAAGTCAGGTTGATGCCCAGGTAGCACGTCGCCTGGATAGTAGAAATCGATGGCGGCGTCGATGCCGTACCAGTTCATGCGACGAGCGAGAACGCCAGCATTTGCCACGTCGCCGTTGAGGTTCAGGTGCTCCGGGTATAAAACGAGGATGTTGTGCATTGCGGTCATCTCTGCACGTCCTCGGGATCGGTCAAGCCCAGCATGCGCCTGATCCGCCTCATGGCATCGGCTGAAAACAAAACGGTCTTCACGCCGTGACTTGGTGCCGGTAGATCAAAAAAGGCGTCAACCGCAGCTTCGAGATCGTCGGTGACGATGCCCATGGGGATCTCGTCGTAGGCCATTCGCATAGCCATTTCGTGGGCGTTGTAACCGGTCACCACGTCTGCGTGGGTTAGTTTCGCCAAATCGACGGTCCACAACCAACTCGGGTCGTGTACGTCACGGCCTATAGCCACCATGATTCGCTCTGGTGTGGTCGTGAGGTAATCGAGGTTCAACTGAAAACTCATCGGATTTTGAACCAGTATGAACTCGATGTCTTGGCCGCGAACGTTCGCAATCTCGCCTCGAGCGAAGACGGGCGGGAGTGCGTTCAAGGTATCAACGGCGACCGCCAGATCAAAGGAGTTCCCTAACAGACGGCGTGATGTTTCCAAGGCAGCTACGGCATCGAGGGCAAAGTGCAAACCGCGGTTCGGCAGTTTGACCTCGAAGCCCCGCGACGAGAGCAGGCCAGCCGCCGTGAGTCCATCGAGCTTATGGATTTCTGCCGCCACAGCAGGGCGTGTAATTTCGTCGCTGAAAGTAGGCGCGTAGCCAAGCCCATGCTCTTGCCTGGCCATAAGTTCGGCGTCGATTCCGAACCAACTTGCCTTTTCCGCCTGGGTATCCGTAAGCCCTACCGTCAGCATCAGCACGTTCTGGTCGTCGCCGTTGAGAACCAGCCCGTCACTTGCCGCAGCCGCGCAGGTTGCGAGCTTCTCGCGAACGACTGCAGGGTCGACAAAACGATCGAGTTGGTCCTCGAGTACATTCAAGATTGTCACGAATCGAGGCTGCACGATCTCGACTATTTCGGCTGCGTGGCCCTCGTCCATTTCAAAAATAGCAACGTCGCCCGAGATGCGACCAAAGATGTCCGATTTCTCGATGATCGTAGAGTAATACCCCTGCAGGATGTTAGCCGTGCTTGGGTTGGTGAAGACCGACAAACCGTGCGCGCGCGCAATGGAAACGACCATTTTCGTCGTGGTTGACTTACCGGCGGAGCCGGTGATCACGACTAGACCTTCTGGGAATCCAACCAGCGTTTTGCGCAGAATCCCGGGAGCGAGCTTCGAAAGAATCAAACCTGGCAGCGCCGAACCACCACCCTTCCGAACCAAGCGGATGCCGAATCTTGCGATTCGCCCGATCAGGATGGCCAGCAGGTACATTGCTCGGTCTAGTTGTCTAGGTAGTCGCGCAGCATCTGTGAACGCGACGGGTGACGGAGCTTCGACATGGTCTTCTGCTCAATCTGTCGGATTCGTTCACGAGTGACGCCGAACTCTTCGCCGATCTGGTCGAGGGTCTTCTGAACTCCATCACCGAGACCGAAGCGTGAGCGGATTACGCCCGCCTCTCGCGGGTGCAGCGAGTTGAGGATGCGATCCAGTTCTCCCTGGAGCATTGTGAATCCAACAGCGTCTGCTGGCACTACCGCCTCGGTGTCCTCAATTAGGTCACCGAACTCGCTATCGCCATCCTCGCCAAGCGGGGTCGAGAGTGAAATCGGCTCGCGACCATACTTCTGAACCTCGACAACCTTTTCAGGTGTCATGTCGAGTTCGCGAGCAATTTCTTCGGGGCTTGGCTCGCGGCCTAGGTCCTGCAGAAGCTGACGCTGCACGCGCGCGAGCTTGTTGATGACCTCAACCATATGAACCGGAATTCGGATGGTGCGCGCCTGGTCCGCCATGGCGCGGGTAATGGCCTGACGAATCCACCAGGTGGCGTAGGTCGAGAACTTGTAGCCCTTGGTGTAGTCGAACTTTTCAACGGCACGAATTAGGCCGAGGTTTCCCTCCTGAATCAGGTCGAGGAACTGCATGCCGCGGCCGGTGTAACGCTTGGCGAGACTCACGACCAGACGGAGGTTGGCCTCGAGCAGGTGGCTCTTTGCCTTCTGGCCGTCCTTGACGACCCAGCGCAAGTCGCGCTCCATTTCGCGAGATAGGTTCTTGCTGGTGGCAAGCTTCTCTTCGGCGAAAAGGCCGGCTTCGATACGCTTCGCGAGTTCTACCTCTAGCTCTGCGTTGAGAAGCGCAACTTTTCCGATCTGCTTTAAGTAGTCCTTGACCGGGTCGGCTGTTGCACCGGTGATAGTCGTGGACTGTACAGGGATGTCTTCGTCTTCGCTGTGGCGAATAATTACGGCACCGCGTCCCTCGAGCTCCTGCTTGGTCTCGGCGTCAATCGGGTGTTCTTCATCGTGGTGCTCGTCGACGAGGACCTCTGGAACAGCCTCAACGACCTCGGCTTCTGGCGTTGCCTCAGCCTCTTCTGGCACAGCGCCGAACTCGTCGTCTTCCTCGTCGATTTCGTCGTCGCCGTCCATACCCTTCGGCAGCTTGGCTGCCTTTGGGGCTTTGGCAGTCTTGGCAGGCTTTGCCGCGGCGGCCTTGCCCTTCTTTGCCGGTGCAGCTGCATCCACTTCGATTTGCTCGACAGCTGCGTCCTCGGTCTTGGCTACCTTGGTCGCTTTCGCAGTCGACTTCGCCTGAGCCTTGACTTCAGGCTTTGCGACTGGCTTTGTGGTGGTCTTAGCCGAGGCCTTAGCCGGCGTGCCCTCGGTCTTTTTGACCGCAGCCTTCGGGGCAGCCTTCTCCGCCTTCTTTGCGGGAGCCTTAGTTTCTGCCTTTGCCACCGGCTTTGCCTTCGGTTCGGCTACGGTTCCAGCCTTCTTCGCGGTGGCCTTTGCTGCAGGGGTGGTCTTGGTGCTTGAAGCTGGAATGATACTTGTTTCCTTCTTTGATGATCCCCCGGTGGTCTTCGGCTTTGGCTCCGCCGCAGGTTTGCTAACAGCAGGCTTCTTCAGTACCGGCTTTGTTGCTGGTTTCGAAACTTGCTTGGGCTTCTCGGCCACCTCCGGCTTCACCTGCGCAACCGGCGTCGGCTCGGCACTCTGATTTGGGTGCAGTAGGCGATCCAGGAAGCTGCGCTTCTTGGACTGAGGGTTCTGTGAATCCTTGTTAGCCATGACGACCTTTCGGGCTGTCTGCCTGAGATTGGTTCAGTGAAACACCTGCTCCGGGCATTAGTTAGACCCATGTCAAGTCGGCAAGCGACAAGAATGGGTCAGTCCTTGAATTATCGCATGGAATACCGACATTTACCCGTTTTCGCGTATTTGTCTGTTGCGAGTCACGGTAAAACCGATCAGAGACCGGCATTATTCCCATAACGCGACTTTGCCTTTTTGCGCTCTACCAGGAAACCGATAACGCCGACGGCGATAACGGCGAACTGAATTGGCAGCGCCAGACGAAAGCCGTCTAGCGAATAGAGGCCGTCAGTCCACCCGGAGCGCAAGGCAAAATCGAGCAGCAGCCCGACTAGAAACATCGTCACGAAGGTGGCCAGGAAACCGCCAATGTTGGCGACCCCATTGGCGGAGCCGAGGCGGTGCGGGGGCACGAGCTTGCGAGTGAAGTCGAATGCCATCATGCTGGCTGGACCACCAGACCCGATGACAAGTATCAGCAGGACAATGACCCACAGCGGTGCCGGACCGCTCCAGGCAAGGACGACAGACCATAGGGCTACCACAGCACCCGCAGTCGTTATGACCACGCGGGAGCGCCAGTGTGGCCGATTCGCACAAATAGCCGAGAAGACCGGGCCGGCCGCAAAACCGATAGCAACAAAGGAAGCAATAAGCCCGGACGCGACTTCGGCGGGCAATTGTTGAGCCGACGTGAGGAATGTGTACCCCCACAACAAGACGAAGACGGACCCACTGAACTGCGTCGTGAAGTGTGTCCAGAAAGCTAGTCGCACCGCAGGGTCACGCAGATTCTGGCGAAGGTTGCCAATCAACTCCGCTGTACTGCTCGCTGGTAGCGCGCGGTTGCCCTGGCGCGAATCCCGCACTAACAGAAGCGTGCAGATCGCCCCTAGGACCGCGAGAGCCGCCAGGAGGTAGAACGCGTTAGCCCATCCACTTGCATGCAGGAATGCTGCGAACGGAATCGCAGAGAAGACCTGGCCGAGCTGGCCTATGTTGGCGAAGAGCTGCGTTCGACGAGTTGCGGCTGAACCTTTGTACCAGTTGTCGATGAGGCGAATCATCGAGATAAAAGTGAAGGCGTCGCCAATACCGAGAAGTGCTCGTCCAGCCACGGCCACTTCAAACGTATTTGTGCTCGCGACCAGCATCTGCCCCGAAGCCATTAACAGCCCACCCACAACGAGCAGGCGCCTCGAGCCAAAACGGTCTAGAAGGACGCCAACCGGGATTTGCATCGCGGCATAGACAATCAGTTGGAAAACAGTCAGCGACGACAATTGCGCGGCTGAGATGCCGAACCGGTTCGACGCGTCAAGCGCCGCAACCCCTAGGCTCGAACGCTCCGCGACGGCAATGAAGTATGCCAGCACAGCAAAGAAGGACACCACGCCCGCACTGCGCGATCTGGATGCCCGGCTGCCCTTCATTCGGTCAAGCGTAAACTAGCGCGATGCGCACCGCTCTGATTACCGGAGGCTCCCGCGGACTTGGCCTGGCCACCGCGCGCCAGCTGGGCTCGCTTGGCTACTCGCTTGAGCTGATCAGCAGCAGCCAGACAAACCTAGAAGCGGCAGCAGCTGACTTGCGAGTGCGTGGACTTACCGTTGGGGACACGCATGTCGTGGATTTTGCGGATCTCGAATCGGTGAAAGCCTTCGCTCGGGAATACCGCGAACGCGAGGTCGAATGGGATCTCCTGATCAACAACGCTGGAATCAAAATCCAGGACGATGCCTCCGCTAGCGCGCAAGGCTATGAGCGACACATGGCCATCAACCACCTGGCACACTTCGCGCTCACCAACGCACTCCTCCCCCTCGGTAGGCCAGGCGCTCGCGTCGTGCATGTCTCATCCATCGTGGCCAGATTTGCCGACGCAGACATTTTCACTGCTAAGGACACATCGGAACGATATGCGTCTAGCAAACTCGCAAACTTACTGTTCGGGTTCGAGCTCGAACGCAGATTGGCGGCTTCGGGTTCGACCATTACTTCAGTTTCCGCACATCCGGGGTTTACTAAGGCAGACCCCTATGGATCGCGGTTCACCCGCTTCGCCGAAACGATGATGGGCCAATCGACCATGCGAGGGGCGCTGCCGATAATCGCAGCGGCGACGCAAGATTACGACGCTCAATATATCGGCCCGCGATGGCTCGAACTCTGGGGAGCTCCACGGGCTGCAAGGGTACCCGCCCTTGCAAACGATGAAGTTCTGCGTAGCGAGGTCTGGGCAGCCAGCGAAAGAATGACTGGAGTCATCTTCCCGCTCTAGGACTGGCCTCCACCGGTAGTCTCGCCCGTTCCGGCGCTGTCATCGGCATTGCGCGCCCTTGCCGCCAAGAAATCTTCGAGTTCGGCCGCTAGCGTGTCGGCATCTGGAACCAATTTTTGCTTGCTCGTAAGCGGTGTCTTGGACGGGCCAACATTCGTCTGCTGGTAGCTCGCTTCAAGGTTTGCGATCATTCGCTGGAGGTCCTCGTTTTCGCTCACCTGGCGAGACAGCTTTTCCACAAAATCGTTGTTGGCTTCGCGCAACTCATCGGTACCAAAGACGAGGCCCGTGTAAGCCATTATGTGTTCTAACGCACGTACGCCAGCGGCCGGAAACTCGCTGTCGGCGAGGTAGTGCGGCACAAGAAGCACGTAACCAACAGTGGGGAAATTACTGCTGGCGAGGGTGTGCTCGATAAGGTGCAGGACGTTACCTGGCACCTGCGTTTGAGGCTTCCACTCCGACACTGCGTCGATGATTTCGCGACGATTGCCGCTCACCGTTACGCCCAATTCTCGCGTGTGCGGAATCGGGAATGGGATTGCGTGCACCCAAGTGAAATCCTCAACAGCAAGTTCTTCGATGATCAGCTCGATTGCCTCACTGAACGCTTCCCAGCGGAAATCTGGCTCGTAACCGTGCAGGAAAAGGAACGGCTGTTTAGCTTCGTCCCAAACCAGATACACGGCTAGTGATGGAGGGTCGTATTCGGTGATGTGGTCTTTTTCAAAGAACATCACAGGACGCCTAGAGCGGTAGTCGAGCAGCTCGTCGTTATCGAAGGCCAGCACCAATTGATGATCAAACTGCTTGAAGATCTGCTCCGACACCTGGTCCAGCGTCGATCCGGCATCCGTGAATCCGCTTAGCGCGGCGATGAGATGCAGCGATTCCGGCACCTGAGGCGCATCGTCGCTGAACTCGTAAAGGTCTCGGGCATCAAGCACAGAAAAATCCTAACTTCGACTTGCTTGCTTTAAGTCGCCTCGACTGCCTTGTTCGCGGTTAGCATGAAGGAATGACTAGCTCAAAGTTGACTGTTATTTCAAAACTTCCTTCGGCCCTCAAGGATTCCGTCGTGGTCGTCGGCCTAAGGAAGGACGGCGATGCGCTCGTCGCCGTTGACTCTGGAGCGACAGGTTCCGCCGTCGCGGCTGGTCGCCTGAAGCACCTTAACCTCCAGGCCCTCGGCGCCTCAGCAACGATCGAATCCATCACCCGCGTTGCGCTGGCCGATGGCAGCGTCTTCGCGCTCGTCGGACTCGGATCGGGAGCGCTCAGCGTCGATGAGGCGCGTGGCCTCGGTGGAGCCCTGGGTCGGCACTTTAGCGACACCACAAAAATCATTCTCGACCTGCCGCTAACCTCTGCCAATCACGTAGCAGCTACCCTCGAGGGCGCTGCTGTCGGCAACTACCTCTTCGAGGACTACAAGGGCACCAAGAAGGGCCTCAAGCTCAAGGACATCGCTGTTGTCTCGAGTAAGAAGGTGGCAAGCGCCGAGATTGCACGCATCGGAATTCTGGCCGACTCTGTTCACACGACCCGTGACCTCATCAACATGCCGCCCAACGACTTGTACCCTTCAGCGGTTGCCGCTCACGTCGCTAAGTCGGTAAAGGGTCTGCCTCTGAAGGTGACGGTCTGGGATGAGAAGAAGCTCGCGGCCGACAAGATTGTTGGCATCCTGGCCGTGGGTCAGGGCTCGACACGCGGCCCACGAATGGTCAAGATCGAGTACGCGCCAAAGGGAGCCAAGGCCTCCCTGGCCCTGGTCGGCAAGGGCATCACCTTCGATAGCGGTGGCCTCTCACTTAAGCCAAGCGCCTCAATGCTAGGCATGAAGCACGACATGGCTGGCGCTGCCACGGTTTACCAGTCGATGCTCGCAATCGCGCGTCTCGGCCTCAACGTGAAGGTAACCGCATACCTGTGCCTCGCCGAGAACTTGCCGAGCGGTTCGGCATCGCGCCCGAACGACGTGATTCGCTACCGCAACGGCAAGACCGTCGAAATTACCAACACCGATGCCGAAGGACGCCTTGTCCTGGCAGATGGCCTGATCTCGGCATCGAAGGACAACCCTGACCTGATTGTCGACGTTGCCACCCTGACCGGTGCCGCAACCGTCGCCCTCGGAAACCGTCTAACCGGTGTGATGGCGGTCGGCAACGGCTTCAACAAGGTGCAGGCCGCAGCCGCAGCCGCAGGCGAGGCTGTCTGGCACATGCCGCTGCCTGCCGAGCTGATGAAGAATCTCGACAGCGATGTCGCCGACTTCATGAACGCAAAGGTCGGCAACCCAGCCGGTGGCATGCTCGTGGGTGGCTTGTTCCTGAAGGAATTTGTCGGCGACCGTCCTGCAAAGAAGGGCACTGAGGCACAGCAAATCGACTGGGCGCACTTGGACATCGCGAACACGGCAGACAATGACAAGGCGCCTTACGGCTACATCGGTCGCGGTGCTACCGGAGTCGCAGTCCGCACCCTCGTGGCACTAGCCGAACATTCGGTCAAGTAATAAGACCGAACCTATTGGTAGTAAAGTTTTAAGCGCTATTAGCCCTACTGTTTGGAGCATATTTCGTGGCTGACCACAATTTCGACGTAGTAATTCTCGGTGGCGGCAGCGGCGGTTACGCTGCTGCACTGCGTTCCGCACAGCTGGGCAAGTCTGTAGCCCTCATCGAGAAAGACAAGCTCGGCGGCACCTGCCTTCACCGCGGTTGCATCCCGACCAAGGCTCTCCTTCACTCGGCTGAGGTTGCTGACGTCGTCAAGGAATCGGCACACGTTGGCGTTGAGTCAACCTTCGGCTCGATCAACATGCCCGTGGTCAACAAGTACCGCGACGGAATCATCGACCGCCTTTACAAGGGGCTTTCTGGCCTCGTTGCCTCGAAGGCAATCACCCTGGTTACTGGCGAAGGACGCCTCGTAGCCCCTAAGACTGTTCAGGTCAACGGTGACAACTACACCGGCGCTAACGTGATCCTCGCTTCGGGTTCATACAGCCGAAGCCTGCCTGGCCTCGAAATCGGCGGCCGTGTCATCACCTCAGAGCACGCCCTGCAGCTCGACTTCGTTCCTGGCAAGGTAATCGTTCTGGGCGGTGGCGTCATCGGCGTCGAGTTCGCTTCGATCTGGAAGTCATTTGGCGCAGAGGTCACCATCGTCGAAGGCTTGAACCACCTGGTTCCAAACGAGGATGAGGCCGTTTCGAAGGGACTCGAGCGCGCGTTCCGCAAGCGCGGCATCGACTTCAAACTTGGCGTGCGCTTCTCGGGAGTCGAGCAGCACGAAAACGGCGTCGTCGTCTCGCTCGAAAACGGCGAAAAGCTTGAGGCAGAGCTCATGCTCGTCGCAGTAGGCCGCGGACCAAACACCGCTGGTCTCGGCTACGAAGAAAACGGCGTCGCAATGGCCCGCGGCTTCGTACTGACTAACGAGCGCCTATAGACCTCGCTACCTGGCGTATACGCGGCCGGAGATATCGTGCCTGGCCTGCAGCTCGCTCACCGTGGCTTCCAGCAGGGCATTTTCATTGCCGAGGAGATCGCCGGCATGAACCCAGTTGCTATCGACGAAAACGGCATCCCGAAGGTCACTTACTGCGAGCCTGAGGTTGCGTCGGTTGGCCTTACCGAGGCGAAGGCTGCTGAGAAGTACGGCGCCGAGAACATCTCGACTTACGAGTACAACTTGGGTGGTAACGGCAAGAGCCAGATCCTCGGTACCGCCGGATTCATCAAGCTCGTTCGCCGCAACAACGGCCCAGTAATCGGCGTCCACATGATCGGTTCGCGTGTCGGCGAGCAGATCGGCGAGGCACAGCTAATCGTGAACTGGGAGGCACACCCTGAGGATGTCGCAACCCTAATCCACGCCCACCCAACCATGAACGAAGCCATCGGCGAGGCACACCTCGCTCTGGCCGGCAAGCCACTTCACGCCCACGCGTAAGCCAATCAAGGAGTAACCGAAATGAGCGAAGTACGTCTTCCAGCGCTTGGCGAGAGCGTAACCGAGGGTACCGTCACCCGATGGATCAAGAAGGTCGGCGACACCGTCGCCGTCGATGAGCCACTGGTAGAAGTCTCGACCGACAAGGTCGACACCGAGATCCCTTCGCCGGTTGCCGGCGTTATCCAGCAGATCCTTGTCCAGGAAGACGAGACCGTCGAGGTCGGCGCAGTCCTGGCAATCATCGGCGATGGTGCTGCCGCTCCTGCCGAGGCACCTGCCCCCGCAGCCGAGCCAGTCGCTGCCGCTCCAGCTCCGGTCGTTGAGGCTCCGGCTCCGGTCGCTGCACCTGTTGCAGCCGCCCCAGTGGCCGCTCCAGCTCCTGTAGCCGCCCCGGTTGCTGCCCCAGTAGCGGCACCGGCACCAGTAGCCGTTCCTGCACCAGTGGCTTCGGCTCCGGTCGCATCGAGCGACGCAGGCTACGTCACCCCGCTGGTTCGCAAGCTTGCTTCTGAGACCGGCGTCGACCTCTCGGGCGTCGCTGGCACTGGCGTCGGTGGCCGTATCCGCAAGGATGACGTCATCGCAGCCGCCGCTACCCCATCGGGCTCGGCTGCTGTCTCGACCCCGGCGGCACCGCATGTTCCTGGCGCAGCGTCGCCGCTGCGCGGCACCGTCGAGCCGATGACCCGCCTGCGCAAGGTTCTTGCCGAGCGCGCTGTGGCATCGATGGTCTCGACCGCCCAGCTCACCTCTGTTGTCGAGGTCGACGTGACCCGTATCGCACAGTTGCGCACCAAGGTTCAGCCTCAGTTCGTGGCCAAGACCGGTGGCAAGCTGAACTTCATGCCGTTCTTTGCCCTGGCAGCAGCCGAGGCACTGCGCGTGCACCCGAAGATCAACGCATCGGTCGATGGTGACAACATCGTCTACCACGGCACCGAGAACATCAGCTTTGCGGTTGACACCGAGCGCGGTCTGCTAACGCCGGTCCTGCGTGACGCATCAACCCTTAACATCGCTCAGATCGCCAGCCAGATCGCAGATCTCGCTGCCCGCACCCGCGCCAACCAGCTGAAGCCAGACGAGCTGAGCGGTGGCACCTTCACCCTGACCAACACGGGCTCGCGCGGCGCGCTGTTCGACACCCCGGTCGTGTTCCTGCCTCAGGTAGCGATCTTGGGTACTGGCATTGTGACCAAGCGCCCAGTGGTTGTCACCGATGACCTGGGCAACGACACCATCGCTGTTCGCAGCATGGTTTACCTTGCTCTTTCTTACGACCACCGCATCGTTGATGGTGCCGACGCAAGCCGCTTCCTGGTTGACGTCAAGAACCGTCTCGAGGCTGGCAACTTCGAGGGTGACCTCGGGCTGTAATCCACGCATAATCAGCGGGTGTCTGCGCAAGCAGGCGCCCGCTTTTTACTTTCGTCGGTTAGCGATAAGCGTTCGAGCGATTGCGCGTCGGTTTGGCCAGGCGAGACAACGATTGCGACTCCCCCGAAATCTATCCACATGGCGCACAGCCTCTGAATCGGCGGCTTGCTCGGTGTGGTCGGCGTTGGAGTACGCTGCGACGAACCAACGCTTGCGTTGCGAGCATTCCCGCGCAACGTGGTGGCTACCTCAGTGAAGTCGGTTCCGCTTGTTGGGCCAACAGCTGACGTGGTCGAAATGAGCAGTGCGTTGAGTAACGCGATAGCCCCGAGCCCAAGAGCCCAGCGGTCGATACGCGCGCTACCAGCAAACACGGATCGCAACCAGTTTCTCTTAGGCGCGGACAGTTCCTGCATGCCGGTCGGCTCCAGTAGCCAAATGCCCGCATCCCCGCCTGTGGCAATACGCAAGCGCGTCTCGAACGGCGGTAAGCCCGTCTGCGTTGTGTGATGCTTGGAGAGTTCGATGAGCTGCCTAACGGTTGACACGGGCTTTGCGAGATAGATGCCTCCGGTCTTTGACGCAATATGCCACCCCCGAAGAGCTCGCGGGAATCCCCCGACAGCCGATCGCACTAACGTCATTCCTTGAATGGCTGGGGTCAGGCTTCGGACAGGCACCCCCTCAGTGTGAGGTGATTCGCGTTGAAAACACGCGTTGAGCTGCAAACTGTTGAAATCCACAATGATTTTGGCGATTTAGGATTGTGTGGTGCCAGAATTCCTAATCGCAGGGCTAGCCCCCGACTATGTCGAGTATCAGGCTGGCTGGGACCTGCAGCGCGAGGTGCACGCCGGGGTGGTCGCCAACGAGCGGCCCGATACCGTCATCCTGTTGGAGCACGAGAGCGTGTTCACGGCCGGAAAGCGCACCGAGGACAGCGAGAGGCCTACCGACGGCACTCCAGTCGTGGAGGTTGACCGTGGCGGCAAGATTACTTGGCACGGCCCGGGGCAGCTCATCGGTTATCCGATAATGCACCTACCGTTGCCAATCGATGTTGTCGGCTACGTGCGCTGGCTCGAACAGGTACTCATCGACAGCGTTGCGGAATTCGGTTTGCAATGTGAGCGTGTTGAGGGGCGCACAGGCATCTGGGCACCTATCGATGGCGGTCACGTCAAGATTGCCGCGATCGGTATCCGTGTTGCCGAAAAAGTGACCATGCACGGATTTGCTCTCAACTGCAACAACTCCCTAGACCCGTACGACACCATCGTCGCCTGCGGAATCCGCGATGCGGCGACTTCGACAATCACGCTCATGACTGGCAACGAGGTGACCCCGGCCATGGCTGCCGAAGTCGTTCAACGCCGCCTGGGCGAAATAAGCAAGGTAAGGCTATGACCGAACAGAAGCCAGAACGCAAGCTCCTGCGCATCGAGGCACGTAATACCGCAGTGCCAATCGAAAAGAAGCCCGAGTGGATCAAGACCCGCGCCAAAATGGGTCCCGAATACCAAGCCCTACAGCTTCTGGTTAAGGGTGAGAACCTTCACACCGTGTGCCAAGAAGCGGGCTGCCCAAACATCTTTGAGTGTTGGGAAGATCGCGAAGCAACGTTCCTCATCGGCGGATCGCAATGCACGCGACGCTGCGACTTCTGCCAGATCGACACGGGCAAGCCTGCCGATTTCGATGCAGACGAACCTCGCCGAGTCGGCGATTCGGTACGACAGATGGAGCTGCGATACGCCACCGTCACCGGCGTTGCACGTGACGACCTCGAGGACGAGGGAGCCTGGCTGTACGCCGAGACTATTCGTCAGATTCACCAGCAGTCCCCCGGCACTGGCGTGGAGATCCTTGTGCCTGACTTCTCGGGCAAGCCCGAGCTGCTGCAGCAGGTCTTTGATGCCAAGCCCGAGGTGTTCGCACACAACCTCGAGACCGTGCCTCGAATCTTCAAGCAGATTCGCCCGGCCTTTCGCTATGAACGCTCTCTCGACGTACTTACCCAGGCCCGAAATGCAGGACTCGTCACAAAGTCGAACCTAATCCTTGGCATGGGTGAGACCCGCGAGGAAATTGTTGAAGCCCTCGAGGACCTATACCGCGCGGGCACCGACATCGTCACGATTACGCAATACCTGCGCCCGACGCCTCGCCACCACCCGGTTGAACGATGGGTGAAGCCCGAAGAGTTTGTCGAGTTGAAGGCTGTGGCCGAACAGATCGGCTTCTTGGGTGTGTTGAGCGGACCCCTGGTTCGTAGCAGCTACCGCGCGGGTCGCCTGTGGGCCGGTTCGATGCAGAAAAAGGGCCGCGCTATCCCCGAAAATCTGCAGCACTTGGCCGACGCAGCGGCGCGCGACGGCTTCAGCCAAGCCGTCTAGGCGAAGGGGTAGGCTATTGCGCATGGCTAAGCAAGACGCACCTAACAAACCAAAGAAGCAGGGCTCCATTCGCCAACTGCTGTCGATGTACCGAATGACGGTTAAAGAAGACAAGACAGCTATCTGGTGGGCACTCATCCCGCTAGTGGCCGGCGTTGGTGTCGGCGCGGTGATCGGTCTATTGATCGCACCAAACAATGGTTTTAGTCTCGCAATCTGGATGGTTACTGGCGGTCTGGCCGGCTTCCTTGGCTCGCTCATCACCATGTCGCGTCGAGCCGAGCGTGTGGCCTACAAGAACATCGAGGGCAAGCCCGGCGCTGTCGGAGCCGTCATTTCGAGTGCGTTGAAGCGCGGATGGCGCACCAGTGAGCGTCCGATTGCCATCAACCCACGCACCTATGACGCGGTCTACCGCGCAATCGGCTCTGCAGGAGTCGTTCTCATCGCCGAGGGCAAGAGGGCTAACGTGCGTAACCTCGTCGAAGAAGAGCGCAAGCGCGTCGCAAAGATCGCTAGCGGGGCGCCGATCCACGTGATCTGGGTTACCGACGGCGACGATGCAACGCCGATCTATAACCTGGCCAAGACCGTCTACAAGCTCAAGCGCGCGCTAACTCGCGCCGAGGTAACCGCCGTTGCCAATCGTCTGCAGACGGTCGGAATGAACCTGGCAGTGCCAAAGGGAATTGACCCTAACAAGTTCCGCGCACCCCGTCGCTAGGACAAGCTTCAGCCGAACGCCCGTTCCTTATGGTGCGGGCGTTTCGCTTTGCAATGGCCGCTTGGGGCTTTAGCGACGAACCAGAACGGTACCGGCAGCTTTGTCGTGCAGGCCGCGGTTGTCGGCGTCCCAGATGGTTGCGGGGATGACCAGCAGCAGGAGCGCCACTCTGATAGCCGAGCGCCATAGACCGATCCATCGCCCATCCAGTGCGCTGACGCGCATCCCGAACAGACGGTGACCAACCGTTCCGCCGGTGGTAGCGACTGAAAGCCAGCTGTAACCGAAGAAAACCGCGAGCGTGGCAACGTTTTCGTCGTTGAAAAAGGCCTTGGATATCAGCGAAACGATGACCCAGTCGACCATCAGGGCGGCGGCGCGGCGGCCCACCTTTGCGAGACTGCCTGGGCCGGTTTCGGGCAAACCAAGACGCTTGCCTGCCCAGTCGGATGCGTTTGCCATCCGGCTAGGTTACGCGAAAGTTTTACATGGCGGAAACATTCACGAACAGCCTACGTAGGTGCGGGCAAATAGACTTATGGGGACGGCCTAAAGGCGTGCCGGTCTTCCCAAATCCATTTATCGAAGGGATTACCCCTATGTTCAAGTCTGCCTCAGAGGTAGTCAAGTACATCAAGGACAACGACGTAAAGTTCCTTGACGTTCGATTCACCGATCTTCCAGGTGTCCAGCAGCACTTCAACCTTCCAGCAAGCATGATCGACGAGCAGTTCTTCGTCGACGGCCAGCTGTTCGATGGTTCATCGATCCGCGGTTTCGCTTCGATCCACGAGTCGGACATGCAGCTCATCCCTGACGTCACCACCGCATACCTCGACGCATTCCGCGCCGAGAAGACCCTTGTCATGCTGTTCGACATCTACAACCCACGTAACGGCGAGATCTACGCTCGCGACCCACGTCAGGTTGCCAAGAAGGCAGAGGCGTACCTCGCGAGCACCGGCATCGCAGACACCGCCTTCTTCGCACCTGAAGCCGAATTCTTCATCTTCGATGACGTTCGCTACGAGTACAAGGCGAACGGTTCGATGCACTTTGTTGACTCGAGCGAAGGCGCCTGGAACTCGGGCCGCAAGGAAGAGGGCGGAAACCTCGCCAACAAGACCCCATTCAAGGGTGGCTACTTCCCTGTTACCCCAGTTGACCAGCACGCAGACATGCGCGACAACATCGTTCTAGAGCTTGAGGCAGCTGGTCTGCAGGTAGAGCGCTCGCACCACGAGGTTGGCACCGCCGGTCAGGGCGAGATCAACTACCGCTTCGACACCCTCGTAAGCGCTGCTGACGACATCCTGAAGTTCAAGTACATCGTCAAGAACGTCGCACACCAGTGGGGTAAGACCGCAACCTTCATGCCAAAGCCTGTCTTCGGCGACAACGGTTCGGGCATGCACGTTCACCAGTCGCTGTGGAGCAACGGCAAGCCGCTGTTCTACGACGAGGCCGGCTACGGCGGTCTTTCGGACCTGGCCCGCTGGTACATCGGTGGTCTGCTGAAGCACGCTCCTTCGCTGCTCGCATTCACCAACCCAACCGTCAACTCGTACCACCGCCTAGTCCCAGGCTTCGAGGCGCCAGTCAACCTGGTTTACTCGGCAGGTAACCGCTCGGCTGCAATTCGCATCCCGATGACCGGCACCAACGCCAAGGCGAAGCGCATCGAGTTCCGTGCACCTGACGCATCGAGCAACCCATACCTCGCATTCGCTGCGATGATGATGGCTGGCCTCGACGGCATCAAGAACCGCATCGAGCCACACGCACCTGTCGACAAGGACCTCTACGAGCTTCCTGCCGAAGAGGCAAAGCTCATCCCTCAGGTTCCTGGCAACCTGGAGGACGTCCTCAAGGCTCTCGAGGCTGACCACGACTACCTGCTCGCAGGCGACGTGTTCACCAAGGACCTCATCGAAACCTGGATCGACTACAAGCGCGAGAACGAGATCAAGCCTCTCGCACTGCGTCCTCACCCATACGAGTTCGAGCTTTACTACGGCGTCTAGTCGTTAGTAAAACTCGCGAGGGGCTGCACCGGTTGGTGTGGCCCCTTTCTCGTTAGGCGGTCAGTTTGAAGCCGCAACGGCTAGTAAGCGTAAAAAAGGCGTTCGAAAACGGCTCGTGCGCGACGGGTTGCACCGAGGTAGTCATCCTCGAATGCGGTCGCTCCCCCACGCGGGTACTCGAGGATTCGCGCCATACCCTCTAGTTGCTTTCGATCAGTTGGTAGCACATCCGAGCGCTTGTTTCCCCAAAGAACGGATGCCGATCGGGCGCGCGAAGCTAGCAACCAGGCCTCTTCTAGAACTCTCGCGTCGTGCTCTGCCACGAGTCCTTCCTCAGCCGCTGCGTGCAGCGCATCGAGTGTTCTCGGCGTGCGAATCGACGGATGAGCCGAGCCATGCATGAGTTGAAGAAGTTGAACCAACCACTCGACATCGCTCAGGGAACCGCGACCAAGCTTCATGTGGCGCTTTGGGTCGGCCCCTTGCGGCAGGCGTTCGGTCTCGACACGCGCCTTGATGCGTCGGATCTCGATGATCGCGGCGGGGTCGAGGTTTGCTGGATATCGGTACCGATCGATTAGTTGGGTGAACGCCTCGCGCACGGCCTCACCGCCGGCGATGAATCGAGCGCGAAGTAAGGCCTGTGCCTCCCACGTGTCGCTCCAACGTTCGTAATAGGCGGCGTATGACTCAACCGAGCGCGCAACGGCACCCTTCTTGCCCTCGGGGCGCAGGTCGAGATCTAGTTCGAATTCCAGTAGTGGATCCGTTGAGAGACGCTTGAGCTCTGCGATAACGCGTTCCGCGGTCTTCTGGGCTGCCTCGCCCGCATAGCCCGACTGCGGTTCATAGACGAACATAACGTCGGCATCAGAACCGAAACCGAGTTCTGCACCGCCAAATCGACCCATTGCGACGATTCCGAAGTCGAGGACCTCCCCCAGCGGGCGGTCGCTAACGTCGGCATCGGCGTAAGCGCCAACACACTTCAGCAGACCGGTCAAATATGCTTCGGTGAGGTCCGTGATGCCTTTATTGACTTGGGCAAGGGTTAGTTTGCCGAGCACGGCGCCGATGGCGATACGGAGCGTTTCACGGCGTCGCAGGGTGCGGATGGTGGCTGCCGCGGTGTCGACGCTCTCGTGGCGCTCGATAATCGCGTCGAGCTCAGTGGCCAACTCGGCGACGGTGAGCGGCACGAGGTCTTCGTCGCGCTCGAACCAAGCGGCCGCCTCGGGGATGCGCTCAAACAGTTCGGTTGCCAGGCGTGAGTTAGCTAATACTCGTGTCATGTCCTGTGCCGCGCCACTCGAATCGCGCAGCATGCGCAAGTACCAGTGCGACTCGCCAAGATCCTCAGAGAGGCGACGGAAGGCCAGCAGCGCCGCATCGGGCGCGGTTCCCTCGGAGAACCACTGGAGTAGCACCGGGAGCAGCTGCTTCTGAATGGCTGCGCGGCGCGAGAGACCCGAGGTCAGAGCTTGAATGTGAACGAGCGCACCCTTGGCGTCTTCGAAACCGATCGCCTTCAGGCGGTCGTAGGCCTGCTCCGAACTCAGCTCGAGACTCTCTCCATCGAGTCGTGCCACGGCTGACAATAGTGGGCGGTAGAAGAGCTTCTGGTGCAGGCTGCGGACCTCGAGCTTGATGGCTTCCCAGCGCCTAATCAGCTCCTCGGCTGGCCACTTGGTATTGACGCCGCGAGCGAGTGCTCGTTGCGCAGTCTCAGACGTGGGCATGAGGTGGGTGCGGCGCATGTTCGACAACTGAATGCGATGTTCGAGCAGACGCAGGAAGCGGTAATGCTGCGCGAAGAGGCCTGCCTCAGAGCGCCCGATGTAGCCAGCATCGGCCAGTGCGGCCAGGGCTCCTAGCGTGTCTCGTTGACGCACAGTCTCGTCGGTGCGGCCGTGGACGAGCTGCAGCAACTGCACCGTGAACTCGACGTCGCGGAGGCCACCGGGGCCAAGCTTGATCTGACGCGAGACCTCATCAGCCGGAATGTGATCGGTTACGCGTTCGCGCATCTTGCGTGCGCTCTCGACGAAGTTATCGCGGCTGGCCGAGGCCCACACCTTGGGATGCAAAGCGGCGACGTACGCTTCGCCGAGTTCGATGTCGCCGGCGATTGGACGGGCCTTCAGAAGCGCCTGGAACTCCCAGTTCTCGGCCCAGCGCTCGTAGTAGGCCACGTGGCTCTCGAGCGTGCGGACTAGGGCTCCCGCCTTGCCCTCGGGGCGTAGGTTGGGGTCGACCTGCCAGAGTCCTGGCTCGGTAGCGGTACCGTCCATGGCGCGCATCATGCGGGTAGCTAGCTTCGTCGCGACCTCAACCGCGCGTGAAGTTTCGGTTCGTTCGTGCAGGCTCCTGGCCACGTAGATAACGTCGACGTCTGAGATGTAGTTAAGTTCTCGGGCACCGCATTTGCCCATGGCGAGGATCGCCAAAGCCGAATCGGCTACCTCATCGGCCGTGAAAACACCGAATTCGTTGCTGAGGCTCAACTCCGCCCTCGCCACTGTTAGCCCGGTTTCGAGGGCCGCCCCGGCAAGATCGGCGAGAGCTGCGGCCACCGCGGGTTGAGCCGCCTGAGGATCGGCCGAGGTTACGTCGAAGATAGCAACTCGCAAGAGCAGTTTGCGATACTCGATGCGTAACGCGGACCAAGCCTTAGCCGAGTCGAAACCCTGCGATAGCAGAGGCGCAACAGACTTTGACATCTGCTTCGTTGCCTCATCCTGCGTTGGCAAGGCGATGGTCTTTTGTTCGAATAGTTCGAACGCGCTCGGCTGGCGCCGTAGAAAATCGATCAAGGCAGAGGAAGCCCCGAGCACGCAGCACAGCGGAACGGCAGTCTCCTCGCGCTTCAGGAGCTTCTTGATGGTTGCCTTGTCAAGCTCGGCAAACGTTAGCAAGGCGTTCAGGGCCTGGTCGGGGTCGGCTGCCTTGGCTAGTGATGCCACTGCGGCACGGCCCGAGTCGCCAACGAGCGCTACGAGTTGGTCTAGCTTGGCGAGAGTTCCGCTCAGATCCGCGAAGCCGAATCGAGCCAGTTCAGAAAGCCCGCCTGGGCGATCCGGGTAGCCCATGGCCTAGAGAACTTCGAAGTTTTGCTTCAGCTCGAACGGGGTTACCTGGGCGCGGTACTCGCTCCATTCGCGACGCTTGTTCGCAAGGACGTAGCTAAAGACCTCTTCGCCGAGGGTCTCGGCAGCAAGCTCCGATTCCTCGAGTTTGCGAATCGCGTGATCCAGCGACTGCGGAAGCGGCTGGATGCCCATAGCACGACGCTCTGAGTCACTCAGGTTCCAGACGTTGTCCTCGGTCTCGGTTGGCAGCTCGTACTCGTTCTCGATGCCCTTCAAGCCAGCGCTAAGCAACAGCGCGTATGCCAAGTAAGGGTTAGCCGCCGAGTCGATGGCACGGTACTCGATGCGCGAGCTGTTGCCCTTGTCCGGCTTGTATAGCGGCACGCGGATCAAGGCGGAGCGGTTGTTGTGACCCCAGCAGACGAAGCTCGGGGCCTCGCCTCCGCCCCAAAGGCGCTTGTACGAGTTGACGTACTGGTTAGTAACAGCAGTTATCTCGGGTGCGTGACGCAACAAGCCGGCGATGAAGTGCTTTGCGGTCTTGCTCAGGTGGTACTTGCCCGATGGGTCGAAGAATGCGTTTGAATCACCCTCGAACAGGCTCATGTGGGTGTGCATGCCCGAACCAGGGTGCTCGGTGAATGGCTTCGGCATGAAGGTCGCATAGACACCCTGCTCGATAGCCACCTCCTTGATGACGGTTCGGAAGGTCATAATGTTGTCGGCCATGGTCAAGGCATCGGCGTAGCGAAGGTCAATCTCGTTCTGACCCGGACCGCCCTCGTGGTGGCTGAACTCGACCGAGATGCCGAGCTGCTCGAGCATCTGCACTGCCTTGCGACGGAAGTCGTGGGCGGTGCCGCCAGGGACATTGTCGAAGTATCCGGCCTTGTCAACAGGAATCGGCCCTTCAGGGCCAATCTGTGACGACTTGAGCAGATAGAACTCGATCTCGGGGTGAATGTAGAACGAGAATCCTAGGTCCGACGCTTTGGCCAATGCGCGACGCAGAACGTTGCGCGGATCAGCGGCTGCGGGCTGGCCGTCAGGAGTCTGAATGTCGCAGAACATACGGGCGGTTGGGTCAATCTCGCCGCGCCAAGGAAGAATCTGGAACGTGCTCGGATCTGGCATTGCCAGCATGTCGGCCTCGTAGGTTCGGGCTAGGCCTTCGATGGCAGAACCGTCGAACCCGAGGCCCTCGGCGAATGCACCCTCGACCTCTGCCGGAGCGATCGCTACCGACTTTAAAGTGCCAGCGACGTCGGTGAACCAAAGTCGCACAAACTTGACGCCGCGCTCCTCAATAGTTCGCAGAACAAAGTCGGTTTGCTTATCCATCGGCTGGTCCTCTCATACCTCCTACTAGGCTAATGGCTATGCCTCAAGTTCGCGTTGCTCTGGCGCAAACCAACCCTCTGGTTGGCGATATCTCGGTCAATCTGGATCGTTGCTTTGCAGCCGTCGCGGATGCGGCAGCCGCAGGTGCCAAGCTCGTTCTATTTGGCGAAATGGTTGCGACCGGCTACCCCATTGAGGATCTCGCCCACCGCGAAAGTTTTGTGCGTTCCGCCGAAGATGCCGTCGCGGATTTTGCCCGTCGCCTCGACGACGCCGGCTTCGGCGCAATCGCGACCGTAATCGGTCACCCGAGCATGGCCCAACAGGCGAACGGCTGGGCAATCGCACACAACACCGCTTCGGTACTGTTGGGCGGCAAAGTCATCGGCAGCTATGCAAAGCATCACCTGCCCAACTACGGCGTCTTCGATGAACATCGCAACTTCCTGCCCGGCAACGAATTGTTGACCTTCGAGCACCAGGGCCTCCGTTTTTCGGTGGTTATCTGCGAAGACATCTGGCAGGCAGGCGGCCCGGTGGCGCAAATCGGCCAGACTGGCACTGATGTGACCCTCGTCTTGAACGGTTCGCCGTTCGAGATCGACAAGGACGACCGACGCCTCGCGCTAGTTCGCCAGATAGCTAAGACTCACGGCACCGCCGTGGCGTATTGCAATTTGGTCGGTGGCCAAGATGATTTGGTCTTCGACGGCGATTCGCTGGTAATCGATGCAGCCGGTGAGGTGAAAGCACGAGGATTGCAGTTCGCGGAAGACCTGCTGCTGCTCAATTTCGACGAGACTGGTGGCGTTGAAGTTGTTTCTGAGCCATCCGTCACGCGCGCCGACGACGACTGGCAGGTCTGGAACGCACTGGTGCTCGGTCTGCGCGATTACGTCAACAAGAACGGCTTCAAGTCGGTCATTCTGGGAATGAGTGGCGGTATCGATAGCGCCGTCTGTGCGGCAATCGCGGCAGACGCCATCGGCGCCGATCGCGTGTTTGGTGTCAGCATGCCGAGCAAGTATTCGAGCGGCCACTCACGAAGCGACGCCGACGACAGCGCGGAACGCATCGGCATGCACCTGCGTACCGAGAGCATCGAGGGGTACACGGCCGAGTTCGAGGCCGGATTGGCCCTCGAAGGGCTGGCAGCTGAGAACTTGCAGGCGCGCATGCGTGGCGTCATTCTGATGGCGCTGAGCAACAAGGAAGGTCACCTAGTACTGACGACCGGCAACAAGACCGAGCTGGCTGTCGGCTACAGCACGATCTATGGTGACAGCGTGGGCGGCTATGCACCGTTGAAGGACGTCGAGAAGACATTGGTCTGGCGCCTTGCGCGTTGGCGCAACGCGTACGCCGCTCAGAACGGCCTGACTCCCCCGATTCCTGAGAACTCGATTAGCAAACCGCCATCGGCCGAGCTGCGTCCAGACCAGGTCGATCAGGACAGCTTGCCCGAATATGACGTCTTGGACGCGATTCTTGACGCATACGTCGAGCGTCGCCTGAGTCGCGAAGAAGTCATCGGGCTCGGCTTCGATTCGACTACCGTAGACAAGGTGATTGGCCTGGTGGCAATCGCCGAATGGAAGCGCCGGCAAGGCGCGGTCGGCCCAAAGATCACCTCGATGGCTTACGGCCGAGACCGCCGCATGCCAATCACCAACCGCTACCGCTAAAGGCAAAGGAAAAGCAATGGCTGCAGAACGACTCATCTCATCGGGTGGACCATGGGAATCAGTAATTGGCTACTCGCGCGCAACCGTGTGTGGCGAATACGTCCACGTCTCGGGCAGCACCGCGACCGTTGACGGCAAGCTCCAGTTCGAGGGCGACGCATACGGTCAGACCAAGGTTGCGTTCGAGCAGGTCATCGCTGCCGCTCTGGCACAGGCCGGCCACGCCCTCTCAGACGTCGTCCGCACCCGCGTCTACCTCGCAAACGCCGAAGACATGGATGCGGTTGGCAAAGCACACGGCGAGCTATTCGGCGAGATTCGCCCGGCTGCGACGATGCTCGCAGGAATCCAGTTCATCAATCCAGCGATGCTGGTTGAGATTGAGGTCGACAGTTGGAAGGCCAAGGCCTAGATGACGCTCGACCCCAAGAAGGTTCGAATCACCCACCTCGCCGATTTCAAGGCGGCTGGTCACAAGTTCTCGTGCCTCACAAGCTACGATGCCCTAACCGCGTCGATCTTCGACGAGGCAGGCATTGAAGTACTTCTGGTCGGCGACTCGGCCGCCGATAACGCACTCGGCTACGACAACACGATGCCCGTGACCGTCGACGAGCTGATTTCGCTTGGCCGAGCGGTGTCGGGTGCAACCAAGCGCGCACTTACCGTAATCGACATGCCATTCGGGTCATACGAGCTCGGCCCCGACCAGGCCCTGGAGACAGCGCTAAGGATGGCTAAGTTCTCTGGCTGCAGCGCGGTAAAGCTAGAAGGCGGCGTGCGCTCCGCTACTCAGATCGCTCGCATCGTAGAGGCCGGCATCCCAGTTATGGGGCACATCGGCTTCACGCCTCAGAGCGTCAACGGTCTCGGCGGCTTCAAGGTACAAGGTCGAGGTGATGGCGCCGATGCCCTGATCGCAGACGCCAAGGCTGTCGCAGAGGCCGGCGCCTTTGCTGTGGTACTTGAACTGGTTCCCGCCGACCTCGCCGCTAGGGTGAGCGCGGAGATCGGCATCCCAACCATTGGAATCGGTGCCGGTAGCGGGACCGACGGACAAATTCTTGTTTGGACTGACTTTGCCGGCCTGAGCACACACAAGCCACGCAAGTTCGTGAAGCAGTATGCCGACCTTCGCGGCACTCTTCTTGCCGCCGCACAGGCTTACCGTGCAGACGTCGCCGAGAAGCGTTTCCCGAACGCGGACCAGTCCTTCGCCGAATAGGTTCGCGAGCTAGCTCCAGTCATCCTCGTCGTCTTGCTTGCGCATGGCTGCCGCTCGATCTGCCACCACTCGAAGCGCAAGCTCTGCCTCAGCACGCGTGGCGAACGGGCCGATTCGATAGCTTGCAACAGACTGCGGCCCGACCTCGACCAGCCCTGTTCTCTCGTTGAACCAGTACTGCGGGGTCTCGTCCTGCTCTGAATAACTGCTGCGCTGCGCCACACGAATAGACTATTCCCATGCCTCGCGACCCCATGACCGGACACCTCATTCCCGGCCAGTTGTCGCCTCAGCGGCAGGTTCCGCCGGCCATCGTTCGCCCCGAATACGTGGGCAAGAATGCGCCTGCAAAGTTCACCGGATCCGACGTGAAGACCCCCGAGCAGATCGCCAAGATTCGCAGATCCGGGCGAATCGCAGCCCAGGCCGTGGAGCTAGTTGGCCAGCATGCAAGACCCGGTGTGACGACCGACGAATTAGACCGCATCGCGCACGAATTCCTGGTCAAGAACGGTGCCTACCCATCGACGCTGGGCTACCGCGGCTATCCCAAATCAATCTGCAGCTCGCTAAACGAGGTCATCTGTCACGGCATCCCCGATGACACGGTGCTGCAGGATGGCGACATCCTGAACATCGATATCACCGCATACATCGACGGCTACCACGGCGACCTGAACCGCACGTTCCTGATCGGCGACGTGCGCCAGGAGGTTCGCGACCTGGTGGAGCGAACCCACGAGGCAATGACTCGCGGGATCAATGCAGCGCTGCCTGGCCGACAGGTCAACATCATCGGTCGCGCGATCGAGACCTACGCGAAGCGATTCGGCTACGGAGTGGTGCGTGACTTCACCGGTCATGGCGTGGGCGAGGCATTCCACAGCGGACTGATCATTCCCCATTACGACTCTGCGCCTCAGTACGCAGATGAGATCAAGGTCGGCATGGTGTTCACCATCGAGCCGATGTTGACACTCGGCACCCACGAATGGGACATGTGGAGCGACGACTGGACGGTCACCACCAAGGACAAGTCTTGGACTGCCCAATTTGAGCACACCATCGCAATTACCGAAGACGGCCCGGAGATCCTGACCCTGCCATAGTGCAGGTCGGCATCGAGAGACTGGAGAGAGACCATGGCAAAGAAAGCAATCGGCATCGATATCGGTGGCACTGGCATCAAGGCGGCCATCGTGAACGTCAAGAAGGGCGAGCTCGTCGGTGAACGCATCCGTGTCATGACGCCAGAGGGTGGCGAACCAGCCGACATCGCACGTGTCGTTAGCGAACTGGTCGAGCAGCTGGGCGGAACGAAGGATGCGATGCCGGTCGGAATCTGCTTCCCTGCCGTCGTCAAGCACGGCCACACCATGAGCGCCGCAAACATCAGCAAGGACTGGATCGGGCTGGATGCCGAACGTCTCTTTACCGAAGCTCTCGGTCGCCACGTACACATCGTGAATGACGCCGACGCGGCCGGAGTCGCCGAGGTCAAGTTCGGAGCCGCCCGCAAACACAAGGGTCTGGTCTTTATGAGCACGCTCGGAACCGGTATCGGCACAGCCCTGTTTATCAAGGGCGAACTGGTGCCCAACGCCGAACTCGGTCACCTGGAGATCGATGGTGTCGACTACGAGACCAAGGCTGCTTACTCGGCCATGGAGCGCGAACAGTTGAGCTTCGCAGAATGGGCCAAACGCCTTCAGCGCTATTTCTCGACAGTGGAACGACTGTTCTCGCCCGACTTGATCATCGTCGGCGGTGGCATCAGCAAGTCACACGAGGAGTTCTTGCCGCTGTTGACCCTAAACGCAGACATTGTTCCCGCCCTCAAGCGCAACAACGCCGGAATCCTCGGCGCCGCAGCACTCGCGTACAAGAACCGCGACGACAACTAGACAGAATTGAAACTGGAGGGCCGGCCGATACGCCGGGTTCTGTCCCCTTGCGGGTGACGGTCATCTATCTAGGAGTGCCGTTGCCGACACCCTCAAGCGATCTACCCGTGAACTCGAGCGAGCAGCTCTTGGCGTTCACTGTCTGATCTTGCTCCAGACGAGGTTTACCTAGCCGAGGCGCTCACACGCCTCGCTGGTGGGCTCTTACCCCACCGTTTCAGCCTTACCGATTGCTCGGCGGTCTACTCTCTGTTGCACTTTCTCGCGGGTTACCCCGGGTGGCCGTTAGCCACCGTCTTGCTCTGCGGAGCCCGGACGTTCCTCGACTTGCGTCGCGACCGCCTGGCCGACCCTTCCAGTTCGTCTAGGTTAGCCGATTCGTGGCTAAACGAGGTGGCTCGTGGAATTCATCGTCACGATCTCGGCGGCTTGATCGCCCCAGAATCGAACGATCGAGATGCTGCACGGCGAAATCTGTGGACGCCAGTATGCGCTGATGCCACCCTCGTTTGCCGCACGCAGAAAGCCGCGCGTCGGCATCACGTGTGAAACGACAACGACGGTGCTGCCAACGTTAGCGGCGAGAATCTCGCGACGGCCGCGTTGCACGCGCAGATCGAAGGCCTCGAGCGATTCGCCGCCTGGAGGTGAGTAACTCCATGAGCCCTGCCATTCGGCAAATTCCTGGGGCCACTTGGCCTTGACCTCGTCGTTAGTGTGCCCATCCCAGGCACCGAAAGAAATCTCGGCGATGTCGCCGTTCGTTGCTACCTCAAGCCCTAGGCGTTCGCCGATGATCTGAGCCGTGTGTACCGTGCGGTTGATCGGGCTGGCAATTAGGACGCTCGGCTTCGGCAGGTGCGCCCAGGGGCCGCTGATGCCAATCTTGGCGAGCTCTGCCGCGACCTTTTCTGCGTCGTGCACGCCCGCGTCACTAAGGAACGGATTCTCGCCACCCGAGCCAGAGATCTTCTTCGATTCGGTTAGAGCGGTACGTCCGTGGCGAACCAGGATGACGGTGGTCAGTGGCGCCGTAACGCCACCGGGGGCACGCACCGAGGAAGGTAGCTCGTGGTTGAACTCGACGACAGACGAGATTGCCTCGCCAGTCGTGGTTGGCTGGGCCTGACCGGGTTCGTTGACCGAGTCCGCCGATTCGTCCATGGCCTTGTTGGCAAGCGCATCGGCACGCGCGTTTCGCTCGCGTGGAATCCATTCGAAAGTCGCTCGTAGCCCCGCAACGAGAACGTTGGCGCGCGCCGCCAACTGCTGCATGTCTGGGTGCTTCACTTTCCAGTTGCCCGACATCTGTTCGATGACCAACTTGGAGTCCATACGTACGTGCACCGAGGCACCGGGTTTGGCGACCGAGATCCACTCGAGAGCAGAAATTAGGCCGATGTATTCTGCGACGTTGTTGGTTGCGATTCCGACGAATCGTGCGATCTCGGCGATAGGGCGATCGGTAGCGGGATCTAGGACGACGGCGCCCGAGCCGGCAGGCCCAGGGTTTCCGCGCGAGCCGCCGTCGGCTTCAACAATGAAGTCGACCAATTAGCCACGCACCAAGAACGCGTTGCACTCAGGGCACTCAGCCAGTTCGTTTTCTGGCAACGAGCTAATGCGCGCGTGAGCGACCGCGTCGAGGCCGATGTGGCAGGCCGAGCAGTCTCGCTGTACGAGTCGGCCAACCGGCACACCGCGGGCTGCCTTGCGCTCGTATGCGGCTAGAAGTTCGGCAGGTATGCGAGCGGCCATAGTCGCTCGATCTGCAGACTGCAGTGTCATCCCCGACTGAAGTCGCATGACTTCTTGTTCGTCAAGCTTCAGCAGGCCAGCAAGTTCCTCATCCAGACTCGCGCGCTGCGCCTGTAGTCGATCGAAGTCTGCCTTGAGAATCTCCAGTTGTTCCATGAGTGCAAGCTCAACATCCTCAAGTTCGGAACGTCGGCGTGCGAGGGTTGCGAGTTCGTGCTGTATTCCGGATGCGATGGATGGCACCGAGGTCTGCTTCAACTGCTGCTGATCTTTGGCCTCACGGGCCTCTACTAGCTTGAGGTCGGTCTCGGTGCGCTTGAGTTCTAGCTCCGCGTCGTCCAGGGCGTTTCTCGCGGCCAGCATCGAGGCCGAAAGTGCACGTGCCTGCTCTTTGATTTCTTCGTGCTGTTCTGGGCTGCGCAACTTCGCAACGGCTCGCTTAGCGCGCGCGATCTCGCTGTCGATAGCGACCAGCGAAAGTAGTTCCTGCTGCTGAATTTGCGTAGCTTGCATGTTTAGTTTTCTCTCGATTCAGTTGACGACGAAATCCCACGGGTCGGTGCATAGGCCCGACACGACGATCTGCGCGTCTTCAAAGATACCCGCCAATTGCTGCTCGGCGACTCTGAGCCAGAGCGATTCGGCCGCCCAATGCGGCACATCGATGAGGGCAAAGGCACGCCCCGCGGCTCCTGCCGACTCGAGCGCATCCTGTGCAGGGTGGTGGCGCAGGTCACTCGTGACGTAAACATCGGCGCCCGACGCCGCTGCGGCAGCCAGGAACGAGTCGCCGGCGCCACCCAGTACAGCGACGCGTTTGATCTGTTGAACGCGCGAACCGGCAACCCGCAACCCCGACGCAGTAGCTGGAAGCACAGTCCCCACGGCTTCAGCAAAGGCAGCCAGGCTCATCGGTGCCGGAAGATTTCCGACGCGGCCGTGGCCAACCGTGACGTCGTTCGCAGACGGCTCGAGTGGCCGCACTTCCGCAAGTCCAAGAGCTGCAGCGATGGCGTCGGATACGCCGCCATGCACGATGTCAGCATTCGTGTGTGCTGCAAAGAGCGCGATGCCGTGCCGAATTGCTCGGGCGACAACAGCGCCCTTGAGAGTGTTTTCCGCGAGCGAAGTCACTCCGCGCATTAGGTATGGGTGGTGACTGATGACTAGGTCAAAGCCTCCATCAATCGCCTCATCGAGGACCTGCGAGGTTACATCCACCGAAAGCAGGATGCGCTTTACGCTCTGGTTCGGGTCACCCACGACCAGCCCAGGCGCATCCCAATCCTCGGCACCGGCACTAGGCCAATAGTTCTCGGCAGCCGCCACTACCTGTGCCACGGTATAGGTCATTGATCGAATCCCAACTCTCGGTTGCCATCAAAGATGTCTGCAAGATCGCGTCTGCGAGCCTCAATCGAGAGTACCTCTCGCTCCTGCCGCTTGATGCGCGGGATACCCAGTAGCAACGGGCCCAGGAGGCCGACAACGCCTGCCGCGAATAGACCGAGGTTTGCGGTCAAAGCGCCAGCAGGTTCGACGATGAGCGCTCCTTCGATGCGAGTTCCGAAGAGATCCGCAGCGGTCATCGCGTAGCCCAAGACAACTGCGACCAGCCAGAATGCCAAGTTGACCCAGTTCGCCGAGCCATAAAAGCCGTATGCCCGGCTCAGCGAAACCTCGTGATAAGCGATGCGACGCAAGAGCACGTCTGCTACGAAGACGCCGGCCCACGCAGCGACCGGAACACCGAACCCGAGGGCGAGGCCAGCAAGGTTCTGCCAGACACCACCCTGCGCAAGCAGGGGGTAGCCGAGTCCGGCAATCAACCAGGCGAGCGCCGCAAGCACGCTGGCCCCGGTGGCCGCCTTCAACTTGAGTCCGATCGCCTGCATGCCGAGATTTGCCGAGTACAGCGACATGGCGATCCAGACAACGAGCGTGGAGACCAGGCCCGGCACGAGAAGCTCGATGGCCCACTGTGGCAACGCAGCGCTGAGTTGCAGGACCGGATTGGAAGCCTTCGCAAGACCTAAGTCCGAAAATGCTGCTGCAGAGACGACGCCAACTATTGTGGGAACGACGGCAAGGCCGACCAACGCCCAACCAACGACCCGCAGGCCCAAAGCGCTATTTGGCAACTTGCGAGCGAAGTCTGCGCCCGAGGAAACCCAGGCCAAGCCCATGCATGCGACGATGAGGATGGCAGCCGTCAGGACTTCGAGATTTGAGACCCCCTCGCTGAAATCGAGCTTGGCATTGCTGAGGTGCGGAGCCTCCGCGATCAGAATCACCGCGGCCACGGCGACACCGAACAAGCCACCGAGCTTTTGGAGCGAGGCCAGGACGCGACCACCCCAGGCCGTAGCGAGCCCCGCCAACGCAAGCACTAGCGCGACGTACCCGGCACTCCAGGAGACCTCGAAACCACCGACCGATATAACGGACTTCTCGGGAGCTGGAAGGTAGTCGGTGCTTGCACCAAGCAGGACCGCAGCCGCAACGGCCGCGGCAACGACCCAAAAAAACTTGCTCAGCAAAACGGGGACGATTGGCAGCACGTTGGCACGAACACCGAACGCCGCGCGACTAATCACGGCGGTTGGCAAGCCACTTCGCTTACCGGCGAGAGAGCCGATGCTGATGATGACAGCGGAGCCGATGAAACCGAGGGCGAGAGCGGCCGCGTTCTGCCCGAAAGAAAAACCGAGCTTGGCTAGCATCGCGGCGACAAGCACCGGTACGGCCGTGCCCGCGATACCGAACCACGCCCAAAACTGCGATGCTGGCTGCTGGCGGTCGTTAGAGGTTGCGAAGTCGAGCAGTCTGCGCCCGATACTCGTCAACGTGCCCGTGACCTTGACTGGCTCTGGTCTTGGTACGGGCAGCTCAAATTCAGTTGCAGGGCCAATCTCGAAGCTGGCGTCTAGCTCGAGGAGTTGCTCTGGCGAAGGCACAAACTGCGAATCTGTGGACGGTTCGATCGGAAAAATGCTGTTCGCTTCCGACGCTGCGACAGCCGAAAGCTCGGCAAGCGCGTGTGGCGCGTAGGTGCTCAGCGCTAATCGCGACTGTGCGCTATTTTCCGAGACCATATGCGCGACCCAATTTTCGAAGTCGGCTTGATCCTGCTGCCGGAGCTCGGTCTCACGCTCTAGAAGGTGCATGGATTGCAACGTGCCCAGTTCGTCCATGCGATCCGAGCCCAACGCCTCGAGCAGCGCTTCATCGGTCATCGCAGCGCGTGCGGGTGGTTCATAACGCGCTGAAGACATGCCTAAATGCTAACCACCGGTTAAACGAAAACCGAGGTGATTTGCATCACCTCGGTCTATTCGTGGGCCCTACCGGGCTCGAACCGATGACATCCACGGTGTAAGCGTGGCGCTCTACCAACTGAGCTAAAGGCCCCCGCGAAAAAGAATACAGAATCCCTCTTGCGCTTACAAATCGGCCCAGGCGGACCGCCCGCTGGAAACCTAGATGAGTTCGAGGGCCTTCTGGTAGTCGGCCAGGCTGCGAGGCTGCCCCGGAGCGGTTACGAACTTGGCGACTAGCTTGCCGTCCTTGTCGATCACGAAAGTTCCTCGGTTTGCAAAGCCGTTCTCTTCGAGGAACACACCGAACTGCTTCGCAACACCACCGTGTGGCCAGAAATCACTGAGCACGCTGAACTTGTAACCCTCCTGCTCGGCGAACTTCTTCTGAGTGAACTTCGAGTCGACCGAGATTGCGAGCAGCTCAACCTTCTCGTTCTGGAACTGAGCGATATTGTCGCGCAGCTCGCACAGCTCGCCGGTGCAGATACCGGTGAACGAAAGCGGATAAAAAACGACCACTACCGCCTTCTTGCCACGGAAGTCGCTCAGGCGTACCGGCTCGCCGTTCTGGTTAGGAAGTTCGAAGTCTGGTACTTCATCGCCGATGATTAGTGACAATTTGGCTCCTTAGTTGTGCCCAACAGGGCTGGAAGATTCGAGAACACAAACCTACCGAACGGCTAAATGCTTCCGCTTGTTCGCCTAAAGTATTAGGAGACTTCACCCACGAGTCCCCCAGATTTCGCTCCCCCACGAAAGGGATACCGGTGTCAATCAATAACAACGATGCCTACGCAGTCAGCAACCCAGACCAGGATCCACAGGAAACCTCGGAATGGCTTGAATCGCTCGATGCTGTCGCACGAGTTCAAGGACGCGGTCGCGCACGCGAAATCATGCTCAACCTGCTGCGTCGCTCGCACGAGCTGCAGCTGAACGTTCCAATCGTTCCTACCACCGACTACCTGAACACCATCGCTCCCGAGAACGAGCCAGAGTTCCCTGGTGACGAGGCCATCGAGCGCAAGTACCGCGCCTGGATGCGCTGGAACGCAGCGATGCTCGTGCACCGAGCACAGCGTCCTGGCGTCGGCGTCGGCGGTCACATCTCGACCTTCGCATCGTCAGCATCGCTCTACGAGGTTGGTTTCAACCACTTCTTCAAGGGTCAGGACCACGCTTCCGGCGGCGACCAGATCTTCATTCAGGGCCACGCTTCACCTGGCCCGTACGCTCGCGCATTCCTCGAGGGTCGCCTATCTGCCGAACAGCTCGACGGCTTCCGCCAGGAGAAGTCGCACGCGGGTGGCGGTCTCAGCTCATACCCTCACCCGCGGTTGATGCCGGACTTCTGGCAGTTCCCCACCGTTTCGATGGGCCTCGGTCCGATCAACGCGATCTACCAGGCGCAGTTCAACCGCTACCTGGCGGGTCGTGGCATGAAGGACACCGCAGACCAGCACGTCTGGGCATTCCTCGGTGACGGCGAGCTCGACGAGGTCGAGTCGCGCGGTGCTCTGCAGCTGGCTGCCAACGACAAGCTCGACAACCTAACCTTCGTGGTCAACTGCAACCTGCAGCGTCTCGACGGCCCGGTTCGCGGCAACGGCAAGATCATTCAGGAACTCGAGAGCTTCTTCCGTGGTGCCGGCTGGAACGTGATCAAGGTGGTCTGGGGTCGTGAGTGGGACAGCTTGCTGTCGCGCGACACCGACGGTGCCCTGGTCGACCTGATGAACAAGACTCCGGACGGCGACTTCCAGACCTACAAGACCGAGGACGGCGCGTTCGTGCGCGAGAACTTCTTCGGTCGCGACCCACGCACCCTGGAGCTCGTCAAGGACATGAGCGACGACCAGATCTGGGGACTCAAGCGCGGTGGCCACGACTACAACAAGATCTATGCCGCCTACAAGGCAGCGACCGAGCACAAGGGTCAGCCAACCGTAATCCTCGCGAAGACCATAAAGGGCTTCACCCTCGGCAAGTCATTCGAGGGCCGCAACGCTACCCACCAGATGAAGAAGATGACGCTGGACGACCTCAAGGGTTTCCGCGACGAACTTCGCATTCCGATCACCGACGCGCAGCTCGAGGAAAACCCTTACCAGCCGCCATACTTCCACCCTGGCCAGGACGCCCCTGAGATCGAATACATGCACGAGCGTCGTCGCGAACTGGGTGGTTACCTGCCTGAGCGTCGAAGCAAGTACGTTTCGTTCGACCTGCCTGGCGATGACGTCTACAAGGTCGCAAAGGGTGGCTCGGGTAACCAGCCGGTAGCCACGACCATGGCCTTCGTTCGCCTGCTCAAGGACCTGCTGCGCTCCCCTGGCCTGGGCGAGCGAATCGCTCCGATCATCCCGGATGAGGCACGTACCTTCGGTATGGACGCGTTCTTCCCTACCGCGAAGATCTACAACCCGAACGGCCAGCACTACATCTCGGTTGACCGCGAGCTGCTGCTCTCTTACAAGGAGAGCGCCGCGGGTCAGATTCTGCACACCGGCATCAACGAGGCCGGCTCGATGGCTGCGTTCACCGCCGCGGGCACCTCGTACGCGACTCAGGGTCAACCGATTGTTCCGATCTACGTGTTCTATTCGATGTTTGGTTTCCAGCGCACCGCCGACTCGGTCTGGGCCGCGACCGACCAGATGGCTCGTGGCTTCATGATCGGTGCAACTGCCGGCCGCACTACCCTCACCGGTGAAGGTCTGCAGCACGCCGATGGCCACAGCCCGCTTATCGCGTCGACCAACACCGGTGTCATTTCGTACGACCCGGCATACGGTTACGAGATCGGGCACATCATGAAGGATGGCCTAGCTCGCATGTACGGCGGCCAGCACGAGGATCCGAACGTGGTCTACTACATCACCGTCTACAACGAGCCATACCTGCAGCCTGCAGAGCCGGCCGATGTAGACGTCGACGGCATCCTTCGTGGAATCCACCGCATCAGCAAGAACGAGAATGCCGGTCGTAAGGCCCAGATCCTCGCTTCGGGCGTTGCCGTTCCTTGGGCACACGAGGCTCAGCGACTGCTGCAGGACGACTGGGGCGTATCGGCCGACATCTGGTCAGTCACCTCGTGGACCGAGCTGCGTCGCGATGGCCTCGCCAAGGACCAGCAGAAGTTCCTGAACCCTGGTCAGGCTGTCGAGCCTGCCTATGTCTCGAAGAAGCTCTCCGGCTCGGAGGGACCATTCCTGGGCGTCAGCGACTACATGCACGCCGTTCAGGACATGATTCGTCCTTGGGTTCCAGGCGACTACGCGACCCTGGGCGCCGATGGCTTCGGCTTCTCGGATACCCGTGCGGCTGCTCGTCGATTCTTCAAGATTGACGGACCATCGATCGCGGTTCGCGTTCTAGAGCAGCTCGTCGAACGTGGCGAGATGGACCCTTCGGTTCCTCAGCAGGCCATTGACCGCTACCGCTTGCACGACGTAACCGCTGGCACCAGCGGTTCGGCCGGCGGCGAAGCGTAAGCAACCAACACGGAGGTAGCAGCATGATCGTTGTCGTTTGCCCTGGACAGGGCGCGCAAGCCCCCGGCATGCTGACTCCGTGGCTCGAGGTGCCGGCATTCGCCGCTTCCCTCGGGTTGCAGCAGGAGGCCGCGGGAATCGACCTCGTTGGCCACGGCACGGTTAGCGACGCCGACACGATCCGCGATACCGCCGTTGCTCAGCCGCTGATCGTTGGCACCTCGGTCGCGGCGCTGGCAGCCCTGATCGACGGCAAGAGTCTCGCCGAAGCGGGCATCGCCGGCACCGCCGGACACTCGGTCGGCGAGATCGCAGCGGCCGTTGCAGCCGGTGTCTTCACCGCCGAGCAGGGCATCAAGTTCGTCAAGCAGCGCGGTGACGCAATGGCCAAGGCGGCAGCTCTCGAAGCGACCACCATGGCCGCTATTCTCGGTGGCGACCAGGCCGAAGTCGAGGCAAAACTCGACGCGCTGGGTCTTCAACCGGCCAACTACAACGGCGGTGGCCAGATCGTCGCAGCCGGTTCGACCGAGGGAATCGCAGCGCTTCAGGCGGACCCCGTCACCGGAACCCGCGTAATTCCTATCGCCGTCGCTGGCGCGTTCCACACCCGCTACATGCAGCCTGCAGTAGACACCCTCGCCGCATACGCCGGCACTCTCAGTGTCGCCGACCCAACGGTTAAACTTTGGACTAACGCCGGTGGCCGACAGATCGGTTCGGGCAGCGAGTTCCTTTCGCTCCTGGTGAACCAGGTTTCATCACCGGTCCGCTGGGACCTCTGCATGGACGCCATGGTTGAGGCTGGCGTCACCGCGATCCTCGAGCTGGCTCCTGCGGGAACCCTCGTTGGCCTAGCAAAGCGCTCGATGCCGGGCATCGAGACTCTCGCATTGAAGACCCCAGACCAACTCGACGCGGCCCGCGAGCTAATCGCGAACCACAGCTAGACGCGAACCCCAGAGAGGCACGCATGTCACAGCCAATCCTGAACCAATACACTCCCGTCAAGTACTCGCGTATCTACGCGTTGGGTGCCGCTCGAGGCGACCTGACCGTCACTAACGATGACATCGCGGGTCCGATCGATTCGAGTGACGAGTGGATTCGCCAGCGCACCGGAATCATCACCCGCAAGCGCGCTAGTGCAGGTCGCAGCCTGATGGATATGGCGGTCGAGGCATCGACCGAGGCCATCACAAAAGCAGGAATCGACCCTGCCGAGATTGGCGCTGTTCTGTTCAGCACCATCACCCACCCCCACCAGACCCCTTCGGCCGCAGCGCTTCTGGCAGACAAGGTTGGCGCTAACCCCGCTCCGGCATATGACATCTCGGCCGCCTGCGCAGGTTACTGCTACGGCATCGCTCAGGCCGACGCACTCGTGCGCTCGGGCATGGCAAAGTACGTGCTCGTAGTCGGTGGCGAGAAGCTCAGCGACTTCGTCGATCCGACCGACCGCACCATCAGCTTCCTGCTCGGCGACGGTGCAGGTGCCGCAATCGTTGGTCCGTCGGACACCCCGGGAATCAGCCCGACCGTATGGGGCTCCGACGGCTCGCACTGGGATGCAGTCGGCATGACCGCATCCTTGATCGAATTCCGCGACGGCGTTGCTGCCTGGCCTACGCTGCGCCAGGAAGGTCAGACCGTATTCCGCTGGGCCGTCTGGGAGATGGCTAAGGTCGCCAAGGAGGCGCTCGAGGTTGCCGGCGTAAAGGCCGAGGATCTTTCGGCTCTCGTTACCCACCAGGCCAACATTCGCATCATCGATGAGCTTGCCAAGCAACTGAAGCTGCCTGACAACGTAGTTGTCGCACGCGACATCGTCTACACGGGCAACACATCCGCCGCTTCTATCCCGCTGGCCATGCACTCTTTGCTCGAATCGGGCGAGGTCAAGTCGGGCGGATTGGCGCTCGAAATTGGCTTCGGCGCGGGCCTTGCCTTCGGCGCTCAAGTGGTAGTGCTCCCCTAAACTTAACCCGCTATTCCACCACCAATAAGGAGAAACCATGGCACTCGACCAGAACGAAGTTCTCGCAGGCCTAGCCGAGCTCGTAAACGAAGAGACCGGCATCGCAGTTGAGAAGGTTCAGATGGACAAGTCGTTCACTGATGACCTCGACATCGACTCGATCTCGATGATGACCATCGTCGTAAACGCAGAAGACAAGTTCGGCGTAAAGATTCCTGATGAGGAAGTAAAGAACCTCATCACCGTTGGCGACGCAGTCAACTTCATCGTCAACGCCTAATAAAGCGTTACTAAACAAAGGAAATGACCTTGGCTCAGCGCATCGTTGTCACCGGAATCGGTGCTACCACGCCGCTCGGTGGCGACGCAAAGTCGACCTGGCAGGCTCTGCTTGCCGGTGAGTCAGGCATTTCGACTCTGGAGCAGGAGTGGGTGGCCAAGTATGAGCTGCCTGTCACCTTTGCCGGACAGGCAAAGGTTCCTGCTGCCGAGGTCCTCACCCCTCAGGAGGCCAAGCGCCTCGACCCGAGCAGCCAGTTCGCGCTGATCGCTGGTCGTGAGGCTTGGGCTGACGCCGGTTCGCCGGAGGTTACCCCGGAGCGGTTCGCGGTCGAGTTCTCCACCGGAATCGGTGGTGTCTGGACCCTGCTGGACGCATACGACACGCTCAAGGAGAAGGGCCCTCGTCGCGTTATGCCGATGACGGTTCCGATGCTTATGCCAAACGGCCCTGCCGCTGCAATCGGCATGGACCTGGCTGCCCGTGGCGGCGTTCGCACGTCCGTATCGGCATGTGCTTCGAGCACCGAGGCAATTGCGAACGCGATAACCCGCTTGAACAGCGGTGAGATCGACATCGTGGTCGCCGGTGGTGCCGAGGCAGCGATTCACCCGATGCCTATCGCCGCATTCGCCAGCATGCACGCGCTCTCGCGCCGCAACGACGACCCAGCTGCCGCATCGCGTCCATACGACACCGCTCGCGATGGATTTGTCATGGGTGAGGGTGCAGGCGCAATCGTGCTCGAGACCCTCGAACACGCCCAAAAGCGCGGCGCAAAGATTTACGCCGAGCTCGTTGGCGGCGCGGTCACCTCGGATGCACACCACATCACCGCTCCAGACCCAGAAGGCACCGGTGCTGCCCGCGCAGTGCTGGCTACCCTCAAGCAGGCCGGCGCCGAAGTCACCGATGTCGTGCACATCAACGCGCACGCGACCTCGACCCCAGTAGGCGACATCGCCGAATACAACGCTCTAAAGCGCGTCTTTGGCGAGCACCTGAGCAAGATTGCCATCTCGGCGACTAAGTCATCGACCGGCCACCTTCTGGGTGGCGCTGGGGCGATTGAGGCAATCTTTACGATTCTCGCGCTACACGAGCGCACTTTGCCGCCGACCATCAACCTGGACAACCAGGACCCGGAGATCCCTCTGGACGTTGTCACCGAACCGCGAAAGATTGCAGCAGGCCCAGCCCTGGCGATCAGCAACTCGTTCGGCTTCGGTGGTCACAACGCGGTCGTCGCGTTCCGCAGCTTCGAGGGCTAGTTAGCCAAAGCGCTGCAGCCAGACGACTGGCGCATCCATTCCGGCCTTGCGGAACACCTCAAGCTCGTCGTCCCATGACTGACCAAGCAGCTTGCGCATTTCGCGCTGCAGCTCTAGCGCGTTTGAGCCTGCCGATTCGAGAGCGGATCGAAGCCGGAATTCGTTGATGAGCAGGTTGCCCGCCCAGTCGATCTGGCACGAGAACATGCCGAGTGTTGGTGTGTAAGCCCAGCGATAGCCCTCTAGGCCCTGCTGTGGTTCCTCGGTGATCTCGAATCGGATCGTCTGCCAGCCAACCAGGGCGCTCGCGATGTCGGCCCCCGCGCCGGTCTTGCCGTGCCAGAACAGCTCGCCGCGCTGCTGGCCGGGAGTTACGGGTTGGTCAATCCAGTCGATTCGCACTGGTTCTCCGAGCGCGCGACTAATAGACCACTCCACGTGAGGCGCGACGGCCTTGGGTGTTGAGTGGATGTAGATCATGCCTTGAGCGTGATTCATCTGCTTGCCTTTCGAATCCGAAGGTACAACTTCCCCATTGACCTGCGGTGCCCGCGACAAGCGGCGGAACAACAGGTTATGCCCGCCCGTTGCGCCTTGTCAACTGGCGATTGCGAATCGCCTAGGCTTGTCGCCATGAGCAAGTTGTACTTCCGTCACGGAGCCATGAACAGTGGCAAGTCGACGGCGCTGCTGCAGGTTGCGTACAACTACGAGGAGCGCGGTCAGCGCGTCCTGTTGGTCAAGCCAGCCATCGACACCAAGGGCGATCGCGAGGTAGTCTCGCGACTCGGCGTGACCCGGGAGGTCGATTTCTTGATCACTCCGGAGCAGAACCTTCGCGACGAGTTCAACCGCGTTGCGGCCGAGACCTTCGACGTTGGCCCGGTGGCCTGTCTGCTGATCGACGAGGCACAGTTTCTCACCCGCGAACAGGTGGATGAGGCGCTCGAGATCGCCGTGCTAGACCGCGTACCCGTGCTGGCATACGGTATTCGCACAGACTTTTTGACGCATGGCTTCCCTGGCTCCATTCGGTTGCTCGAGATCGCACATAGCCTCGAGGAACTCAAGACGATTTGTCGCTGCGGCAAGAAGGCCATGTACAACGCGCGACTGGTCGATGGGCGCTTCGTGTTCGACGGCGAACAGGTGGCGATCGACGGCGTGCACGTTACCTACGAGTCGCTCTGCCCCAGCTGCTACCTGCGCGAGCGCGCCTTCGCCACCGCATAACCGATGCAACTCTGCCAGTTCACCAACGGGCGAATCTACCCCACCCCCTCATCTGCGCCTGTTTCACAGCTGTGGTGTCGTGACGGGCTGGTAATCGATAGCTCTCAAGCGCAAGAGCTGGCCGATTCGGGAGCCGCAATCGACGTCATCGACCTTGGCGGCGCCACCGTGTTGCCTGCGTTCCGCGACGGTCACGCTCATCCGTTATTTGCAGCGCGCGAGGCCATGGGGCTGCACCTGACCGACTGCCGCGACCTCGAGTCGATTCAGGCCGCAATTGCTGCATACCGATTAGTCAACCCCGATATCGGTTGGATCGATGGCGCAATCTATGAACGCGGAATCACTGCTGGTCGGGAGCCAGTTGCAGCGCGACTGCTCGATGCCGTCGTCAGCGACATCCCGGTTGTCCTGCATGCCGACGATCACCACACGCTGTGGGTCAACACCGCTGCACTAGTAGCCGCAGGGCTCGGTTCTGCCGGAGGCGTCGCGCAGGCGGCAGCAAGGATTCAACACGGGTCAATAGACGTGGACGCAGCCGGCGCCGCGACCGGAATCTTGCGGGAATGGGAGGCGATGAGCTTGGTGCTCGACCGCGCCCCCAAGCCCACATTGCCTCAGGACCTCAACGCGCTCGATGACGCGCAGCGCCTCCTGCTTGCCAACGGACTTGCCGCGGTTGTCGACGCGTGGATTGACCCAGGCATGGCGGAGGTTTACATGGCCCTCGCCGAGTCCGGACGCCTGCGCATCCGTATCGATCTGGCATTCAGGTTTGCACCGGGTGAGTGGCGCGAACGGCTCGCCTACTTCGTCGAAATGCGCGATCGCATCACCGCTGCGGGCAACACTCTCCTGACTGCGAATACCGCCAAGTTTTTCGCCGATGGTGCGTTCGGCAGCGCCACCGCTTACGTGCACGAGCCGTACGTAGGAACGACGGGTCACGCCGGCAAAAACGGGCAGGCTGTGTGGAGCGCAGCAGAGTTCGCAGAGGCGACTCGCGCCGCTGCTGCTTCCGGGTTCGCCCTGCACATCCACGCAATCGGCGATGCCGGAGTGTCTGCTGCACTGGACGCGATCGAGTCTGTACCCACGGAACTTCGGGCCAACCGACCGGCGGTCATAGCCCACGTCGAGCTGGTGCGTCCTAGTGACTGGAGCCGGTTCGCAGAGCTCGGCGTGGTTGCCAACTTTGAGCCGTATTGGGCCCAACAGAATGCGATGCTGACAAGTTGCGTGCCGCATCTCGGAACCGAACGCGTAGACGCGATGTATGCGATGCGCACCGCTCTCGAAAGCGCGGTTGCTGTGAGCTTTGGCTCGGACTGGCCGGTGTCATCCTTCGTTCCGCTCGAGGGAATCCAGGTGGCCGCCACACGAGCCACTCTGGAGGCCCCAGGAAACCTCTGGACGCCCGAGCAGACCCTGAGCATCCAAGAAGCCGTTCACGCCTACACGGCCGCCGTAGCGGCTCAAATGGGCGATTCAGAGGCTGGTTCGCTGTTGCCCGGCATGCGCGCCGACCTGGTAGTTCTGGCCACTGATCCCCTCGCAGGAGCAAAAGAAGGCATCGCAAAATGCAAAGTCCTGGCCACCTACGTCGGCGGCCAGGAGCTTTACAGCGCTTAGGCGACTGCTACTTGTGCAGCACCAGGGTTGCCTGAGCCGGAACCGAGACCGTCGAAGCGTTCTTGATCACGCTTAGGGTCTTGACGCCCGCGTTCGGGCCTGAAACAACGATGCTCCAGGTGCCCTTGCTCGGCAGCTTGATGGTTACGGCCTTCTTGTTCGGGTTGTGCGCAACAACGATGCTCGACCAGCTGTCGCCGACCGCTGCGCCGTTGAGCGAGTACGCCACCACGGCGCTCGGCGCCGAGATGAACTTGAGGTTGGCGCGCACCGCATCCGCCGTTGACATGCGGAAGGCAGGGTGTGCCTTGCGCAGAGCGATCATGCCCTTGAAGTAGTTCACTACCGAGGCGTTGGTGACGCGGGTGTTCCACATCAGCGCGTTTGGCTTGTCACCCGAGTTGTACGAGTTGTCGTTGCCACCCTTGGTTCGCATGAACTCTTGGCCGGCGTGGATGAACGGAAGGCCCTGAGCGAGAATCGCGATCGACGAAGACAGCGTAAACACGCGCTGGCGTTCGGCGGCCGAAGCCTTTGGCATCGAGGCCAAGAGCTTGTCGAACAGGGTCAGATTGTCGTGAGCCTCGACGTAGTTGACGGACACGCTCGGATCGACCGCTCCCCAACCACCACCGGCAGTCGCGTCATAGGCAACCTGACCGACGATGCCCGACTTCACCGAGCTGATTGCGCTCAGCTTGCCCTGGGCGTAGCCGGTCTCGCTGTGGTTGAACACAGAGCCCTTGATGCCGTCACGGATGGTGTCGTTGAAGTGTGCAATGCCAGGCATCTGTGGGGCGTTCTTCTGGCTTGCCTTCTGCGAACCGTCCAAGACATCGCCCATGTCCCAGCCTTCGCCGATGATCAGGATCGAAGGGTCGATCTTGGTGAGCTCGGCACGAATCTGGTTCATCGTCGTGACATCAAGAATGCCCATCAGGTCGAAGCGGAAGCCGTCGAAACCGTACTCGGTTGCCCAGTATTTGACCGAGTCGACAATGAACTTGCGCGCCATCGAACGCTCCGAGGCGACCTCGTTGCCACAACCGGTGCCGTTGGCGAGGTTGCCATCGGCCGAGGTGCGGAAGAAGTAGCCCGGAACGAGCTGCTGCATGCTGAAGCTCTGTGCCGATGAAACGTGGTTGTAGACAACATCCATCACGGCGCGCAGGCCGTTGGCGTGGAAGGTGTTCACTACCTGCTTGAGCTCGGTGATGCGCTTGGTCGGGTCGTTCGGGTTGCTCGAGTATGAGCCTTCAGGCACGTTGTAGTTCTGTGGGTCGTAGCCCCAGTTGTACTCCCCCGGCTTCGACTCGTCGATTGACGCGTAGTCGTAGACCGGCAGCAACTGCACGTGAGTGACACCGAGGTCCTTGATGGCCGAGAGAACCGTTGGCGACTTCTTATTCGCGGTCTTGGTGCCAACCTCGGTCAAACCAAGGAACTTGCCACGATTGGCAGCGCTGACGCCGCTCGACGCGTTGATCGAGGCATCGCGGACGTGAAGTTCGTAGAAAACGGCATCGGTCGGCTTGCCGGTGAAGGTGGGCTTGGCGGCCTCGGTGGCCAACTTGAGCGCTGCGAGGTCGACAACCACACCCTTCGCTCCGTTGATCGTCGTGGCTCGCACGTACGGGTCGACGGCCTCGTTGGTCTCAGAACCGATCTTCGCCTTGTAGGTGTAGATCAGACCGTTCTGGTCTCCGGTCAGCGTCTTCACCCAGGTGCCCTTGATGTCCTTGGTCATCGGCGCTTCGGTTGCACTGAGAGTGCCAGCCGAGTCGTTCGCGTTTCCGTAGGTGACGAGGGTCACGCTCTGGGCGGTCGGTGCCCAAACGCGGAAGGTGGTCTGCGCCTTGGCGTAGGTGTTGCCGAGGTCGTTGCCCTCGTAGTAGTAGAGGTCATCGAATTCTTTTGAGTTCATTACGGCTCCGGTGGTTACCGACTGGCTACCAAAGCCGTCGAGGCTGACTTCGTATGCTCCTCCGATGGTGAGCGGAGAGGCGAAATTTAGGGTCCAGTCGAGCGCGCCCTTTGACGTGGTCGAGACAGGGACGATCGAGCTGGTTGCGATGGTCGCACCTGCGAGCTTTACCGTGAATGCCGGAACAGGTGAAGCAGCGATTCGGCGGCTGAGCGAGACGGTGACACTGGTCAGGGTGTCCTGGGTCGCGTTAGTGATTGCGTCTGCCACTGATGGTGCCTGTGTGTACACGGTCTCGTCGCCCTGCACGAGCCAAATTTCGGCGTTGCCATTTGAGTCGAAGGTGCTTAGGAAGCGGTCAACCGAGACGTCCTTGGTCCAGGTAGTGCCCTTGCGAATCAGAAAACCAAGGCTCTTGTAAGGGGCCATTCCCGAAACGTCGATCTGCGCAATCTTGCCGAACGCGTCCTCGCCGGCAGTGAACGCGAAGACCTTGTCATCGACGCCGACGTCCTTGCCGCTGCCGTCGTCGTTACGCCATGTGTAAACGTTCCACGTGTCGTAGTCGCCGGCCGGGCGCTGGTAGTGCACCTTGACGTGGACTGTGTCAACGCCGAGTGCCATGGCTGGCGGGGCTGCGATGAGGCTCGCAACAAGTGCGATGGCCGATGAAATTGCTGCAAGAACGCGGACGCGAATCGACAAGGGGTAGCTCCTTAGATTTGGTACCCCAAAAATCTATGCGACCGCCCGGACTGTAAT